>Ga0209190_1001865_pt1 | contig 14552 bp, 19 predicted proteins | sample M_140205_XF_Meta_FD_187315 | JGI IMG/M metagenome (GOLD analysis project Ga0209190, IMG submission 187315) | Freshwater microbial communities from Lake Montjoie, Canada to study carbon cycling - M_140205_XF_MetaG (SPAdes) (version 2) | ecosystem: Environmental > Aquatic > Freshwater > Lake... | reverse complement strand
AAGTGATACCGTTTTTGGTGCTGGTAAACTTCACACGATCGCCCACTGCAAAACTGCGAACTTTGGACTTGGTCAGTTGGCTGCGAGCATATTTCACAGCATCAATCACCGAGCTCAATTGCTCGTTAGTAAGGCTGCCAGTGATAATTGCAGTGTTAATTGCGGTGATATCCATTTGAAACTCCTTTTTGCTGAACATGTGTGTATTATAGCAGTTTGGGCAATAGCGGTCAACCAGAATATTGTGGGTTTTTTGCAACAAAATCCAGGTATTTTAGACAAAAAAATACGGGAAATTCTGTTGTTTTTACGCAACAAAATCTCCCGTTTAAACGTACCAAATTTCCTGGAATCCTTCTTCCAAAGTGGGCTCTTGCCAATTCTCAATCATGCTATCAACTACTGCTTGGGGGATTATTTTGCCTGAATCATATCGACTTTGCAATCGCTGATCTAATTTATCGCGAGGAGGAGTACGGAATACCACAGCAATATGATAGTAGTCAGGCAGTGCGTTAAACTTGCGAGCACGACTTGCAACAGTGGTGCTGGTTTGATCCCAAACAATATCTAACTGAAGAGCTGAGGCAAGATTAACATTGATCATCATTTGCTTGACAGCGGTAGGCATGTATTCTGTAAAAACTTCGCTATAAGTTTTACCCTGGTCTCGAGCATATCCTTCAACATGCTGATCAGTACTAACATACTTGTGATCTTTTTTATCCTCGCCGAGCCATTCTTGATTCTTATACCAGGTACTTTTGCCGCTGCCTGGCACTCCAACCAGAACGTATAATTTACATTGTTCAGACATATATTATTGTTGATTAATTTTTTCAAACAATTTGTTGAGATTCTTTAAGACAGGACCTGTATTTTTTTGTGTACTAATCAAGGCTGATCCATTGGGAATATTACGCTCAATCAGTGCTCGACTGAACTTGTTATCAACAATCTGCTCAACGGCATCTTGCAATGGCAACCTCATGATAATTTTAAATATGTCAAGGTCTCTTAACGGAGTCCAATGTAACGTATTACCAAGATGCCAATGCTGCCAATCATTCACCATGACATTGCACAAATGCCAATGTAGGTCGTGTGGAGTAGACAATAATGGAGGTTGATTATTTAATTTTTGTTGATTTTTTTCTAACTTGACATAATCATGTTGCATATGGTCTGTGCGTATTGATTCATTTAATGAGGTTCCAAAATGCCTCAAATAAAAATCTGCACTTTCGGGACCGCGTAACATGAATTCATCGCCGGGCGTACCCGAGGCTAATACACAGGGAGTTTTCCAATGATGAGTTTGATTATACGCCCAATGCTTTGTGAATAGATGTGAATTTGTTCGCCAAAAATAATCGTGCTCTACATGATTGTAATCTAACAATTCAAACTCAGCACCCGCAGCCACCAGATAACTGTATATCAACATGGTATCTACACCGCCGCTGAGAAAAACTTTCAAGGGCAAGGTGTTGTGACTTAAAAATTGTTGAGTTTTGTGCGTCAATAAATCATGCACCTGAGTTAATGCATTGTCAACAGAAAGTTCTTCTACATTAATGTCACCAATCACATCAAACTTGTGTTCAGTTACTTCTAGATCTCGGTGTACAGTGATCAAACTGTCAGTCCATGCTGTAAGGTCTTGTGCCACAAGATTATTGATATTGTGTTGTCCTATGTAGATAGGAAAGCTACGATATCTGTCAGTCTGTATTTGCAAAGAGCCATCACAGACGACTATTGCACAAAAGTTACCAGTGAGACGCGGCGCACTTTGTAACATAATCTGTTCCAACAATGATTCAATTGGCGCTGAATCGGCATAGCCCTTGTACAAGATATCTAACCCAAGCCTACGTGTGTGTTTCCACCCTGTATCGGTGCTCACAACAAACATTCCCAATGCCCAATGGCAAGGAAAATCAGAGTTGAAAGTTTTGTCTATATGGAAAAACATTATTACATCGTTGGCCCGTTACCGTTCCTAAAACCAATTTCACCACCTTCTTCAACAATGCGTTTTTGTACATCCTCAAACAAGATAGGAGCAAAGTCTGTGTGCTCTACACATACACAATGATAGCGTGGGTCAACAACCTTGTTTACAAACTCGCCAGCAGCTGGTCCTGCTTTCATCACTCGATTGGCATGCAAATGTCCGTGAATGTTCACGCCAAAGCGACCTAACGATTCTTCATGGATGGGTATGTGACTCAAGATCATTCCGTTCATCACATGGTATGCACGTAACTCGCGAAAGTGTTCACGGTACTCATCGTCTCGAAAGATGTCATGGTTACCGCGGATCAAAACCTTGTCACCGTTCAACCTACGCATGATGCCTAAGGACTTGCGGTTAATAACAACGTCACCCAAGTGATACACTTTGTCTGTGGGCCGGACACGTTCGTTCCAGGCCTTGACCATAGCTTCGTCCATTTCCTCAGGGGTATCCCAAGGACGTAACTTGGTCACACCGTCGTTGCGTGTGAAATGACACACACCCTTGTGTCCAAAGTGTGTGTCTGATACTAAAAATACTGATGGCATAATGTCCTCTTTGTGTGTATTATACAACAATGAACATTACCGGTCAACCAAAATCAATAGTGTTTTGATCGACGTCGCGGCGCAATGTCTTGCTGTTTGTATAGATAATCCATTGTGATTTTTCCTGCTTCAATCTCCAGCAGGGCTGTGACTGCAGGACCATAACGAGTTGGCACTTTGGCAGGATCGCCGCGCATGAGTTCTCGCATGCGTCTAGAAGCAATCAGCACTAGATTGTATCGGCTGCCAATTGCAAGTGCTGCGGCCTGGCTAGTGAGTCCAGCGGTGCGTTCAAGTAGTACGTTCATTCTTCATCCTTTGTTGGTAATCCGTTGCTGTGTTTGTCTCTAATGTCTTCTACGTTTTGATCAAATCTCTTTTGTTGTATAGTTGGCTCCCCAAAAACTTTTTCTCTTGAACAAATCAAACACTTTGGATTGCCGCAATCCATGGCATGTTGTTTGACCAGTCGATGTGGATTTTTAATATTTTTATCATCTGACGAGCCATGTGCTTTGGCAATTTTCAGTTGCTTGTTGATAGCGTTTTCATCTTTGAGTAAACGCTTAGAGTGTTTGAATCGGTCTTGTTCGGTGCTCATGATGCTATTATATAGCAGATTTAGTTAGTTGTCAATGGTCTCGCTGCCCAGAATTGAACCAGGATTTGAGTCTTAGGAGGACCCCGTTCTATCCATTGAACTACAACGAGATTGGCCGGCCCTGAGAGGATCGAACTCCCACCGCTGGTTTCGAAGACCAGAATGATATCCATTTCACCAAAGGCCGTGTGTGGTGCTCCTAACAAGAATCGAACTTGTATTTCATCCTTACCAAGGATGTGTTCTACCATTTAACTATAGGAGCAAATTGTGACTCTGTATATATCGTTGATAATAATATGTCCAAGAAGTTTGATCAAAATCATTCCAACCTAACTTGGTATAAAGCGATTGGATTTGATATTGCATAACACTTTGGTCTTGCATTCCGCAATCTATATCAATGGTATGAAACCAAGTAGAGCCTTGCATTTCTTCTTTATCAATACTGTGTCTATGATAAATGTAGTTTTCGACATTATTTGAAATGTTTTGATGTTTGAACGAACTATTTCTTGCCCATTTGGCAAAATTAGTTAATTTAATAACATTTGTTGAGTTTGTAAAATTTTTTATTCTTTCTAAATTAACAATGTCATGTGCAATGATGCAAAAATATTGTTGTTGTTTTGTTATATTAGTTGCATGAAGAGTAAAATTATACGGAGATGATAATTGACGAGAGTTACCCATCTCATACTCTTGCCAATTTAGATCTTGTTTATTAGGTGGTACAGTACATAACGTATGTTCTAATTTAGTTTGATAATATGTTTGATCGTAAACAGTTTGATCAGAATCCCATATTCCAAGTTGATAGTCGTGTAAGGTACAATGTCTACTCAATCCTAAACTGTTAATTATAAACTTTCCTCCAGCACACACTGGGTAATAAACAATTAAAGTTAAGTCACTAATTTTCATTTTGAGCATAAAGAAGAACCCGGGCCATAACCTTAAATAAGCATTACGCCCGGGCCGTGTTATCTGGAGCGGAATATCGGGTTCGAACCGATGGCCTAAACGTTGGCAACGTTTCGCTCTACCACTGAGCTAATCCCGCGTTTTTTTGTTTTGACTATTTCTAAAAGTTTTTGTTTGTATTTTGGAATGAATATACTTGCTGATTCTGGTTCTCCCCAGGCCTCACGCCTTAACACATCTGCAGCCAGTGGTCGATTGTTTTTTAAGAATTCAAAAGATAAAGCTGTGGCTTCAAATATGTTCATCTCTTCATTCTTCCAAAAAACTCTGACATTGTTAGGAGGATCATCTACTTCTTGATAGTACTGCTGCCAGTTCTGATCAAATTCACTCATCCACATTGTGGTCCAAGCAGCAGCTGGGCTATAAGCACTACCGCCTTGCCAAATTTTCAATGGAATAAACTCCCACGAATCCAATGGAAATTCTTTTGATTGCAGTAGTCGATTGGTTTCTCTAATAGATGCTATACTTTCGCTAGGCAATCCGATTATAAAACTTCCATGTAAGAACATGTCTGGATATTTTTCTTTAAGAATTTTTACAACATTAATTAATTTTTCTTTTGGATATCCTTTACCAATTGCTAATCCTGCTTTACGGTCAAGAGTTTCAACTCCAAGATGTAACACTCTACATCCAATATCATATAACACATCTATAGTTTCTGGCCAAATAGAAATAAGATCTAATCTAGCATAACACCAAAAATATGGTTGAAATGATAGTGTCTGAATCATGTCTCTGATTGCTATTAATTTTTCTTTGGAATCGTTAAAGGTATCGTCGGATATAGCGTAAAATGTAATACCATACTTTTCATAGTTGTTGATCAATTCCTTACGCAAACTGTCCGTAGATTTAAGATAATCTAATTTCTTTTTTCCTCGCAATGGAAAGCTACAAAATTTGCAATTGAAAATACATCCTCGAGAAACCTCCAATGGCAACTTGGTATGCGTCACTATATCTTCAGGTAACCATTCCATTACTTCATCAGAAAAATTGTACAATTTTGCAGTTGGGTCATCTACTATCACAGTTCCAAATACATTTTTTCGACTGTCTGGGATGATATCTCCTGTTAACAAATGTTGTGCAATATTCACAATTGAAACTTCACTGTAACCTACACATATAAAATCTAATCCAACGGTTTGGTGATTGGGGGTGACCTTGTACCCGCCTAGTGTAAATTTTAACTTGGGAAATTTATTTCGTAATCTATGCAATACATCAGCATCAAAACTAACACTATCAATGGTTCTAAATTTATCCATTATTGTGTTGTTCAATCGATACTCAGGTGTTTCTACCAGATGCTGTGAGCCAAGTTGTGCAGTCTCAAATCCGTCAAATGTCAAAAACGTACTGCTAATACCTATCATTAAAGTATCGTCAGACACTGCATGATCAAGTAGTTCATTTATTTCGGCTATAGAATATTGTGGCGAATGATTAACAACTAAACAACTAAATCCGTTGTTGCGTAATGCATGGGCACACTTGTATGCGCCCAATGCTGGAATAAATGCCATGTCCAGTCGATCATCGGTTGGTATTCCGGTTAATATGATTACTTGGTACATTTTTTTGAGTTTGTTTGTTGGTTATAAATATTTACCTAGCCATATGCTCCAGCCAAAACAACGCATACCATTGAATCTACGACGTCGAATCATTGAACGTGATGGTGTTCGTTGTGTGTATTGTGACGAAGACCTTAGCAGTGCCGAAATTCATATGGATCATGTGATTCCTGAATCACGCGGTGGTGAAACCAACTACAACAATCTACAGGTCACTTGCCGTAAGTGTAATCTTGCCAAAGGTGTTTTATCCGAAGACGAGTTTACTCAACGATTGAGAACTCGTGCAATCAACATATTGAACAGATTGGGAACAGAATAAAAATTAGGGCACAATCTCTACGATCAACGAGTGCGTGAGATCTTTGTTGTTTAAAGTTGGCATAACGACTTTCTGTACAGAAGCCAACTCCCTAAAAAAACTAAATTACAGTAGGCCTTCGGCAGTTAGCACAAGGACTATGTCCTGGCCAAGCTCAATTTCAGTACGCACATTGAGATCCAACAATTCGTCTTGTAATTTTTGTTTGTTTTTCTTGCCCAGCACAACCGCAGTTCGAAAACCAGCTAGGTCTTCGGCAGTGAATATAGAAGTGTCCACAGTAGCATCGTGACCGTAGTACAAACTGCGACCTTCGTCTTTGCGATTGCGAAGTTTTTCTAATTTACCAGCCACGACCTCTACACTTTCACGAACACTTTTACCGGACATGTCTAGATAAAACTGTATTTTCTTTTCAAGTGATGCAATATCTGCCAATTTGTCATTGATGTTGGCTTGATGGTTGGCTCGGCTCACAGACTTGCGGATATCGTACAGGCTGTTCAGCAAACTGGTCTGACGATCTTGTTTGGCCACAAAATCTAGGCGTAATTTTGCAATTGCATCTTCGGCAATTTGGAATTCGTTGACTTTGACTTCGGTGTCAAATTTGATGCTTTTTAATGCATCCTGGATGGCCAATTGTAATGCATTGGCTTTGCGTAGATTGATTTTCATAATTTCTTTCTTTCAACAATAAAACAACAAGGGTGGCAAGACCCGAATCAAGTTACAGACTATGCAATTTGCAATGCTCAAAATACAATGCACAATCCACAGTGGCCTGCGTATGCCCGGTTATCAAAGTGCAGACGTCTATCTTTGGTCCGAAGACCCCGGTTCACACAAGCACGATCCAAGTTGCCTTGGAGGTCCAGAGGTAGTTCAGCGTTGGAGGCTGATGCTGGCATGAAGCCAACAGGTTGTCTGTTCTAATCTATCCTGATCTTGCCTGCCAGTTTGCACTGACAAAAACTATTTTACACAAAACAGTCAATGGTGTCAACTGTTTTGGTTAGGCTGCTTTCAAACCTTTCAGTCGGTCAGCAGCATACGAAGCAGCAAATGCCTGTGGCTTCACAAAAGGTATCACGTTGCAAGTGCCTTTGATGTAGCCAATGGCCTGTGAAATAACACAGCTGGATCCGTGCATCTCGACGGGGTTGATGTCCAAATGCACTTCAACATTGCGGTGTTCCAGCACGTCGGCCAGTTTGAGATACAGTTCGGACACCTTGTACACTTCGGTCATGAGACGCATGGCTGGCTTACCTGGCTTTGCGTCGTACACACGTTCGCGATGTACTTCACCAAACAGTTTGCATCCGTTGTTGCCGTTGATGTGTACCACAATAGCCAACACATAGTCGGCCCACCATTCACCATCGATCTTGATTCTTTCACTGTCGCAACCAATATAGATGCGTGTTTCTGGTGTTTGTGCTTGAATAAATTCAGACACTTGTTTTAAATCTAATTTTTTCATAAGTTTCTTCTAGGTTAAAAGTCCTCAGTGATCAATTCTAAATCAGTTAACTGTCCTGAATCTTCTTTGTTGTACCTTACGCTACCACCATAATAACCGTTGTGGCTGTTACGCACTTCAAGGTCAATGTAGCCACGGTTGGTGCGGATAGTCCAGAACGCATCTTGTACTACTTCGTAGTCATCCTCGCCATCTCGGTTGTCGCCCCAGCCCTTGTCCTCCACAGCCAACACTTCTACCCCGCGCAACAGGTCAAAGCTGTTGCCTTCACCCAAGATATTTACGCCAGTCACGTGGTTGAACCATACAGAATTGCAGCAGTCATTTTCAGTGTCAAAACGATAGCGGCGCCCAGAGATGTCACGAAACACCAGGCTCCATTTGTCGTTGCCTATGAACAAGCCATTGATGCGCTTGCCAACCAATACATTAAATTCACTCATAGCTTGTCCTTTCTTTAAAATTGTTTGGTGCCCCGGGCGAGAGTCGAACTCGCAGAACTCTTCCTTTTGAGAGAAGCGACTTTGCCAGATTTGTCCACCGGGGCATATATGTATTCAACATCCCATAGCCGGGATTCTGTTCTATCCTAACATTAATCTTTGCCACAACCCGGACCAATAAGGCAAGTGTTCCCTAGTCCTGTTTGTGTTGCAGGTTGTATCTGGGTAGTTTGGCGAAATACTAAAGTAAATTTTTACATAATACCAAAGTAAATTTCTCCTACACGCACTTGCCACCTGTCCCGAACTTCCTCTGTTGCCAGCGTTAGGTCGGATGTTGAAATCTTGGTGGATGAGACAGGGCTCGAACCTGTGACCCTCAGCATGTCGAGCTGATGCACTACCACTGTGCTACACATCCAAATTGGTACCAGCGGAGGGAATCGAACCCTCTCAAGAACGCTAATCTGGCGCTAAAAGGCTTATAAGACCTCTCTGACTCCCAAGTCTCGCTGGTATGTATTAACCAGTGCGATGTATCAAATGGTAACCAAACTGCGTTTGCACAGGTTGGCTAATTGAACCCACAGCAGTTGCCACTGTGGCATCTTCAAATGGGCGGACCATTTGTCCCGAGCCAAACTCACCAAGGTCTCCGCCGCGTTCGCCACTGGGGCATGTGCTGTGAGCTCGTGCTAGGTCGGCAAAACTTGCACCTTCATTTAGTTTGTTTTTCAGTGACACTGCTTCGTTTAGTGTCTTTACCAAAATGTGACTTGCTTTCATTTGCTTTGTTCCTTGTAAAAAAATTGGTGGACAGCGTTTTTGAGGTCTCCGCCCACAGTGGACAATACCACTACCTGTTACATCGCATTTTAGTACTATTACCTGCCCTAAGGATTTTAGCTAGCTACCTTAGCAACTCATACTGGATAATGTAACCTATCCGCTGTCTCTTGGTCTCGGTAGGAAGAATCGAACTTCCGCTTCATGCTCCCAAAGCACGGGTGATACCATTTCACTATACCGAGAATTATTCTGCTTGCTTTTTCAATCTCATGCCTACAAACGTGCCACAGAATGCGCCCAATGCAGCTGGCACAAGTAACATGTGATCAGTTGTGTAGTTGATAACCACAAATGCTCCTAAAATAGTAACAACCACAGACCATGAGCTGGCAAGCATGGCCCGGCCATCTGCTACTGCTCTTAGATAGTATGTGTAAAAAATATCTATGCAGAACAGGGCAAAAAATGTTGTTATGTATTCGATCATATTCATGGTACCTGGTCACGGTTTCGAACCGCGGACCCCCTCGGTGTAAACGAGATGCTCTCCCCCTGAGCTAACCAGGCAAATTATTAAGTTGTTTTTTTCTTTCTCACAAATGGTGCTAAATTCATTACATCATATTTTGGATCATATGGAACGCCTGGCTCTAAGCCAATGGCAGTTCGACGTAGATCAATTAAAAAACATAATCTCCACTCATCTGAGTAGTTATGGGCACTATGAGCAATTTGATTGTGAAATGCCCAAATATCACTCCAGTCTATTTCTTCGCTATTAGCTTCAAAAAATACATCACCTTCGGGGATAATCAGTGGTATGTGTATGCGAATAAATTCACCAGTACGATTTTCTATGCCAGTATGTCTTTGAATGACACTATTTGGTGCAAGGCATGAATAATTTGCAATGGGGCAATCATCTCCATATTCTACAATTAACTTATATGCAGTAGGATATTTTTCTTTAACATACTCTGGTGCTGTGTAACTTATATCTCTGCCATTGTGATTTTCGTAACGAAAACTTTTAGAACGCCAAGAATTTACATTAGGTTTTCCATCAGTGAGTATAAATTTTTCTGACACTTCTAAAGGAATTCCCCATGCACGACGATCAAAAACTGGCTCAGTCTGCGCTGCCGCAGCAGCTTCTAAGGTATCAAATCCACGCATGAATTCATCACGCAATGCAGTTTGATGACTCATCAAATAGTCAGCAATGGGTATTTCGTTCCTACGCCAAAAAACTTTTGGATCTTGAGACATTATTTTTTCTTTCTAACAAAAGGAGGCACATTGGCCACTTCGTATTTTGGATCATATGGCATGCCTGGACCCAAGCCAATGGCAGTTCGGCGAAAATCAATTAAAAATACCAGGCGCCACTCATTTGAGTAATTATGAGCACTATGAGCAAGTTGGTTATGAAACCCCCAAATATCACTCCAATCAATTTCTTCACCATTGGCTTCAAAAAATACATCACCTTCGGGGATGATCAATGGTATGTGTATGCGAATAAATTCACCAGTGCGATTCTCAGGACCAGTATGACGCTGGATAACGCTGTTTGGTGCAAGACATGAATAGTTTGCAATGGGACAATCAGCACCATATTCGGTAATCAATTTAAGTGCGGTGGGATATTTTTCTCTCCAACTTTCGGGTGCTGTAAAACTATGGTGTTCAGTATCTGTATGGTATTCATAACGAAATCCTTTGTCTCTCCAGGCCTGCACATTTGGTTTGTCATCGGTGGTTATGTATTTTTCTGTTTCTTCTAACGGAATGCCGTTATGTCGGCGATCCATAGTTGGAAAACTTTGAGACATTGCAGCGGCTTCAAGCGAAGCAAATCCACGCATGAATTCATCACGCAATGCAGTTTGATGACTCATCAAATAGTCAGCAATGGGTATTTCGTTCCTACGCCAAAAAACTTTTGGATCTTGAGACATGTATTTTCCTTGAAATAATTGGAGCGGGGTAGGAGAATCGAACTCCTCGCTTTAGCTTGGAAGGCTAAGGTATTACCACTATACGAACCCCGCGTTGATCTAATTATATAGCAATCTCTCAGCTGTGTCAATATTATTTGGTAGCCGGTGATGGTTTCGAACCATCGACCCTCGCCTTATCAAGACGATGCTCTCCCCCTGAGCTAACCGGCCATGTTATCATATAGGTGCTCTCTGCGGCGCTTGAATCCACGGTAGCCCTGCTCTTCCTGGCACTTCTTCACACGCCGCGGGCTAGTGAAGGTTGGTGTTGTTCCAGTGTAGCTACTACAGAAAGCATTTATATAATACCATATTGAAGCACACTGCTGCGGCCGCTGACTACCGAGTGATGTAGTGAGTCGGAATCAAACCTTCTCAATCTACACAGTGCTCATCACAATGTGCTTCAATATGGTAGGACCGCCCGGATTCGAACCGGGAACTGGCGGATTAAAAGTCCGCTGTGATAACCATTTCACCACGATCCCATGTTGGTCCCTCTACCGAGATTTGAACTCGGACGTCACGGATTAAGAGTCCGGCATGCTGCCTTAACATCTTAGAGGGTTGGTATGTAAAATTGTCTTTCACGTGCCAACCCGGACCTACATGGGATCTGGATTGACACTATCGTTTCGCTGAACGTTTCATGTGATTTTCCTTTAAAAAATTTGGTGCCCCACGACAGAATCGAACTGCCATCACAGGATTACAAAACCAGTGTACTGCCATTGTACTAGTAGGGCGTGATTGTTAGGATGTCTTTGATCTTTTGTCTATAGCACGTTGAATCTTGGCTCGGTGCTTGGGTTTGGCACTCTCCAACATCTTGGTGAGTTGAGCAACATTCAGCGGTCCCAGTCTGGGTTTGCCACTGTGATGCTTCATAGGATCATTGCTTGTGTTAAATGCTGACATTGTTTTTCCTAAATTAAATTGGCTCCCCAGCGTGGGATCGAACCACGGACACCTTGATTAACAGTCAAGTGCAACTACCGCTGTGCTACTAGGGAATAAACTGTTGGCGGAACGACTGAGACTCGAACTCAGAAAGCGGCTTTCACCACTCGACGGATTAGCAATCCGCTCCAATACCATTATGGGACCGTTCCAACGAAATACTTATACTGAATTAACAGTGTTTAAAAAACTTGGCGTACCCTGAAAGACTCGAACTTTCACTAACGGTTTTGGAGACCGGTATGCTGCCATTACACTAAGGATACACATGGTGGTTGTGGTTGGTATCGATCCAACCTCCTCGCCTTATGAGGGCGGTACGCATCCGTCTACGTCACACAACCAGGTAAATTTTTAAAGAACAATGCTATTGTAGCACAGTCTTTGATATTGGTCAATGAAAATTTTGGGGTGTCGTATGGGAATCGAACCCATGATAGCGGAATCACAACCCGCGGTTTTGCCACTAAACTAACGTCACCATATAGGAACACACTACCCACTACGGATCCACGGTTTACGCAGACAATGTGTTTTTATATGTAAATAGTTTTATGATACCTATTTTTTTACTCACCTACAATGAACAAGACTTTTTTGTCAGCACCTACACTGACGAATTTGTTCATGAACATTTTGTACCTAACAACGTGCATTTTTATGTGCTAGATAACGGCAATCAACCAAAAATACACCAATGGTGTGAACGCCACGGTTATACATATTATGCCAGCGAATACAACATTGGCAGCGCCGGCGGCTATAACTGGGTGTTCAAAACAGCTCACGCCATGGGCATAACCAACGCTTTGTTTATGCAATCTGATCTTGAGTTATCTAGTGCATGGCCTTTGTTGTTTACATACGCCTTAACAGAAACATTTGGCGAAACACATTTTCCCTTATGGCCGCAAATATTAGATATTCCTAACGACGGAATTCCATATCAGCATCATTTGCTACCTAATCTAGGCAATTTCTTTGGATTCAATGCTCAGGTGCTAGAAAGAAAAGACTGTTACTTTGATGAAAACTATGTAGTTACACATTTTGATGATATGGAATACATGAGCTATATTCAGCTCACTAAAAAAATGCAAGCACTAAATGTTTCAAAATTGTTACCCGGTTGCAAGCAGTTTAATCATGTTGGCAATTTGCGTGGTACTGACCATACATCCAATGCGTTTGTAGTGCAATTTGATGATGAATTTATCAAAGTACATCATGCAAGCCAGCTATTTGACAACCATAACAAATGGTACAATTTTAATCGACCATATTTTGATTTTGTATTTGATCAATGTCGCGGGCTACGTCAACCATATGATCCCAATCGTTGGCAACAACACGGTTATCCTGCATATCCGGTATGGCACGAAATTCGTAGATTTTTTATTACCTATCCAAACTTGTTAGTCAATCACAAGTTCTGGGAAATATCTAACAAAATGATCTAATGCTTGTGGACGTAAGATACGACAACGTTGAACTATTTCAGTATAAAAATTCCATGCCAGCGGCACAATGACCAGTGTTGAATTTTCGTTTTGCAACACTGCGGGCGAATACACAGGTATATTGCTACCCGGGCATAACAAACCTTGCTTGAGTGGATTATCATCCACTATGTAATCTAAGTCTAGTTGTCCGGCATTGATCACTGTCATTCCTTTGGCAGCGGCTCCATATCCAACCACACAATAGCCTTGTGATTTAACTTGAATTAGATGCTGTTTCAAACGCGACAAACATTGCATAGCTTGTTCGGCGTAATCATGATAAAAATCACGACAATATCTTGATTGTTCTTGATCTAAAAATTGGTCAACTGAGCCAGTGGGCTGATGTTGCAGTCCAATTTCAAAAACATAACTGGTGCCGTGTATATCAGTTTTATATACATGATTTAAATACAAACCATTACGGTTTACTACAGCCTGCATACTGGCAGTACTAAAAAAACTTATATGCTCATGATAGATAGTATCAAACTCGTTGTTTTCAAACATTTCAGCTTGACTGGTCTGAATAACTAAAATTGTGTGATCATGCATGACTGCGGCACAGGCCTGTAAAAATTTATCAATTTCAGCTGTGTGAGCAAAAACATTTTGTGCTGTTATGAGATCAAATTTTGGAAGTTGTTTTGCAGTTTCGATATTCCAAAAATCACATATCACATGATGTCGTTGGCTGCTTGATTCAAAAAGATTTTTTGCAGGATCGACGCCCCAACATTCCCAACCTAATTTTGAAAAACTGTCAAGTTGACTGCCATCATTGCAAGCAATATCTAATACTGATCCAGTGAGTTGTTGACTGTAATGTTTAGCTACCCAATCAAAATGATTTTTGCCAGTCTGACTAGTTCCACTCACATAGAGATAATTACAAAACAATTCTGTTGGATCTACTGCCACACTCAATTGTGTGTGCCAACATTGTGGGCATGCAAGTAACTGTAATTCATACAGTTCTAATTGTTGATCAACTGTATGAAAACTATTGGCCAATGGTTGCCGACCAAGATCTAACACAACAAACAAATCACTGTTGCGACAACATAAACACTGTTTAATTACATTCATGTGGTTATTTAACTGTGTGTGGTACCACCTGAGAGATTCGAACTCCCAACCCCCGGATTCGTAATCCAGTGCTCTATCCAATTGAGCCAAGGCGGTAAAAAAACTGTCCAGGGACGAGGCCGTCAAGGGGCTGTATGGACTTGACTTGGAGTAGCGGGTGAGATTTGAACTCACGGTTTTTCAGATTTGCAATCTGGTGCATTGGGCCACTCT
>Ga0209190_1001864_pt1 | contig 14557 bp, 13 predicted proteins | sample M_140205_XF_Meta_FD_187315 | JGI IMG/M metagenome (GOLD analysis project Ga0209190, IMG submission 187315) | Freshwater microbial communities from Lake Montjoie, Canada to study carbon cycling - M_140205_XF_MetaG (SPAdes) (version 2) | ecosystem: Environmental > Aquatic > Freshwater > Lake... | reverse complement strand
AAGAAATATCTACCAACTTCTGTTGAACCAGTGAAAGCAAGTTTGTCAACATCCATGTGCAGACCAAGTGCTGCGCCTGCCGTTGGTCCGTAACCCGGCACAACATTGAATACGCCCTCAGGTAAACCAGCTTGCACGCCAAGTTCGGCAAAAAATAATGCCGACAACGGCGACTGCTCAGCAGGCTTTAAGACAACTGAGTTTCCGGCAGCGAGCGCAGCACCAACCTTCCATGAAGAAATGATGAGTGGATAGTTCCATGGCACAACTGCACCTACAACGCCGAGTGGTTCTCTTTCGATTAATGCCAACGCATCGCGCGGCACTGGCGCAATTTGTCCATACATCTTGTCAATTGTTTCGGCGAACCACTGCAAGTTGCTGGCAGCAGACGCCATATCAACATTCACAGAATCACCAATTGGTTTACCAACATCCATTGTTTCAAGCAACGCAAGTTCGTTAACGTTGTCGCGCAACAGCTGAGCCCAACGCAACATAATATTTTTACGATCGACTGGCGCCATTTCGCTCCATACGCCAGAGTTAAATGACTTTCGTGCCGCCGAAACTGCGCGGTCAATATCTACCGAGTCGCCTTCGGCAACATTTGCGGCAACCGTGTTATCTCGCGGATTAATTGACTCAAATGTCTTGCCACTCGCAGCATCAACAAATTTGCCATCAATGAACAGTTTGGTACGACTTACTTTTTGAGTTGAACGTTTTGTCCACTCTTCGCGGCTAAGAAGGTCAGTCATCTTTTCACTCCAGTACTTTCTCGTCTTATAGTCAAGCCACGACGCTATCAGTGCGACCTGCCAGAATATAGCCGTGCCAATTTCACAAGCGAACCAAACAGAGACAACATGCTTGTTGGCTATCGCCTCCGTACATCGAACTGGATCAACTCTGCTGTGTTCGATTCTTCGCGCCACCGGAATGGCCGGAATGCCGATGGAGTATCTAAATATTCACACCAAAAACTTTACGAATTTTCGAAACGAATATGATTTACCGACTCTCAACATGCGCGGTCGTGTTGTGGGCGCTGTAAGAAAACTCTCGGGACGAAATGCATGGCGCAACATCAACTATTTTTCTGACTCATCATGGCGCGCATATCTAAATCGGGCAGCCGAGTTAAATACAACCCCAAATGGGGTGTTTGGCATCAAAATGCACTGGAACCAGTACGACGAACACATGTTGCAACGTGGCCTGACAGCCGATCATTGGGGTGCACCAATCAAATGGGTCCGAATCTCTCGTGACAACGAAGTTCGCCAAGCAATTTCACTGGTTCGCGCTGAACAATCAAATCAATGGAATAGCAACATGTCGGCAACCAATGAACCGGTTTATAACGAGCAAGAAATTGTTAATGCACTGCATACGATTTCGAGTGCAAATAAAAGTTGGGATCAGTACTTTGCTGAGCACCAGATAAATCCGCTGCATCTGACTTACGAACAGTTAACTCGTGAGATGGACAAAACTGTTCGCCGAATCATGGCGCACATCAACACATCCATCGAAAATGTGCCAGCGCCACAAACTAAACGCCAATCAGACGGGGCGAGCGCACAATGGGAGAGCCAATTTCTTGAGGCCCGACCCGAATTCAAGGCTCGCGCTGCCACAATAGAACGGTGAGCATTTCAACAATTTTTGATCAATCCCAATGGACTGAAGTTCAAGGATTTTCATTTCGTGACATCACATATCATCGTGCAAAAGCGCACGGCACAGTACGAGTGGCATTTAACAGGCCAGAAGTTCGCAATGCATTTAGACCAAGCACGGTTGATGAGCTCTATCGCGCACTTGACCACGCTCGACAAACAACTGATGTCGGATGTGTTTTATTAACGGGTAACGGTCCTTCTCCAAAAGATGGCGGCTGGGCGTTTTGTAGTGGTGGCGATCAGCGAATTCGCGGCACCGATGGCTACAAATACGAAGACGGTGACGGTGACGAAAATAGAAACAGCGCGAGCACCGGTCGACTGCACATACTTGAAGTTCAACGGTTAATACGCTTCATGCCGAAAATTGTGATCTGCGTCGTGCCAGGTTGGGCTGCAGGTGGCGGGCACAGTCTGCATGTTGTCAGCGATTTAACTTTGGCCAGCAAAGAACATGCTCGCTTCAAACAAACTGATGCAGATGTTGCGAGTTTTGATGGCGGTTTTGGTTCTGCGTATCTTGCCCGACAGGTTGGGCAAAAATTCGCTCGCGAAATTTTCTTTCTCGGACGCGAATATTCTGCGGATGATGCTCATCGAATGGGCATGGTCAACGCGGTTGTGCCCCACGCCGAATTAGAAAAAGTTGCACTCGAGTGGGCTCGCGAAATAAATGCGAAAAGCCCGATGGCCCAGCGAATGCTGAAGTTCGCATTTAATGCAATTGACGACGGTCTTGTTGGTCAACAAATTTTTGCTGGCGAAGCGACTCGGCTCGCATACATGACTAACGAAGCGACTGAAGGTCGCGATTCGTTTCTTGAAAAACGCGATGCTGACTGGTCAGAATATCCCTGGCATTTTTGATCTTGCGACTTGTTTTATGTCGCAATGATTACAACTATTACTTCTAGTCAAGATCCGCGACTCGACCCACTAAGACTTGGCGAGCGACAACTCACTACCATTGCGCAACGCCGATCAACACTTGCTGCCGGTCGATTTATCGCAGAAGGTGACTTAGTAGTTGCCCGTGCACTCGCAGCCGGTTATAAACCAGAGGTTGTGCTGTGTGATTCTGAGCAAGCAGATCGTTTTGTTGCAGATATCACAACATTGGGCGGCCAATGTCTGACCGCTGACATTGATATTCGTCGCGACGCAACTGGGCTCGGTGTGCCATTAAGTGCGCTCGGAGTGTTCTTTCGTCCGACACCTTTAACCCAAGACGAGGTACTGAACACGGCGAAGCGAGTTATCATCGCCGAAGCAATAGATAACCCGAGCAACATTGGCGCGATCGTGCGATGCGCAACTGGTTTGGGCTGGGATGGTTTGATCTGTGATACGACTAGCGCCGACCCGTTATCGCGCCGCGCACTTCGGGTTTCAATGGGTGCCGCATTTAATTTTCAATTCGCACGAAGCAATAACATCGCTGAGACTTTGCAAAATTTGAATCAACGCGGATTCGCAGTGCTTGCTCTGACTCCAAATAGCTTGGCCACCGATTTATCTAAAGTCGTTCTTGAGCCGAATAGACCACGAGCACTTGTGTTCGGCTCTGAGCGTGCTGGTCTAAGCGATGAGGCTTTGGCGAGCGCCAATTATCAAGTGCGAATCGAAATGAACCCTGCGATTGACTCGCTCAATGTTGCAGCCGCAGCAGCGATTGCGTGTTACGCGCTGCGCTGACTCGAGCTAACTCGCGCTAGCGCGGATAATCGGCCGAAGAAATTGGTAACCCTGTGTCGTTGCGCAAGTGCTCAGCAGCCTTAACGAAATAATCAGTGAGTTCTTGACGAATTAAATCATCTTCAGACAATTCATCAACTGCAGTCAACATGTGTAAGAGCCATTGATCTCGCTCTGCTGGCCCGATTCGAAACGGCATATGACGCATACGCAATTTAGGGTCACCGCGGTTTTCATTGAACATCGGCGGGCCTCCCCAATATTGGGCGAGAAACCAAGTGAGATGTAGCCGAGCCTTCTCTAAATCATTTGGTTCGGCATATAAAACAATTAAAACTGGGTCGCCAACGACGCCCTCATAAAACCGATCAACAAGTCGTTCAAAGAACGGCAGTCCTCCAACACGCTCAAACAGCGAGTTACTTGAACTCAGGATCTTGCCATTCTGGAAAAATATCTGGCATATCGGTTGACACATTCATCGTGAAATTAGCGGCACGCTTTTCTAGAAAACTAGTCACACCTTCGCGAGCATCAGCAGAACTTCCACGCAGCATGATGCCTCGTGACTCTGCGCGATGAGCTTCCATTGGGTGTGATGCGCCGAGCATTCTCCACAACATTTGTCTCGACATCGCAACCGAAACAGGTGCTGTGTTATTCGCAATCTCAGATGCGATCGCACGGGCGGCCAATAACAGATCTTCTGGGGCGTGAACACTTCGCACTAGCCCTGACTCTTTCGCTTCATCTGGGCCAACCATGCGCCCAGTGAAAACCCACTCAGTCGCGCGAGAGATACCTACGACGCGAGGCAGAAACCAAGACGAGCAAGCCTCTGTGACGATGCCACGACGTGTAAATACGAAACCAAATTTTGATGCATTGCTAGCCAATCGAATATCCATCGGCAACGTCATTGTCACACCAACACCAACTGCTGGGCCATTGATCGCGCCAATCACAGGTTTTTTACTATTAAAGATTCGCAACGAAACAAGACCACCACCATCGCGCGGTACTCCGCGAACACCTTGCACATCACTGCCACCTCGACTAAAAGTTTCTCCACCAGACGAAAGATCTGCACCTGCACAAAATGCGCGACCGGCGCCAGTAACTATCACCGCTCGAACATCATCATCTGCATCAGTCAAATCAAACGCTGCAATAATTTCGTGCAACATTTTGTTTGTAAATGCATTTAATTTTTCTGGACGGTTGAGAGTTATCGTCGCAATGTTCTCGCTAACGCTCAGTTCGATTTGCGAAAATTCGTGCTTCTCAGACATGCAATTAGTTAAACATCAAGAAAGCGCGTTGCCGCAATCGCCGAACCGACAGCTCCGACTACTGCACCGATACCAAGCAGAATCAACATCACCGAAGTCAAATAGCTACTCGGCACAATCAACGAACTGATCCCAGTGCCTGGTTTAAAGCTTGCAACGCCACTAGACCATGCAGAGTTCAATGCCCACAATCCGCCGCACGATACGACACCGCCAAGCAAACCTTGCAACAAACCTTCCAACATAAACGGCACACGAATGAACCAGTTTGTTGCACCAACGAGTTTCATCACTTCAATTTCTCGACGGCGAGCAAACATCGCAGTTCGAATCGTGTTCCAGATCAAACCAACCGCTACGACAAGAAGAACCAGCGACATAACGAGTGTTACAACGCGAATGAAATTTGAAAGAGTTGAGATCACCTGAAACTCGTCTTCTGCCAGAGCAACAGCTTCGACTCCAGGAAGCGTGCGATATTGATCGCTAAGAGAACGCACGAGCGTCGGGTCGTCAGACAGAGGTACAACTTTAAATTGTGTCGGAATCGATTCTGGAGTTAAAAGGCTCAGCGTTACTGGGTCGCCCACGAATATTCGTTTGGCTTCTTCGTAGCTTTCGGTTTTGTTGAGATATTTCAATTTGCTGACATCAATAATTGTCGGCGACGCTCTGAGTACCGAATCAATCAAGGTAATTTGCTCTGCAGAAGCGTCGCTTCGAACAAACACAATCATCTCTACATCGCCGCGCCACTGAACCAGCAAATTCTCAAATGCTCTTTGAATTAAAAAAGTAGTGCCGACAAGTAGTAGCGAGACCGCAGACGTCAAAATAGCGGCTGCAGTAAGAGTTAGATTGCGTCTAAAACTCGCCCACGTTTCGCGAATTGCATACCCGATTCGTGAAAACATTTATTCGTATACTCCGCGCTCTTGGTCACGCACAATTACACCGTTATCGAGTTGAATAACTCGTCGTCGCATTGCATTAACAACTCTGTGATCATGGGTTGCCATTACTACTGTTGTGCCGGTTTCGTTGATCTCATTTAGCAAACCCATAATGCCTTCACTCGTCGTCGGGTCAAGGTTGCCAGTCGGCTCATCAGCCAACAAAATCAAAGGACGATTGACGAATGCCCGCGCAATCGAAACTCGCTGTTGCTCGCCACCCGATAACTGTTCTGGAAAACGCTCACGCTTACCTGCCAAACCAACGAGATCTAAAACAAGCGGTACCTGGCGTTCAATAACATGGCGCGGTTTTCCGATCACCTCAAGGGCGAACGCTACATTTTCGAAGACCGTCTTGTTCAGTAAGAGTTTGTAATCTTGGAAGACGTTGCCCAAGGTGCGTCGCAAATATGGAACACGCGATGCTGGCATCTCATTAATATTTCTGCCAGCAACCCACACATCTCCATGCTCTGGTTGCTCTTGACGGTTCATCAATCTCAACAATGTTGATTTGCCCGAACCAGATGGCCCAACCATGAAGACGAACTCACCCTTTGGGATATCAAACGACGCTTCTCTTACAGCAACGGTATCTTTGCCATAAATTTTCGTCACGTTATCTAGACGAATCATTGCACCAAACTTACCATTTTGCGACAGTCAATACGGTTAGGTCACTACTTAGCATCGTCAAGAATCTCTTTGTCAGAACGGCGCCAACGCAAGTAGCCCTCCATAAATTGATCAAGTTCACCATCTAAAACTGCAGTGACATTGCCGGTTTCAACATTGGTTCGAAGATCTTTAACCATTTGATACGGCTGCAAAACATAAGATCGAATTTGACTTCCCCAACCAACTTGCGCTTGCTTGCCTGCAATTTGTGAAAGTTCTGCGGCGCGCTCTTCTTCGTCTTGCGCGATGATCATCGCCTTAAGTCGCTTTAATGCACTCTCGCGATTCTGTAATTGACTTCGCTCTTGCTGCGACGAAGCAACAAGCCCAGTTGGTTCGTGAATCAATCGAACTGCCGAAGAAGTTTTATTAACGTGCTGACCTCCAGCACCAGATGCACGAAATACTTCCATCCGAATATCGCTTTCATTTATTTCAAGTTCTGCTTGATCTAAAATTGGCCAAATCTGCACGAGAGCAAAACTCGTTTGTCGCCTGCCTTGATTGTCAAACGGACTAATTCGTACGAGTCGATGGGTACCGCGTTCACTTGTTAAAAGGCCATATACATATCTTCCACGAATCGTCACATCTGCCGAAAGAATGCCCGCTTCAGTGCCGATCGAAATGTCACCGATTTCAAAACCAAAACTTTTTAACTCAGCCCATCTGCGATACATTCGCAGCAACATTTCACTCCAGTCTTGGGCATCAACTCCACCATCTTTGGCATTGATTTGCAAAATCGCATCGCAACCATCGTGCTCACCGGTGAACATGCTTCGCATTTCAAGTAGGTCGAGTTTCGAGCGACAAGCAGAAACGCCACTGTCTAGTTCTGGCTCTTGCGAAGCGTCATCTGCGTCGCGGGCAAGTTCGTGCAACACAAACAAGTCATCGAGCGTATTCGATAATTGATCAAACTCGTCCAAATCTGACTTAACTGCAACATATTGCGAATTGATTTTTTTCGCATGTTCTTGATCGTTCCATAAATCTGGTTTTGCAACTTCAACTTCTAACTCGATCAATAGTCCGCGCGAAGTTTCTACATTTAGATATTTTGCAGCTTCACCTACTCGTTTGCGAAGTTCGCCGAGTTCTGTGGAGAAATCTTTCATGTTTAATGTTGCTGAGATTTTAATTGGCGTTACTGCGCGTTAATTAGCGCGGCCGTGACACATCTTGTATTTTTTACCTGAGCCACAGGGGCATGGCGAGTTGCGCGGCGTTTTTGACCAGTCGGGTGCGCCGAAGACACTCGAACTTGAGTTGGTTTTAGAACTTGGGGCTGGCTTGTCATCAACATTTTCGTCAGATGTTTGCTGAATATTGCTGAGTGTGCTTGACGGCGAACTGTCATTAACAACTTGGACATGCATCACATATTTGACAAAGTCTTGCGCAATGCCCTTCATCAAAGTACCGAACATCTCGAAACCTTCGCGTTGCCATTCGATTAGCGGATCTTTTTGACCAACTGCGCGTAAGTTGATGCCCTCCTGCAAGTAATCCATCTCTTCTAAGTGCTCTCGCCAACGCTGGTCAATGATTCGCAACATCACTTGACGCTCGACTTCTCGCATCACAGACTCGCCCATTTCAATCTCGCGCTGTGCATAGAAACCGCTTGCATCTGCCATCACGAGGTCGTACATCTCATCTGTCGAATCGCAACTAGCAAGATTCGCGGCGGCGATTTTTGTTGGCCAGAAAGTCACGAGTTCGAGAGCCAAACCACTTACATCCCATTCGTCGTCAACTTCTGCGACACAATGAGACTCAATCAAAGCATCTACGGCCTCAGCCAAATACTCCATTGCAGCCGCTTTTAGATCGAGTCCTTGCAAAATCTGATCTCGGCGTTGATAAATAACTTTGCGCTGCTCGTTCATTACTTCGTCGTATTTCAAAACATTTTTGCGAACTTCGCCGTTTCGTTGCTCAACAGTTGTTTGTGCACGCTCAATTGCCTTCGTTACCATTTTTGCTTCAATTGCTTCTTCGTCGGGTAATGCGCGACCCATAACCCAAGACAATGCACCAGTTGCGAATAGTCGCATCAACTCATCGTCAAGACTCAGATAAAAGCGGCTCTCGCCGGGATCACCTTGACGACCAGAACGACCGCGTAACTGATTATCAATTCGACGACTCTCATGACGTTCGGTGCCTAATACATATAAGCCGCCAAGTTCACGAACCTGGTCGCCTTCAATTTTGCACTTTTCGATATATTTTTTAAGCAACTCGTGGTATCGCTGCTGCGCTTTATCGCGAGCGGTTATAAAATCTGGCGGCATCATTTCAAGTGCAACTGGCAATGCAAACTCGTCAAGCAAAGTTTCTGGGCTGTGCCCCTCTTTAAGAACGTCTTGACGTGCAAGACCATCGGGGTTTCCGCCAAGCAAAATATCTACACCACGACCCGCCATGTTCGTCGCAACAGTGATCGCACCAAGTCGACCAGCCTGAGTTACGACCATCGCTTCGCGAGTGTGTTGTTTTGCGTTCAAAACTTCGTGCGGAATACCGCGCTGCTGCAACTTGCGCGATAACTGCTCACTTTTTTCAACGCTGATTGTGCCGACTAGAACTGGTTGGCCTTTGGCGTGCCGTTCTTCAAGGTCTTTTACTACGGCCTCAAATTTTGCAACTTCGGTTTTAAAAATTAAATCTGCTTGATCAACTCGAACCATTTCGCGATTCGTCGGAATCGGCACAACTTGAAGATGGTAAGTGTTCATCAACTCTGCAGCTTCAGTCTGTGCAGTGCCCGTCATTCCAGAAAGTTTTTCGTACATTCTGAAATAATTTTGCAAAGTAATCGTCGCTAAAGTTTGATTCTCTTCTTTGATCTGTACGCCTTCTTTGGCTTCAACTGCCTGGTGAATGCCTTCACTCCATCGACGACCTTCGAGAATTCGACCAGTGAACTCATCAACAATTTTGATTTCGCCATCTTGAATGATGTAGTCCTTGTCGCGATGATAGAGCACTGAAGCTTTAAGCGCGACTTGCAACTGATGCACAAAGTTTTGCTGCACTTCGTCGTAAAGATTGTCGATGCCAAGTTGTTTCTCAACTTTTTCGATACCAATCTCGGTCGGCACAACAATTCGTTTATCTTCTTCAACGTCGTAATCAACATCGCGAACCATCGTGCGCACAATTGATGCAAATCGGTAATACAACTTCGCCGCGTCAGCAACACGACCAGAAATAATTAGCGGCGTACGTGCTTCGTCAATAAGAATTGAGTCAACTTCGTCAACGATTGCAAAACTAAAACCTCGTTGAACTTTTTCGTCTAGAGTGCCCGCCATATTGTCACGCAAATAGTCAAAACCAAATTCGTTGTTTGTACCGAAAGTTATATCCGCCGCATAATCGGCGCGCTTCTCAGTAGGACTTGATCGTCGTCCAGAGATAACTAGACCAACTGACAAACCAAGCCACCTGTGTATTTGTCCCATCCACTCGGCATCTCGTTGAGCCAAATAGTCATTCGTTGTAATTTGATGAACACCCTTACCCGAGAGTCCATTTAGATAAGCCGGCAGAGTTGAAACAAGAGTTTTACCTTCACCCGTTTTCATTTCGGCAACCCAGCCTGCATGCAACGCAGCACCACCCATAAGTTGAACGTCGTAATGTCGCTGCCCAATAACGCGAGTGGCTGCCTCGCGCACTACGGCAAAAGACTCAATCAACAAATCTTCAAGCGTTTCGCCTCGGTCAAGCCGAGATTTAAACTCACTCGTCTTGCCTCTTAATTCTGCTTCGCTCATTGCCGACATTTGTACCGCCAGGGCATTGATATCGGGCACGATTTCGGCTAGGGCCTTGACCTTCTTGCCTTCGCCAGCTCGCAGGACTCGATCGAGGATTGCCATAAGACAGTAGATGCTACCGCAGCGCAGATAACCAGTTCGGCCCCACCTTTGTAAAGTGCTTGAGAAGCGTGCCTGAGTGTTGTGCCAGTTGTAACAACATCGTCAATCACGACAACACATTGATTATTTATCGGACGAGATATAAAACGTGGCCCAATTAGTCGCTGTTGTCGGGTTCGACCAGTCTGCGGTTGATCAGTCAGACGGCGCAATACCGCTCGACATGGAACCTCTAACTCTTTTGCAACAAATCGCGCAAGTATTTCAGCGTGGTCATGGCCGCGCTCTAACTTTCGGCGGGCAGTTGTTGGTGCCCAAGCAACCAAATCAATTTTTTGATGTGAAATTACTGTCTCTTGAATTATTCGTTCTGCGAGCGCGGCGCCAAGCACAGCAACCGATGATCTCATGTTGCGATATTTCATGCTCAGTATCATCTGACGAACAATTTTGCTGTAGCCGAACGCGACTAGAACATCAGGGCTGACATTAGGTCTGACATCAGGGCTGACATTATGGCTGACACTAGAGCGATCTTCATTACGAACGCTTTTATTAAAACTGTGAAACTTTGGCGAACTAACTGAACTCTCAATTTGCGATATTTGTTCTACACAATCTTTGCAAACTGATGAAGATGCTTTAAGGCACCCTGGACACGTCGTACCAAAAACTCTGCCAGCGAAATCTGTGAAGCTACTTCTTGAAATCGTGATCATCGCCATAAAGTGAAATTGTGCCCGCAGGGTGTCGCACACCAGTTAGCGACTAGTCTGAAACGGTGCAAGGTTTAGAGTCTCTTGAGTTTCGCGATCGGCTTGGGCGTCGACTGGTTCGTTGTGTAGTCGGTTTGTCGCTATTTAGCGTTGGCATCTCAATGCAGATGAATGCCAATATCGGTGCACCACCATGGGATGTGTTTCATCAAGGCATCGCCAACCAAACTGGCATTTCAATTGGCAAAATCATCGTGCTCACCGGTTTTTCATTGCTCTTACTTTGGATTCCCCTAAAGCAAAAACCAGGACTTGGCACAATTCTTAATGCACTTGAAATTGGATTGGTTGCCGACATCGCGCTCGCGATAATTCCTGAACCGTCAAATATGTTGATCCGAGTTCCGATGGCATTGCTCGGCATCGTTGTCGTCGCAATTGGATCAGGCCTTTACATCGGCAGTGCACTCGGGCCAGGACCACGCGACGGTTTAATGACCGGGCTTGCCAAGCGTGGTATTCCAATTCGCGTCGGTCGTACCGTAGTAGAAGTAATCGTTCTCGTAACGGGCTGGCTACTGGGCGGTCAAGTTGGTGTCGCGACTTTTGCATTCGCTTTTGGCGTAGGGCCATTAGTGCATTTTTTCTTACCACGCTTAGCGGTAAAAAAACCTGCTGTTTAACAAATAGCGGTAACGCTCGTTAGCTAGTAGCGGTAACGCTCTGCTTTAAACGGTCCACTTGGCTCAATGCCAAGATATTCCGACTGCTCATCTGAAAGTTTAGTCAAGATTGCGCCAAGAGCATCTAAGTGCAACGCGGCAACTTTTTCGTCAAGATGTTTTGGTAACACGTAAACACCAAGTGGATAATTTTTGGTGTTATTGAACAATTCGATTTGCGCAATAACTTGATTCGTAAACGAACAACTCATCACAAAACTCGGGTGTCCAGTTGCGCAGCCAAGGTTCACAAGGCGTCCTTCGGCAAGAACAATTACGGCGTGACCATCGGCGAATGTCCAAAGATCCGTACCAGTTTTTAGCTCGTCGCGAGTTGCGCCACTGCGTGACAGTCCTGCCATATCAATTTCGTTGTCAAAGTGACCGATGTTGCAAACAATTGCGTTGTGCTTCATTTTTGACATGTGCTCCGCGGTCACGATTGCTTCGTTGCCAGTCGCAGTCACAAAAATATCTGCAACACCAACAACATTTTCAAGAGTGTTAACTATGTAACCCTCCATTGCTGCCTGCAATGCATTAATCGGATCAATCTCAGTAACAACAACTCGTGCACCTTGACCTCGAAGGCTTTGCGCACATCCTTTACCGACATCGCCGTATCCACAAACAACTGCCATCTTGCCAGCAATCATCACATCGGTCGCGCGATTAAGTGCGTCGATCAACGAGTGTCGACATCCATAAAGATTGTCGAATTTGCTTTTTGTGACGCTGTCATTGACATTGATCGCTGGAAACAAAAGTTCTTTGTCTTGAGCCATTTTGTAAAGACGTTTGACACCGGTTGTTGTTTCTTCGGTGACGCCTTTGATCAGTTTCGACATCTTCGTCCAACGATTCGGACTGGTTTTTAAACCGCGTTGCAACAAACCTAGAACGATTGCAAGTTCTGGATTAGACGCTGTCGTCGGATCAGGAACCGCGCCAGCCTTTTCGTATTCAACACCCTTGTGCAGCAACATCGTCGCGTCACCACCATCATCAAGAATCATGTTCGGTCCATCGCCGTCGGGCCATGTCATCATCTGATCAGTCGCCCACCAATACTCTTCAAGGGTCTCACCCTTCCATGCATACACTGGCACGCCTTGCGGGTTTTCCGCTGTTCCATTTGGGCCAACAACTACTGCGGCAGCGGCATGGTCTTGTGTCGAGAAAATATTGCAACTTGCCCAACGCACCTCCGCACCGAGATGAACAAGCGTTTCGATTAAAACAGCAGTTTGAATCGTCATGTGCAGCGAGCCAGAAATGCGCGCACCCTTGAGCGGCTTTGAAGCACCGAACTCTTTACGCAATGCCCGCAAGCCAGGCATCTCATGCTCAGCAAGATGAATTTCTTTGCGACCAAACGGCGCCATTGAAAGGTCGGCAACTCGGTAATCTTTTCGTTCAGCAAAACTTGACGATGACATTTTTACTCCAGTTTATTTTGTTTTATTTTTTGTTTTATTTTGTTGTGTTTAATTCGTATTAATTAGAAAGTTGGCTTAAGACCAAGTTGCTTAGCCTTGTCGGCAAGTCGCTCATGTTCGAGTTGATTCACAGTTTTTGCTTCATCAACGAGCATTACTGGAATGCCATTACGAATTTCGTAACGCATCTGCAAACGTGGGTTATAGAGAAACTGTTCATCCTCGTAATAGATCAAACTTCCTTTATCTTTTGGACATGCCAAGATTTCAAGCAACCGAGGGTTCAACGAAAATTCACTGATACTCACGGCTAAGACGATAACACTTTCGACACTTATGCCGTAATCAACATCAATAACTCGGCAACATGTTCGTCACACTCTTCGCGCGTCGCAGCCTCAAGATTCAATCGCAACAACGGCTCTGTATTCGAAGACCGCACGTTAAACCACCACGATCCACAATCAACCGTCAGCCCATCAAGATGATCTTGTGGATAAGACGCGAACTGCTTAGTCACTCGTTCTATAACTACCGAAATATCTTTGACTTGCGTATTGATTTCGCCACTACCTGCGTACTTCTCGAATGGTGCCCGCAACTCTGAGAGCGTTTTACCTGTTCGACTCATTTCACCAAGTACGACCATTGTCGCAATCAGACCGCTATCGGCTCGATAGTTATCGGCAAAGTAATAATGCCCCGAATGCTCGCCTGCAAAAACCGCGCCCGTTTGAGCCATCACTTGCTTCATATAACTGTGGCCATTTTTGGTGCGAATTGGTTTGCCACCCATCTGGGTAATCGTCTCAGGCACGATTCGTGAACAAATTAAGTTGTACAAAATTGTTGCGTTTGGATTTTCGCGCAAAAAAACCGATGCCAGCAACGCTGTTGTCGTACTACCCGAAACACTTCTGCCCAATTCATCCACCAAAAAAACACGGTCGGCATCGCCGTCAAATGCCAAACCCACATCAAACTTGCCTGAGATCACGCGCGCCTGAAGGTCACGCTGGTTGGCTGGCTGAATTGGGTCGGCAGGATGATTCGGAAATGTGCCGTCGAGTTCACCGTACATCACCTCAAGTTCAAATTCGCTGAGGCGATCAAACACGGCCGGGGCAACAAGACCACCCATCCCATTAGCGGTATCGGCGACGATTTTTAATTTACGAAGTGACTTCGTATCAATAAAACTCACGACGTGATCAACGAATTCTGCAAGCATATTTTTATGGGTCACTTCACCAAGTTTCTTTGCACTTGCTGGCCCTTTGCCATCTAATACGTCTTGAGCGATCGCCTTCATCTCGCGCAGACCATTATCAATACCAATAGAACGCGCACCCGAAAGACAGCACTTGATGCCGTTATATTGCGCAGGATTATGTGACGCGGTAAACATTGCGCCTGGCGCGTCGAGTACTCCTGAGGCGAAATAAAGCAAGTCAGTACTTGCTAGACCAAGATTG
>Ga0209190_1001863_pt1 | contig 14557 bp, 12 predicted proteins | sample M_140205_XF_Meta_FD_187315 | JGI IMG/M metagenome (GOLD analysis project Ga0209190, IMG submission 187315) | Freshwater microbial communities from Lake Montjoie, Canada to study carbon cycling - M_140205_XF_MetaG (SPAdes) (version 2) | ecosystem: Environmental > Aquatic > Freshwater > Lake... | reverse complement strand
GCAAAGCATTAACAAGTTTGTCGCGACGCGTCGCGATGCGAACCTAACTTTGTAGTTGCTTTAGATTCGCCACTGGTATGTGGCAACGCATGAAGTGACCAGGCTCAACCTCAGTCAAGTTCGGCTCTTCAGTTTCACAAAGCGTTTCATAGCCAGAGCCGGCCTTGCGCGGGCATCTTGGGTTCAACACACATCCACTTGGCGGATTACTTGGACTAGGAACAACACCAGTCAGAGGTATTCGTTTGCGAATTGAACCATCAATATTAGGTACCGACGATAGAAGCGCTTCTGTATAAGGGTGGAACGGCCCATTGAAAACGCGCTGCGAAGTACCAAACTCAATCACGCGTCCCAAATAGAGCACAGCAATGCGATCAGAAATATAACGCACGACACCAAGGTCATGCGAGATGAAAATAAAACTCACGCCATCTTGTTTTTGTAAATCAACTAACAGATTCAAAATCGCTGCCTGCACCGAAACATCAAGTGCCGAAGTCGGTTCGTCACAAACAACGATTTGTGGTGAGCCTGCGAACGCACGTGAAATAGCAACCCGCTGTTTTAGTCCGCCAGATAGTTGCACTGGTCTCGCACTGTGTAATGAGGCTTCAACACGCATGCCAGACAGCAACTCATGAGCTCGGTCAATTGCGTCGCTTACATTAAAACCACGCAGTCGCTCTACTGCCCGACCGACAATTCGTGTCACACTGTGACGCCGATTCAACGCTTGATCTGGATTTTGAAATACGATCTGCATTGACCCAACATCGTGCACATCACGGCGATTAAGTGTCTTGGCGAGGCCCTTACCATCTAGAGTCACAACTCCACCCTCTTCAGGCGATACAAGACCTAAAACAAGTTTGGCAATTGTTGTTTTTCCTGAGCCAGACTCGCCAACCAAACCAAGCGTCTCACCGAATCCCAAATTTAAAGACACATCGTTGATCACTTGAACCTTGTGACCATCTTGTGTAAATATTTTAGATAAATGATTGATACTTAGCAATGTGTCGCCACTATGTGTTGCATGAATCTCGGACTGCGACACAAATTCAGTCTGCTCAATCGACCGTGGCATCGAAATTGCCTTGTCACTATGAAAGCATCTGGCCACATGCGCACCTGAAATTGTGACCATCTGTGGCAGTTGGGTACGACAGTTGTCATCAGCGAGAGAACAACGCGATGCGAACACACAGCCGTCAAAGTGTGTACCAAGGGCTGGTGGCGTACCAGGGATCGTGTCAAGACGATCAGTGCTCTTATGCAAGCCACCACGAGGGATACAGCGCAGCAAGCCAACCGTGTACGGGTGACTTGGGTTGTTAAATAGATCGGCTGTTGCACCTTGTTCAACAAGTGCCCCCGCATATAGAACGCCGACACGATCACACATGTGACGGATCACGCCCAAGTTATGGCTGATGAACAAAACCGCTGTGCCTGTGTCGCGACGCAATTCGCGTACCAAGTCAAGAACTTCCGCTTCAACGGTCGCATCAAGACCGGTAGTTGGTTCATCCATTACTAGTAGTCGTGGATTCGATGCCAGAGCCATTGCAATAACCACACGCTGAGCCATGCCACCTGATAACTGGTGAGCGTAACGACGCATAACTTGCGCTGGGTCTGCGATTTGCACTTGGACCAATGCTGCTTGTGCCATCTCGAGCGAATCAGATTTAGAAATACCACTTAACTGGAAAACTTCGGCAACTTGATCTCCAACTCGAATTGTTGGGTTCAACGCTGTTGCTGGATTCTGGTAAACCATTGAGATCGCCGAACGCCTCAAGCTAGAGACTTCATCGTCGGCCATATCGACAATATTTTTGCCTTCAAAAAGAATCGCGCCACCAGTGATTTTGCCATTACGAGGTAAATATCGCATTGCCGCAAAAGCCGCCGTTGATTTGCCACAACCAGACTCACCCACAAGCCCGTAAGCCTCACCTGGGGCGATTGAAAGTGAGATATCGCGTAAAACCTCGCGGTCGATGCCACGAACGGTGTAGGCAACTTCAAGATTGCGTAACTCAAGTGTCGGAGTATTAGCTGTACTCATAGTTCAAAAACCTCTAACAGGCTGTCAGAAATTAAGTTGACGCTCACTGCCAAAGATGCAATTGCCAGCGCTGGAAATGCTGTTGGCCACCAGATGTTTGAATATATATTTCCCCAATTTTCGGCAATCTGAGATCCCCAGTTTGGCGAACCGTATTCGACTCCTGCACCCAAGAACGACAGTGTCGCGATGGCAAAAATTGCATAGCCAAGTCGAACCGTGAACTCAACAATGATCGGCGGCAGTACATTCGGCAAAATCTCACGGAATAAAATGTGTGGAGTTCGCTCGGTTCTTAACCGCGCAGCCGCTACATACTCAAGTTCAGCCTCACCCAATACAGCGGCACGCACAGTTCGTCCGATGTTCGGTGTGAATACAAAACCGATAACGATGACCGTTAAAGTCGGTGATCGACCCTCAAGTGCAGCAATCGCCAAAAGGGCAATTATTAAGACAGGTATTGCTGAGATTGCCTCAATTAAACGCATCGTAATCATGTCAAACTTGCCCTTGAAATAGCCTGACGCCAGCCCAATTGCTGTACCAACAATTGTGCCGAGAGTAGTCGCACTAAATGCCATGACCACAATTAAACGAGTACCCAAAATTACACGTGACAAAACATCTTGCCCGTTTGCGTCGGTACCGAACCAATATTTAAATGACGGCCCAACGGAAACGAACTCAAAATCTTGATCAGATGCTCCGCGTGGTGCAATTAAATCACCAAAGATCGAGAGCAACAACCAAAATCCAAGTATCGAGCACCCAACAAGAAATGTCTTATTGCGCACAACTAACTGCATTCGCTCACGTCGAATTGTGCGACGCTCTTCATTTGACATTGCTGTCAGTGCACTAATTTTTTTGTCGCTCACTCTGACACCTTCTGTCTAATTCTCGGGTTCAAAACTGCGAACAAAATATCTGCGATCAACTGAAAAATGACGATTACTAGACTTGAAATTATTACGCCTGATTGCAAAACCGAGTAGTCGCGAGCATCGACGGCGCCCTTAAGGATCGTGCCAAAGCCCGGATAATTAAAGACAATTTCAACGGCAATAAGACCACCGATTAAATACGGCACCTGAGACGCAATAACAGCAATAGTCGGTAGAAGAGCATTTCGTAAAACATGCTTAGAAACTGCTTTTCGACGAGTCAAACCCTTTAGAACTGCAGTCCGCATATAGTCAGATTCAAGCGCTTCAATCACACCTGCACGAGTTATGCGTGCAATATAACCAAATAGCACTAGCAATAGCGAAATTGAGGGCAAAATCAGATACCAAATCTGATTCAGAAGACTTCGATCACCTTCATCAGGAAATGCTGACACAGGAAAAATATGGAAAGTGACACCCACAGTCAGCACCAAGACGATCGCCCAAACAAACTCAGGAATAACCGCTGCGGACAAACCCCCAACCGTAATTGCACGGTCTATTTTTTTGCCACGGTTCATTGCTGCAATCACGCCACCAGCAATACTTATCGGCACGATCAAAAAAAACGCGACGCCAGCGAGTTTTGACGAATAGCCGATAGCCGGAAGCAAAATATCAGAAACTGGACCGCGATATTGCATGGACTGTCCGAGATCTCCGTGCAATAAATCACCAATCCAACCGAAAAGCTGCGCCAACAAAGATCTATCTAATCCAAACACTCTTCGAAATTCGGCCAAGTCTTCTTCGGTGGCACCTCGACCAAGATATTGCCGAGCGACGTTTCCGGGCAGAATATGTGTCAGAAAAAATACTATTACGGCAACTAAAAAAACAGTGACTACAGATAAGCCAAGACGCTTTAAAATAAACTGTTTCATAAGTCGGTTTAGTTTATATTCTCAAAATGACGAATAAACAATTGTAAAAACAAAAGGACCAGGGCGTTTTCGCCCTGGTCCTTTCATTTTAATTAGATTACTGCGTAATAATTATTTTGCAGTACGAGCGTCAATCTGACCCATGCCGTTAACAACCATTCCAGTCAAAGACTTTCGTCCCGCTGTAATGAGGTTCGAAGTGTAAGCAAGGATGTAAGGAGTTTCGTCAAGTGATGCCACTTGAATCTTCTTACTTGCCTTCTTCTTGGCTGCTGGAGTCAATGCCTGCAAGTACTCATCAATTGCTGCATCCATTACGCGACTATCGAGCATTGCACCGCTCCAGTCACCAGTTGAACGCCATTCACGCATCAAGTACTGGTCTGGAACACCACGGCCCGCCCAGTCAACGATTCCCAAATTCGATGCCAACCATGAATGGTTATCGAATTGGTTAACTTTGCCTGGCTTGGATGGGTACGGATCGTATGTGTAGTACACAGCCGAACCACCATCTGAACCGTCAATGAACAAATTAACTTTAATGCCAATCTTGGCAAACGAAGTCTTGATCAACTTGGCGTACTTGTTGATGTCGTCACGAGCCCAAGTTGACAAATCAACTTTGAAACCGTTCGGTACACCAGCTTCTGCCATCAAGGCCTTCGCTTTAGCAAGGTCTTGCTTTCGTTGTGGCACTGACTTATCTACAGTGTTGTAAGGATTCATGACGCTGTCGTTACCAACGATTCCGCCAATTCCCTTCATCACACCATTGACATAACCTTCTCGGTCAATTGTCAATGCTGCTGCTTGACGAACTCGCTTGTCCTGGAAAGGACCGAAGTTCGTTCGCATGTGTACGTGCGCGAAGCCGGCACCTGCAGGCAGTGTGTTAACTGTGAACTTGGTCTTATCAAGGCTAAGTGCATCTGCTGCTTCCATCGCTGCAACGAAGTCAATCTTTCCGGTCTTAACCAATGGCAACGCCGTTGATGCTGAGACGAACTGAACTAATTCAATTCTGTCGAAGCCAGGTTTGAAGTTTGTGTCCCAGTAGAAAGGGTTCTTCTCGTAAACCGTGCTCTCAGTGTTGACATGGCTGACCATCTTCCAAGGGCCGGCTGCGATCATTGTCTTTTCCCAACCTGCACCACCGAATGACTTGTTCTTAATAATGCACATTCCGTAACAAGCTGAAGAAACGAAATACGGGAAGTTTCCGTTTGGTTGAAGCAAGTTGAATTGAACTGTGTTCGCATCAACTTTCACGACACCTTTTGCATCCAAAATGTTGTCGTAGTTGCCCTTACTTCGTGAGACTCCCTTTGTGATGGTCTTGTCGAAAATTGAAGTAAATGTGTAAACAACATCATCAGCAGTGAGTGCCGTTCCGTCGTTGAATTTAACACCAGAGCGAATCTTGAAAGACCACTGTTTTGCATCGGCTGATGATGTCCACGACTCTGCGATACGTGGTTCAAGTTTGCCGTTTGGCAACTGCCATGTAAGCCACTCGCCGACCATGCTAAGTACGAAGAGACTGCCACCGGAAGTTTCCCACGGCGCCGCAACGTGCTCTTGCTTGCCGGTTGCAACTTTTAATGTTCCTGCTGCACCTGCACCAGAAGCACCGAACATTTGAGCAAATGGAATTGCTACACCTGTCGCTGCTGCTGCTTGAATAAAATGACGTCGCGACAAACCGTTTGTCGAAACTTCATTTGAAGTTTGCTCAATTGTTGACATTTAGTCCCCTTGTTAATTTGGATTATGAATTTGGCGTATTGTTCAATTTCTCGACCCACCACGCCGACGAAGAATTATATGCCATTTGGCACAGGCTTAGCAAGCCTTAAACAACGATTTTGCCAACTTTATGCACATGAGAACTAAAGCATTTACTAGGCAGTTACTCGGTCGCCAGCCAGTTTTGTGGCTACTTTGCCGATTCGGTCAATGCGCTTCAGCAACGCCTCGCGCGCAGTTTCAGCCTCGCCATTGAGACCAGTCAAATCTGCGAGCTTCCAGTGGCGCAATACAACCGGCACCAAAATCTGCTCGTGGTGAATCGAGAGGTCATAGATACCGACTCGCGCGATTTCTCTTGAAAGACGATCAAAGTCAGTGATGCCAGTGCCAGGCATCGCAAATGTTCGTACCGCACGTTCGATGCCGATGACCATGTTTGAAGGGTCTACTGCTAACGCCGCAGTTGCTAGATCGCGATAAAACAAATAGTGCAGGTTCTCATCGTTGCCGACTCGCGACATTATCGCCTGACCAACTTCATCAGCCATTGCTTTGCCTGTGTTGCGATGCGCGATGCGAGTTGCGAGTTCTTGCATACTTAAATATGCAAGTGCTTCATAAAGATCTAGAGGTGCCGGCACTTGTCCGCTGCGCACTTGTTGCATTCGTGCACGCTCTAATGCGACTGGGTCAATCGCCCGAGTGACTGTCAAGTAATCACGAATCACTATCGAGTGTCGACCCTCTTCGGCTGTCCAGTTGCGACCCCACTCGCCATAAGCGCCATCGTTGCCAAATAGCTGATCTATATCGCGAAAGTAATAAGGCAAATTATCTTCAGTCAGCAAATTTACATAAAGTGATGCGCGCACGGCATCTGACATTTCGTTGCTAACTGATCCGAAATCTGTGTCGCTATCTTTCCATTGTTCGCCGGCGACGAAATCTTTACCGCGGCTGTAAGGAACCATCTCGTGCGGAAACCATTCTTTAGCAACACCGAGATGACGATTTAATAATTCGCCAGCAACTGGTTCGATTTCTCGCAAGAGTCCGCGTTCATCCATGACTAAACCTTAACTCGTCAAAACATCTACAAGTCGCTGTAGAGCTATGTGATAGTCGTCAAGCAACGTCAGGTTCGCCTTACGCATTCGCGCGTTATCTAGCACAGAATTCGCTGGGCGTTTGGCTGGCCTTGCAGGTTTTAACTCGTCAGTCGATGTTCGAAGCACTCGATTCGCATCAAGACCAGCACACGTTAAAACATCGCGCGCAAAACCAAACCAACTCGTCGAACCTTGATTTGTTAAATGCCAAATACCTGCACCGCCACTAGTTGTCAATTTAATAATCGCTGGTGCTGCGTCGCTCGTAAACGTCGGCGAGCCCATTTGATCATCAACGAATGTCAGCATCGGATTAGTTGCAGCCAGTCGCAAAATAGTTTTAACCATGTTTGCGCCGTGTTCGCCGCACACCCACGAGATTCGCACGACCGCATCTTGTGATATGTCTAATTGTTGCTCGCCTGCGAGTTTGCTCGCCCCGTAAACAGATTGCGGATTCGGCAAATCACTCTCTATATATGGTGTCGGTTTGGTGCCGTCAAAAACATAATCAGTGGATATATAAATGACACGCGCGCCAGACTCGCGGGCGGCAGCAACAATATTTGCAGTGCCGTCGCGATTCACCGCCATTGCTTTCTGAGGGTCTGATTCACAGGCATCAACTGCCGTCCACGCTGCTGCATGAATAATCGCATCGACTTTTGCATCGCCGATGACGCGACCGACCAGTGATTTATCAGTGATGTCTAGGTCGTTATGGCTGGCCGCAATAACTTCGTGACCAGAATTACGAGCCGATAAAACTAAATCTGTGCCTAGTTGACCTGAGGCGCCGGTGATTAGCAGTTTCACTATTTCTTGGCTTTCAGGGGCTCCCACCACCAGCGATTATCGCGATACCAATTAACTGTCGCTTCAAGTGCTTCATCAAGAGATCGAGTTCGCTTCCAACCCAGTTTTGTAATCTTTGAAATATCAACTGAGTAGCGACGATCATGACCAAGTCGGTCAGCAACATATTGCACACTTGATTCATCTTTGCCCAACAGTGCTAAAAGTTTGTTGACGAGAACTCTGTTTGCAGTTTCATTGCCGGCGCCAATGTTGTAGATCTCGCCGGCAGTGCCGTGTTCAAGAGCTAGATGAACACCCGAACAATGATCATCAACATAAATCCAATCACGTTCGTTAAGACCGTCACCATAGAGAGGTATTTGTTTGCCGTCAAGGAGATTCGTCGTAAACAACGGAATTGCTTTTTCTGGATATTGGAACGGACCAAAATTATTGGTGCAACGAGTTACAACAACTGGCGTGCCGTGTGTCGAGAAATACGACAAAGCGATCAAGTCAGAGCCTGCCTTAGATGCCGAATACGGACTACGAGGCTCAAGTGGATCGCTCTCGCGCGATGAACCAGTCTCTACTGATCCGTAAACCTCGTCGGTGCCGATGTGCAGAACTCGGGCAATGTTCAATCTGCGTGCTGCATCAATCACGACATTCGTGCCGAAACAATTCGTCAAGATGAAGTCTTCGCTACCGGCAATAGACCTGTCTACGTGGCTCTCGGCAGCGAAGTGCACAACAGCGTCGTGACCAGCCATCGCCGCTTCAACATCACCTGGTTGGCAAATGTTGCCTTTAATGAAATTGAATCTTGGGCTGTCATCTAAATCTTTCAATGTCGAAAGATTGCCGGCATAAGTCAACGAGTCGTAAACCGTGACTTCGTGATCGGTGTTGGCGAAAACCCAACGCACATAGTTCGAACCAATAAAACCTGCACCGCCTGTAACAAAAATTTTCATAGATTAATTTATGTCCGCATTGGCCAAAAAGGACGAACCTGCGAATCAATTGCATCTCTAGTTGGATTAGCTGCATCGCGATCAGACAGAATTGGCGACGCAATACCCCAATCGGCTTTTACTTCTTTGTCGTTATATGCCAAACCCAGTTCATCTTTCGGATTGTAATAACTGTCAACAAGATATGTGATCGCCATATTGGTGAGCGATGCAAAACCATGTGCGACACCAGGCGGAATAAAAATGCCACGGTGGTCGTGTGTGCCATCAGCGCGAGCACCAATATCCATAACTTGAGTCGCACCATCTGTCGGTGAGCCAACACGCAAATCGTGCAACACCACTCGACAACTACCGATTGGTACATACCAGTAGTCGGCTTGGTGTAAGTGGTAATGCAAGCCAACGATGCAACCCGCTTGCCGATCGCCACGATTACCTTGCAACATTTCGCGCCCAAGCGGAAACCACTCACGACGATACGTTTCGATGAAAGTTCCGCGTGAGTCGCCGAATGCCTGTGGCTCGACTATCTGCACACCTTTGATCAGCGTTGATTCTGTAATGGTTGCCATTATTCGAGCTCTACTTTCGAGTCATCACCGAGCATCAGCCGCAATGCACGGGGTTGTTGCGTACTTCTAATTACTTCAACATCTTTACCAATGAGAGAATCTGTGAGTCGCGAGACGCCGACTATCGAACTTCCGTCAAGCACTACCGAGTGGTCCATCTCTGATTTGATTACACGACAATTTTTTCCAAGCGACGTGTACGGTCCGATGTAAGAGTCTTCAATCACTGCGCCCGCACCAATAACAACTGGACCACGAATTCGCGAGTTTGTAACTTTCGCGCCAGTTTCTATCGTTACGCGACCTTGAATCTCTGACACATCGTCAACTGTTCCTTCTAATTTAGTTTTCATCGCATCAAGCACCAAGCGGTTGCACTCAAGCAGCGGGTCTTTCTTGCCGGTGTCTATCCACCAACCTTGCAGCACTTTATGTCGCACCGAAAATTTGTTGTCCACTAACCACTGAATTGCGTCAGTGATTTCTAGCTCGCCACGCGACGAAGGTTTAATCGAACGCACTGCCTTATTAATCGTTTTGTCAAATAAGTAAACGCCGACGAGCGCAAGATCTGATGGTGGGTCTTTTGGTTTTTCAACCAACCGCACAACATGGCCGTTTTTGTCAACCTCAGCAACACCAAATTGACGAGGATCTTCGACATGACACAACAAGATTTGTGCCGCTGGTTTATCTTTGTCGCTGCTTGCTCGAGCAGTTTCAAACTCGGTTACGAATTCTTCAAGACCTTGCTCAAGCATGTTGTCACCGAGATACATAATGAAGTCATCGTCACCCAAAAACTTGTCGGCGATTAATACACAGTGCGCCAAACCAAGTGGCTCGTCTTGTGGAATATATGTAACTTTCACGCCGAACTGGCTGCCATCGCCAACTGCTGATTTAATCTCTTCGCGAGTTGAGCCGACGATGATGCCGATCTCGCGGATGCCAGCACGTGCCATCGCTTCAATCCCATAAAACAAAATTGGCTTGTTGGCGATTGGCACAAGTTGTTTGGCGCTTGTATGGGTAATCGGTCGCAGACGCGTGCCAGCGCCACCAGAAAGAATTAGCCCCTTCATACGCCCCTAAGCCTATTAGGGCAAACTGAACTAAAGTAAATGACTATGACGGTCTCGGCTAACTCAACTAACGCATTTCTTCACCCTTTTGCTAAGCCGACAAAAGATAATTTCATCAAACTTGTGCGGGGTCAAGGTGCTCTTGTGTGGGATGAAAAAGGTAATGAGTTGATTGATGGCATGGCGAGTCTTTGGTATTGCGCGGTTGGTCACGGGCGAAAAGAGATCGGCGATGCGGTCGCCAAACAAATCTCGACACTTGAGGCGTATTCAACTTTCGACCCGTTCACAAATGAACCAGTCGAAGAGTTGGCAGCGAAATTGATTTCACTTTGTCCGATGCCTGAAGCCCGAGTTTTCTTTTGCGGTAGTGGATCAGAAGCTGTCGACTCAGCGATGAAACTTGCTCGGCTCGCACACGTTCAGGCGGGCCAGCCCGAGCGAACAGTAATTATTTCGCGAATGCGTGGTTATCACGGCACAAACTACGGTGGCACGAGTGCGCAGGGTTTGCCACTCAACAAAATTGGCTACGGCCCACTTGTGCCCGATGTTGAGCAAGTTGCGAGTGATGATCTTGAGGCGATGTCAGTTTTGATGTCGCAACGCGGCAACACAATTGCTGCAGTACTTGCTGAACCTTTGCAGGGCGCCGGTGGCGTCTACCCGCCTACGCCTGGATACCTGGAGGGTTTGCGAAAACTCTGCGACCAACACGGCGCGTTTTTAATTTTTGACGAAGTAATCACTGGCTTTGCTCGGCTCGGCACTTGGTTCGGTGCAAATTTTTATAAAGTCAACCCTGATCTATTGTGCTTTGCCAAAGCGGTTACTTCTGGCTATCAGCCACTTGGTGGTGTTTTTGTTGGCAAGGCCGTGCGCAAATCTTTAGAAGCTGACGCAGATTTTATTTTAAGAACTGGCTACACATATTCGGGCCATGCTTCGGCTTGCGCGGCAGCGATAACCAATCTCGAAATTATTGAGCGCGAGAATCTTGCCGACCGAGCGACTCATATCGGCAAACGAATTGGTGATGCATTGAACGCATTAGTGCGAGATGGCGTTATCGAAAGTGCACGCGGCGATGGAGCGGTCTGGGCTGCCGGTTTACACTCAACACAAAACAACTTCAAAATTCGCGACAGGATGCTCGAACTGGGTGCGATCACTCGCGCTATAAATGCCGACACAAATACTTTTTGCCCACCACTAGTTATCACCGACGCACAACTCGACAAACTGATGGACGCATTCGCCACTGCCGCCTCGGGTAAATAGTTACTAATTTATTTTTCGGGGTGGGTTAAGAGTTTCATCAGGCTGCTGGTATCCCAGCGTGCGCCGCCCATCGCTACGACTTTGGCGTAAAGTGCGTCGACAAGTTTGGTCATTGTTAAATCTGAGCCATTATTTTTCGCCTCATCAAAACAAATGCCGAGATCTTTGCGCATCCACTGCGCCGCAAACCCAAATTCGAATTCGTCACGAACCATTGTCTTTGAACGATTCTCCATTTGCCAAGACTGCGCGGCACCTTTAGAAATAACTTCAACAACTTGATCGGCATCGAGCCCTGCGCGAACTGCAAAGTTAAGCGCCTCTGCTAAACCCGAGACAACGCCGGCAATACAAATTTGATTAACCATCTTGGTTAACTGTCCTGACCCAGCATCACCCATGCGTTGACAAGCTTTGGCGTAAGCGTCGAACACTGGTCGCACGCGATCGAATACGTTTTGATCGTCGCAGCCACACATCACAGTGAGTGCACCATTTTCTGCACCTGCTTGGCCACCAGAAACTGGCGCATCAATGAACCCAATTTGTTTTGTCGCGCACAGTGCAGAAAGTTCGCGCGCCAAAGTTGCCGACGCTGTTGTGTGATCGACCAAAACCGAGCCGGCTTTGAGGCCGGCAAGTACGCCGTCTGCACCGAGCACGACACTGCGAACATCGTCGTCGTTGCCGACACAAACCATCACTACGTCGCTTGCTTCAGCCACTTCACGAGCCGTCACAGCAAACGAGCCACCATTCGCAGCCACCCACTGTTTTGCTTTTTCGGTATTGCGATTATAAACAGTGAGTTCGTGACCTTTGGATGCAAGATGGCGCGCCATTGGAGAACCCATTACACCGAGTCCGCAGAATCCAATTTTCATATTTACTTCTTTTTTGCAACAGCCTTGGCGACTTTAGCTACTTTGACAACTGGCGCCTTGGCGGCTGGCTTAGCAGCTGGTTTAGAGGATGCTGTTACTTTCGGCTTTGCATCAACGGCAGGTTTCGCGACTTTTTTTACTGCAGACTTTACTACTGTCTTAGTAATTGACTTTGCAGGTTTGAGAACGCCTTTTTCAAGTGCTTTGTCAAGATACAACTCTGCTTCTTCTGTCGTTACTCGTAGCGCTGGTTGAATCTCTGAAATTAAGTTGACACGAGCACGGTCGTACATTGTTTTTTCTGCTGCCGACAAAGCCGAGTCACGATCACGGGCGGCAAGATTGCGCACTACTTCTGCAACTTGATAAACATCACCGCTCTTAAGTTTTTCTTGGTGGTTCTTGAAACGGCGCGACCAGTTTGCAGGCACGCGAGGATCTGCTTTTGCCAACACCGAAACCAAGTCTTGAAGTTCGCTCGACGAAACTGGCGGACGAACACCGACAGTTGAAATCTGATCAACAGGAATCGACAACGTCATCTCATTGATCACTGTTTTGAGAATCAAATAGTCTTGAGTTTTGCCGAATGCCTTCATCCGCTTCATGTTTAGAACTACACACGCACCGTGTTGCGGATAGATGACTGTGTCACCCTTTTTCGGCTTAAATTTCACTAAACAACCCTTCTTAAGTCAGACTCAACATAATAGGTCAGATGTGTGAGATTAATGCCTATTGCGGTGATTTTTAGGAACGCAGGCGATCATTTTTGGGATCAAATAATGGCTCGAGACCAATCGTCGCCGATTGACGAGTGCCAAAAATTTCAATCTCAACTTTTGTGCCTGGTGCCTCAAATTCTGGGCGCACGTAAGCCAACGCCACACTCTTATTCAGCGTGAAACTCCAGCCTCCAGAGGTAATGATTCCGATTCGCTTATCACCGCTGAATACTGACGCACAAAATGGTGCATCGGCATCGCCGTCTTGATCAAGAATCATCGGCACAAATCGATACGCCGAACCGCGAGCCTTTTCGGCGATCAATGCATCGCGACCGACAAACGCTGGTTTTGTTAAATCAACGAATCGATCTAGCGAAGCATCAAATGGTGAGAAGCCGATTTCGAGGTCGGCTTTCCATCCGCGATAACACTTGTCAAGTCGCAAACTGTCGACTGCATAAATGCCCATGTCGGCGATGTCAAACTTCTCGCCTGCCTTCCAAATTGCGTCGTAAAGCGCAACCATTTGTTCGTTCGATGCGTGCAACTCCCAGCCGAGTTCGCCAACGTAGTTCACACGCAACGCACGAACTGGGCCAACTGCAGTATCGATCATCTGCGCCGACAACCATTTGAAAGAATCGTTGTCGATTGGTGTTGTCGTGACTTGCGAAAGCACATCGCGCGATCGCGGGCCAACCAAAATAATTGAACCGTAATCAGCAGTGACATTTTTTAGTGTCACTGAGCCGTCGGTTGGCAACGCCATTTCAAGAACATCGAGATCGTGCCATTCAGAACCTGCGGCGCCGACTAAGTAGAAACTATCTTCAGCAACTCGAACGACTGTGAACTCGCTCAACACTTTGCCGTCTGGCAACAATGCGTAGACAAGACTTATGCGACCAACCTTAGGCAGTTTCGTGCACAACAAATTGTCAAGATATGCGAATGCACCAGAACCTTTGACTTCGATTTTTGTAAAGCCTGGCAAGTCGAGAACTGCGACACCGTTGCGTGCCGCGTGCACTTCTTTAGCAACAACCGTGCGCCAGCCGTTGCGTCTGAAAAATGAGAGTGAGTGATCTGTTACTTCGTTCTTTGGATCGAAATAAGTTGGTCGCTCCCAACCGCCGCGGGCACCATACGCTGCACCCTTTTTCTTTAGTTGCTCATACAACGGAGACATGTAAGCAGGCCGACCTGCTGGGCGTTCTTCAAAAGGGAAACCCATTGCATATTCGTTTTGATAAACCTCAACTGCTTTATCAACCGTGTACTGCGTTGTCGCGTATGCCTTGTATCGGCGTCGGTCAATCGCCCACAAATCAAACTCTGGGCGACCATCAAGAATCCATTCGGCGATTGCTTTGCCCGCACCGCCACCTTGAGCGATACCAAAACTAAATGTGTTGCAGTGAAAAAAGTTTCGCATGCCACGCTCAGGGCCAAGATAC
>Ga0209190_1001862_pt1 | contig 14562 bp, 12 predicted proteins | sample M_140205_XF_Meta_FD_187315 | JGI IMG/M metagenome (GOLD analysis project Ga0209190, IMG submission 187315) | Freshwater microbial communities from Lake Montjoie, Canada to study carbon cycling - M_140205_XF_MetaG (SPAdes) (version 2) | ecosystem: Environmental > Aquatic > Freshwater > Lake... | reverse complement strand
AAAACATTGTTTGGGGTAAAAGATGGCTAATATGATTGCCCGCCTTGGCGTAGTGCTAGGGCTTGATACCGCAGAATTCAATAAAGGTATTGAAAACGCGGGTAAGAAACTTGAACAATTTAGCCAAACCGCAGAAAGGTTTGGAAAGATAGGCGCAACCGCCTTGGTTGCCGCTAGTGCCGCCGCACTTCAATACGCCGATGATTTAGCCGATGTAGCCAAAGCCAATGATGTTGCTATTGGAACGGTTCTTAAACTTTCTAATGCTTTAGCCAATGCGGGCGGCAAAGCGGGTGATTCAGGAAAACTTTTATCATCGTTTACAAAGTTTATTGATGAAGCCGCGGGCGGTTCTTTACAAGCGCAAAAAACTGCAACTATGTTGGGCGTAAGCCTACAAGATTTGGGCAAACTTTCCGAAGAAGAATTGTTAAACAAGGTTGTTAAAAATCTTGGTTCAATGGAAGATTCAGTAACGCGCAATGCTAAAGCAATGGATGTTTTTGGCAAAGCCGCCAAAGGTGTAGATTTTGTATCGCTTGCCGAAGATATGGCAAAAGCCAATACGGTTACAAAAGAACAAGAACAAGCAATTCAACAAGCCGCAGATGTGTACGACATATTGGGGCAAAGAACGCGTGATTACATGGTTACTTTGGCTACGGAGTTAGGGCCAAAACTTGTAACCACAATGGATTATTTAAAAAGCCTAAATAAAGAAGGCAACACATTTGGCGTAATTTTTAAAGCCGCTTTTGAAACCGTTGCATTGGCGGCGGGTCATGTTTCTTTTATTATTAAAACACTAATAGAAGATTTTTCCGCAATTGGTAAAGCGGCAATGGCTTTGTTTCGCGGTGATTTTGCCGAAATTGGAAGAATCTATAAAGAAGCAACAGAACGCGCAGAACGCGACAGGGCTAAATTAGATACATTTACTAATGAAATTTTTAATCCTACCGCACCCGAAACAAAAGGTTCGCCATCAGTAGCGGGAAGAAAAGTAACTAAAGCCCGCGACCCTGAAGCGGAACGCGCAGAACGCGAACGCCTACGCGCATTACAAAAGTATTTTCACGAACTTCAGCGTTTAGATAAAATTTTATTAGATGTTGCGGGTAAAGAAAATAGCGCGTTTACAGATTCAATTAAAAGAATTGAAAATGAAGAAAAAGCCTTGCGAATTAAAAACGGGTTATTTCAAATTGAACAACAAACAAAAGATTTGCGACCCGAAGAAATACAATTAAATAAAGAACTTTATTTGCTTGACCAACAAAGGTTAGATGCAATTAAAGAAATAAATCACAACAATGATTTAGAAGTTGAAGCCAAATATTATTTAATTCAACAACAAAATCAACTTACAGAAGCAAGCAATAAATATGTTCAAGCGCAATACAACGCGGCATTAGCGCAACGGCAAGGTTCATTTGAACAAGGCTTTGGCAAATCAATGCAAAAGTTCTTGCGTGATATGCCAACAGAATTAGAAGTTGGCGCAAAAGCATTTGAATCAGTTTTGGGAAATATGGAATCTGCTATTGACCGTTTTGTTAAAACAGGCAAGATTGGTTTTAAAGATTTGGCGCGTAGCATCATTCAAGATATGTTAGCAATGCAAATGAAAGCCGCGGCATCGGGTTTTTTAAGTTCTTTGTTTGGCTCTATGTTTGGCATGAAATCAAACCCCTACCAACCCGCCGCGGTTATGGGTATGCCTAGTTATGCTGATGGTGGAAACCCCGCCGTTAATCAAGTTAGCCTAATTGGGGAAAGAGGGCCTGAACTTTTTATACCCCGCACGGCGGGAACAATCATTCCAAACCATGCGTTAGGCGGCATGGGCGGCTCTACAAGCATTACAAACAACTACATTAACGCCATTGATACCAAATCATTTGAAGAACGCTTATATGGTAGTTCTAACGCGATTTGGGCGGCAAATCAGTACGCCAATAAATCGTTGGCGGTGAATAGGGGTCGGGCATGAGTTTCCAAACCATCTTTGAAATACAACAATCAATGACGGTAAATAACCGCCGTATGGTTGGACAACAAGTAGCGCGTTCGGGTTATATCACCGTAGCGCAATATTTAACTGCCGTGCCTTGGGTGTTTATTATTACGCCCCATGCTTACCTTTACTATCCACAAGTTCGGGATATTATCCAAGCCATTGATAATAAAGATAGGCAACTACCTGAAACCATTACTTTTAATAGTTCTAATCTATCTTGGTTTAATAAAATGCGTGGCACGGCTACCGAGGCAACCTTGAACGGTGCGCCCGCGGCTAATACGCAAACACTTGCTCTAACTTCTAACGGCACATTTAAAGCGGGCGACTTTATTATGATTAACGGATACACCTACAAGATAACCGCCGATAGCGCGGGTTCATCAGTAGGCATCAATCGCCCGTTGATTGGTACGCCATCATCAGGTACAACTGTTTATGTAGGAAATGCTTGCACATTTACGGTGGTTGCAGAATCTTGCCCAACCTATACACTTAACCCAATGACGGATGGCGCGTTTGTGCAATGGGATGCGCCGTTTGTTTTCCGTGAGTACATAACATGACAACAATTAACGCCGTAACTGGTTCACAAATTAACCATGCGGAATTTGTAAAACTTACCGTAGGCAATGCCGCTACAGTTTATACATTCTGCAACGCCGCCGCACCTATCACGGTTGGCGGCATTACCTTTTCTAATCTTGGTGCGCTACTTAGTGTCGGTGATGTTCAACGCGACATTAAAGCAACATCGGATGACATGACTATTGCGTTAACGGGTATTGACCCAACCAATGTAGGCATCATTCTTGGCAATGATATTAAAGGTTCGTTAGTAGAAATATGGCGCGGATTTTTTGACAGTAACAATCAAATCATTACAACGCCTACAACGCAATTTTTTAAACGCTATCAAGGCATCATCAATAGCGTTTCAGTTACAGAAGATTTTAATTCTGAAGCGCGTACACGCATTGCAACTTGTTCTATTTCTTGTTCATCAATGCGCCGCATTTTGGAAAACAGATTGTCGGGCGTAAAAACAAATCAAAACAATTGGCAATTTATTTATGCGGGCGATACATCAATGAACCGTGTAGCACAAATTGCAAATACATATTTTGATTTTGGTGCGCCGCCAATGACACAAACACAAGCAAGCGAAACAACTATTACGGTTGATAACCAAGGTGGAGGTGGTGATTCACCATGATAAGACAAGCGACAAGATACGACATACCAAGATTGTTAGAAATAGTGGAGGCATACGCCTATGAAAACCCAATTAAAAAACTTGGTGAACCGTGTAATCACTTTCCCCGCTATGTTGAAGAACTATTGTTTAGCATCATTCAAGGGCGTGGCTTCATCTTTGTGGATTCGCATTTGCGAGGCGCGATTGTGGCTTACAAAACTTCTAACATTTGGTCGCCAAAAGTAAAAGAATTAAACGAACTATTGTGGTGGGTTGAACCCGAACATCGCAATGGAACGGTTGGTGGTAGGCTATGGAAAGCGTTTAATGAACGCGCTGAAGCAATGCTAAAAATGGGTGAAGTAGATATTGTTTGCACATCAATTTCTGCTAACGGTCCGTTGATTGATTACACGCGCAGGGGATATAAAGCCCTTGGCGCAACTTTTGTTAGGGAATGAAATGGTTTCTACACTAATTGCTTATGTAGCAACAACTTTTAGCATTAGCGTTGCGGCGGCTACTTTTGCCGTTAATTTTGCGGTTTCATTTATTGTTACCCGTATGTTTGCGGATAACCCCGAAAAACAACAAGACATGGGCGTAAGGCAACAAGTACCGCCAAGCGCAGTAAACGCAATTCCTATTGTTTATGGCAATGCCTATATGGGCGGCACATTTGTTGATGCGGTTCTCACAACCGACCAAAAGACAATGTACTATGTTTTGGCTATTTCAAGCATTAGCCCTAATGGTCAATTTGCGTTTGACCAAAGCGATATGTATTTTGGCGATAGAAAAATTACTTTTGATAGTAGCGATTTAACAAAAGTAATTAGTCTTACCGATGAAGCGGGAAATGTAAATACAAAGATTAGCGGAAATCTTTATATCAATCTTTATAAATCTACCGCGGGTGGCACAATTACATCTACCAATGGGGCATCAGCACCTAGCACCGTCATGGGTGGTTCTGATATTGCCGTTGCACAAAGATGGACAGGTACGCGCCAAATGAATGGTTTGGGCTTTGCTATTGTCAAACTAATTTACAACCGCGATGCTGATACTACGCAACTTTCACCCATTACATTTAAAGTTAGTCATACGCTAAATGGAACGGGTGTAGCCAAAGCGGGCGATGTTTGGTATGACTACATTACCAATGATGTTTATGGTGGTGCAGTAAATGCCGCGTTTGTTAATAGCACAAGCGCAACCGCATTAAACGCATACGGCGATGAACTAATTACATTTACAGATTCAAGCGGCAATCCATCAACCCAAGCGCGTTACCGCATCAATGGTGTATTAGATGCAGGGCAATCGGTTCTTTCAAACATTGACCGCATCATGTCAGCGTGTGATTCATGGATGACATACAACGCCGCATTGGGTCAATGGTCGGTAGTAATTAACAAAGCCGAAACCGCATCTTATGCGTTTAATGATAACAACATCATTGGCGAAATTCGAGTTAGCGCAACCGATATTACTTCATCTATTAACCAAGTTGAAGCGCGATTCCCGTTTAAAGAAAATCGCGACCAAGCCGCATTTGTCAATATTGAAACACCTAGCGGGTTACTATATCCCAATGAACCCGTTAACAAGTATTCAATTACTTATGACTTGGTTAATGATTCGGTGCAAACGCATTACCTTGCGAATCGTTTGCTTGAACAAGCCCGCGAAGATTTGATTGTTTCTTTTAGCACTACTTATTATGGCATCCAAGTTGATGCGGGTAATGTTGTTAGCGTTACAAATTCTGATTATGGATGGAACGCAAAACTTTTCCGCGTGATGAAAGTTAACGAAGCATCTTTACCTGATGGTTCATTGGGTGCGCGTTTAGAATTAAGCGAATACAACGCACAAGTTTATGATAATGCAGATATAACGCAATTTACGCCCGTACCTAATTCGGGTTTGCCATCGGTTAGTTATTTTTCACCATTAGCCGCACCTACAGTTACGGGATTTCCAAGCGCAACAATACCCTATATCAATGTTCAAGTTTTTATTCCAACAACGGGGCGCGTAACATTTGGTAATTTGTTTTGGACTACAAGCGCAACACCAACATCGGGCGATTGGAAATTAGTAACAAGCGCATCTACTACAAATGGTCAACCCGTTACCAATGGTACTTATTACACATTTGCAAATATCACGCTAAACACGGGTACATATTATTTTGCTTACATGGTTGGCAACGATGTAACAAGTTCAGTATTAAGCCCAATTAGCGCGGCATTGGTTTGGAATCCCGTAGCGGGTGCAGGGCCAACTGGTCCAACAGGCACAACTGGTCCAAGTGGCCCAACAGGCACAACTGGTCCAACTGGAACTACAGGACCAAGCGGCCCTACGGGCGTAACAGGGCCTACTGGAACGGGTGCTACAGGTGCAAATGGTTTAATTGGTTTGTCATCTTTAACCGCATACAAAGTTCAATCACAAAGTGATCCAACGCCAACTTTTACTACGCCCACAACTGGCCCTAATGCACCTAGTGGATGGTCATTAACTACGCCAAGCGTTGCCGTTGGTCAAGTTCTTTGGTACATCCAAGGTAGATACAACGCTAATGCGGTTACTGTAGATGGCGTAGGTGCGGGACAAACCGCATGGACAGGTCCAATAGCGGCAAGCGTATTTCAAGATATTCGTTCGGATAATTGGGATGGCGGCGTACCAACAACCAATGCGCCTACTGGAACGGTTGGTTATTACATAAAGCAATCAAACGGCAATATGTATTTGAATAGCATCTTTGGTCGGGGCGTTGTTCAATTTGATGGTGCTACTGCCGTTCCTAGTGGTTCAGGCGGTGGGTTTGCGGCGGCAACCTTTAACACAAGCAATTCTGCAAAATTTGGTGTTTATGCCGAATCAAATAACGCTACAGGCGCGGCATTATTTGGTTTTAACAACAATACAACTTCAAGTTATACCTATGGTGTTTTTGGAGAAATTTCAAATCCATATTCATCTGCCGTATATGGATATAACTATTCAACAACAGGCGGTTATGGCGTAAATGGAACGGCAAATGGAAGTTCAAGCGTTGGCGTTTTAGGCAATGGAAACATTGGTGTCAAAGGTCAAGGTTTATATGGTGCGGGTGTTAGCGGGCTTGGTTTATTAGCGGGATATGGTATTGAATGTATTGCGGGTTTTAGATGGGGAAGTTATACATATCCGCAACCGACAGGAAGTGCTAGTGATGTAATGCTTGGAAATGGAACATGGGGAACACCAAGTTTTGCAACAAACGCAACTTATGCTGATTATTTGGGCGGTGTTATTGCGGGTTCATGGGCTAGAATTTTTCCAACAAATTCAGGAACGGCAAATGCAGGGGGTTCAGGATTAAATATTTTAGGTAGTACATCCACAGGCATTGTTGGTGCGTATGTAGGAACTAGCGGCACAAGTAACATTGTTACGATTACTGTTCAAACAACAAGCCCATCAGATGTACGCCTAAAAGAAGAAATTGCCGATAGCGATTTGGGTTTAGCGTTTGTCAAACAATTGCGCCCCGTTTCGTACAAACTTAAAGCAGACCCCAAACATCAAAAAGGTTATGGGTTTATTGCTGATGAAGTTGAAGAAATCATAGAATTAGGTTCATCATTGGTTTACCATGAACCCGATTGGAAAGTTGGCAATGAAACAGGATTTAAAACAATTCACTATCCGTCATACATAGCGGTTCTAACTAAAGCAATTCAGGAATTGAGTGCCAAAGTAGAATCATTAGAAGCACAATTGAAAGGTTGATATGGCAAGAGATATAACAATACCATCACAAACGGTTAAGGAAGAAATCGTAGTTGTTGAAGAATTAGTGAACCAATATGTTCGGGTTGTTGTTGGGGTTTTAAATGAAGATGGTAAAACTTTTAACACAAACATGGGCGTTAAAGAATACCGAATTGTTGGCGATAATCTTACGGAATTGAACGGGCCGCCAACCGCGTGGGCAACCGATAAGCCAACGGGAACATATCGAAATGAAGATTTGTGGCATTTTATTGATTTATTAAACCAATCTTGATAGAATAAAAAACAATACAAGATACCATTAGCCCGCGGGATTCGCGGAAGTTCTAACTAAGTTTAGGGAACGCTATGGCGACACTTTATTGGCTACGCTTGCCTGAGCATAGCAATATGTTTACTGAAGGCTATGTAGGCGTTGCCGAAAATATGGCAAAACGCCTTAGAAGCCATAAGCACAAATTTAAAGATTTGTGGCACAAAATTATTGTTCAACCGCTTGTCATTTCTACCCAAAATTATTGTTTTGAGTTAGAAGAAAAATTACGCCCTATTCGTAATATTGGTTGGAACAAATCTATTGGCGGCTATCGTAACAATGGTATGACCGCTGAACAAAACCCTAATTACGGCAAATTTGGGGAAGAAGCCCCGCATTTTGTTGGTTGGTACATTACCCCTTTGGGTAAATTTTCACGCCCTGATGATGCGGCTAAATTACATTTATGCAATAGAACTACAATCATCCGTAGATGTTGCGGAAGATATGTAAACGGTAAGTTTCTATCCCCAAAACAGGGATACGCATTTGAGCAGAAAGACAGGGTAGCATCATAGCCATCTTTAACAAAAACACCCTTGCACAAGTAAGCGGGTTCGACAACCCCATTCTTGCGGGCGAATTGGTATGGAATCAGAAAACCTACTGGAATCTGACATTTACCAATTCTGCTAATGGTTTGCCCGTTGATTTGACAGGCGCAACCCTTAACGCCCAAATTGTTCGCCGTGAACTATCCAACATCATTGATACGCGCAATGGCTTAACTTTTGACATTGCCGATTACAACCCTGCGCCCGCCGCAATTCCGTTAACGATTACTAACATTGTTGCCGCCGCGGGTTCATGCACATTGGTAATAGACGCATCGGCTTGGTCGCTAATGAGCAATGACCCCGAATTAGAAATTAACGCCGTTGACCCCGTGGGTTACTCAGGTCGCGTTAAGGTTAGTTTTCCCGTATCGGGTTCAACCCCTGCGGATGATTCCATTATTTTCTTGTTGTTCTTGGTGCGTAGCGATGGGGTTATTGTCCTATGAGCAACATCAAAGTTTCCGTTCAAGATGGCAACAATGTAAATCTACAAGTAACGCCACAACCCCGCATTGATTTAAGAATTGATAGGGCGATTAGCGGGGCTACAGGACCTACAGGGCCACAAGGCAACCAAGGGCCTACGGGCGCAACTGGCCCTACTGGTGCTACTGGTGCGCCAAGCACGGTGCAAGGCCCAACGGGGGCTACTGGTGCGACAGGACCAACAGGTGCAACAGGTGCGCCATCTACGGTTCAAGGCCCTACGGGGGCTACAGGTCCAACAGGCGCACAGGGTACACAAGGTGTAGTAGGGCCAACTGGCCCGCAGGGTATTCAGGGCATCCAAGGTGTTCAAGGCATACAAGGCGTTACAGGTCCGACAGGGGCGCAAGGTGCTACGGGCAATACGGGTGCGACAGGCCCTACGGGTGCAAATGGTGTTAATGGCAATACAGGACCAACGGGCGCGGTCGGGCCTACAGGGGCGCAGGGCGTTCAGGGTAATGCAGGGCCAACTGGCCCGCAGGGTTTGCAAGGCAATGTTGGCGCACAAGGTCCGACAGGCCCAACGGGTACGCAAGGCGTTGTAGGTCCTACGGGAAGCAATGGCGCACAAGGCCCAACGGGTGCAACGGGTGCGGCATCTACCGTAGCAGGGCCTACTGGTCCGACAGGAACGCAGGGTATCCAAGGCAACGCAGGGCCTACAGGACCACAAGGTATCCAAGGCGACCAAGGTATTCAGGGCGCACAAGGTATTGCAGGGCCTACGGGTTCGCAAGGCGCACAAGGTGTAACAGGACCAACAGGGGCGCAAGGTTTAGCAGGGCCAACAGGAAGCACGGGCGCAACCGGTGCTACAGGCGCAACGGGCGCGGCATCTACGGTAGCAGGGCCAACTGGCCCTACGGGTGCAACGGGTGCTGATGGTCAATCATCTTCTTATTACCAATATCAAGCCGACACAAATCAATTTTCAGGTACACCTACATCGGGTCATGTATATTGGAATAACGCTACACAAACATCGGCAACTACACTTACTTTTAGCCATTTAACAAGTAACAATATTGATGTTGATTTGTTTTTGGGAATTTTAAAAACTGGTGATAGCGTTGTATTGCAAGATGCAAATAATTCAAACAATTACCAAAAATGGATTTTATCTGCTGACCCAACAATAGTACCCAATAGTTCAATTACTTGCCCCGTTACTTTGTCAACATCTAGCGGTACGGGTACAACTGGTTTTGCAAACAATCACAATTTAATTGTTGTTTTGCAATCCGTGGGCGTGGTTGGCCCAACAGGGGCTACTGGCCCAACAGGCGCGGCAAGCACCGTAGCAGGGCCAACTGGAAGTACAGGCGCGACAGGTCCAACAGGGTCACAGGGTGCGGTAGGTGCAACTGGCCCTACAGGGGCGCAAGGTATCCAAGGAACGCAAGGTAATCAAGGTATTCAAGGCGTTCAAGGTCCGACAGGCCCACAGGGTATTCAAGGCGACCAAGGTATCCAAGGTATCCAAGGCCCTACAGGTCCAACTGGCGCACAAGGCATCCAAGGGGTAACAGGTCCTACAGGTGCGGCATCTACGGTTGCAGGGCCTACTGGACCGCAAGGCAATGTAGGCGCAACAGGGCCTACTGGCACACAGGGCATACAAGGAAATACAGGACCAACTGGCCCGCAAGGTATTCAAGGGGTGCAAGGTGTGCAAGGCCCTACAGGACCGCAAGGCAATACAGGCGCACAAGGTAATGTCGGGCCAACAGGACCTACGGGCAGTACAGGCACACAAGGCGTTCAAGGCCCGACAGGGCCGACAGGCACACAGGGAATTCAAGGCAATGTAGGCCCGACAGGACCGCAAGGCGTACAAGGTATTCAAGGTATCCAAGGCGTGACAGGTCCAACGGGGGCTACTGGAAATACAGGGCCAACAGGCACGGTTGTTTACGGCGTGGTTGTTCCTAACTTGGATACTGCAACAAGCAATGTTTCAATTACTGCGGGTTATAACGCGGCATCGGTTGGGCCAATTACCGTAAATACGGGCGTTACCATTACCGTTGCAACTGGTCAACGATGGATTGTTTCTTAATTAAAGGAAAGCAAAATGACAGTTATTATTAACGGAAGTAATACACCGACCGCGGGCGCGGTAGCGGTTGGCGATGGCACAACTATAAACTTTACTGCGGCGGGTACTTCGGGACAAGTTTTACAAAGTAATGGTGCAAGCGTTCCAACATGGGCAAATGGAGGTACTGTTACAAGCGCATCGGTAGTTTCTGCAAATGGTTTTGCGGGTACTGTAGCAACTGCTACATCAACCCCTGCAATTACGCTAACCACAAGCATTACAGGCGTTCTTAAAGGTAATGGCACGGCACTATCAGCGGCTACTGCGGGTACTGATTATCTTGCGCCCCCAAGCGGTACTGCATTGCTAAAAGCCAATTCAGGCGGTGCATTGGCTAATGCGGTCGCGGGTACAGATTATGTAACCCCTACAGGCACAGAAACGCTAACAAACAAAACGCTAACAAATCCTACTGTTACAAACTATACAGAAACCCCTTACTCCGCTAACAGTTCAACTGCAATTACTTTGGCATTGACTAATGGCACAGTACAAATTATTACTTTGACAGCAAGCACAACAATCACAATGCCAACTGCGGTTAGCGGCAAATCTTTTATTATGTTATTGCGTCAAGATGCTACAGGCTCACGCACAGTCACTTGGACAACAGTTAAATGGGCGGGCGGCACTACACCCACAATTACAAGTACCGCAAGCAAGCAAGATATTTATTCTTTTTTTAGCGATGGTACATCTTGGTATGGCGTTACTGTTGGACAGAACTACACACAATAAGGAATTACAAATGTTTAGTGCATCTACCAAAGTTGCTAGTGGAAATGTTGCCGCTACACTTGACCCACAATTTAACTATGTCACTATGTTGTTGCATGGCGACGGGACAAACGGCGCACAGAACAATACATTCTTAGACAGTAGTTCTAACAACTACACCGTTACCCGTACTGGCAATGTAACTCAAGGTTCGTTTTCGCCTTATGGGTCTAATTGGTCTAATTATTTTGGTAGTGCAAGTGATGCAAATTATTTAACAATTCCCGCTAACGCCGCATTTGATTTAGGCTCAGGCAATTTCACCATTGAAATGTGGGTTTATAAAACTACAACTGGTAGCCAACAATTTTTAGCACAAGTTGCTTTAAGCGTAAGCGCAATTAATCAATCTATTGGTGTTGGTACATATTATGACCAAGTTTCATTTGATACTGCTGTAGGTAGTACATATTACAGCGTTACAACAGCGGCTTCATTGACCCTTAATGCTTGGAATCATATTGCTTGCGTTAGGAATGGAAGCACTTTAACTGTTTATATTAATGGAACTTCTGCGGGTACTGGCTCGGTTACTGGTTCACTAAATTCAATTTCTGCACCAATGACTATTGGTAGGCTTGGTAATTACAACGGTTATTACACAACTGGATACATTTCAAATCTTAGAATTGTTAAAGGTACGGCAGTTTACACAAGTAACTTTACGCCAAGCACCACGCCTTTGACGGCAATATCAGGCACAAGCCTTTTGACTTGTCAAAGCAATCGTTATGTTGACAATAGCGCAAACAATTTTACTATTACAGTAAATACACAAGTTCTTACATCACCAAGCGTTCAACGCTTCAACCCATTTGGTACTTCTACCGCCTATTCCACAAGCGTAATTGGTGGGTCAGGATATTTTAATGGTGTTGCTTATAATTATTTGCAAACAACAGGGACAGTTGGAATTGCAAATTCAGCATTTACAATTTGTTGTTGGTTTTATCCATTGAATTCTTCTGTAGTTGGTTTATTTGACTCAGGGCCATCGCAACCTAATTGTTTTAGAAATTTCAACATAAATGAAATTGAGATGCAAGCACAAGGTACTAAAGTTACTATTACTGGTGCATATCAAGTAAATGCTTGGAATTGGATGTGTATTACAAAATCAGGAACAAGTTATACAGTCTATATAAATGGCACAAGTGTAGGTAGTGCAACTTGTGCAACAAATATGTTTGAATCTAATTTTACTATTGGTGGAGTAAATTTAGGTAATAACGGTGCTTTTTACGGATACATCTCCGATTTCCAAGTTTTAAATACTTCAACAGTAGTGACAGTACCCACTACACCAATTACAAATGCAAGCGGAAAAACATATTTGCTCAACTTTCAAAATGGCGCAATCTTTGACAACGCTATGATGAATAATTTAGAAACTTTAAATGGTGCGCAAATTTCAACAAGCGTTGTGAAATACGGAACAGGGTCTTTATATTTTAATGGGTCTAATGCTTATTTAAAACAAGCGACTTCTCCGCAACTTCAAAATTACCAACTTGGGTCAGGTGATTTCACAATTGAATCATGGATTTATAAAACTGCAAATGGCGTTAATGGTTATGATAATTTAATGCAACTTGGAACAAATGGTAATGCAACTGATGGATTTTTTATAGAAATTTCATCTTTGAGAGGTTATGTTTTTGCAGTAAACAATACAACTATTGTTTCTTACAATGTAAACCCAAATACAAGCGCATGGCAACATTTTGCAGTATGTAAAAGTGGCAACAACACAAGAATGTTTGTTAATGGCACACAAGTTAGTTCAACTTATACATCTAATTATACTGTTCCAAGTACAGGGACTTTAGCAATAATAGGTGCAGATGGTAGTACAACATTATTATTCAATGGTTATGTTGATGAATTTCGCATTACCAAAGGCTATGCACGATACACCGCAAACTTTACCCCGCCAAATGCGGCATTTTTCAATACTGGCCCGTACTAAGGAAACATCATGCAAATTGCAATTTTGACAAGCCCAATTACAGTAGGCGATTACCGCGAACTGTTTGCTAATACATCATTTAACGCTAATGGCCCAAGCGATGAATTTTTAGCAGAAAACAACGCAAAAAAAATTACATTGTTTAAAGACCATGACCGACTGACACAAAAATTAATTGAATGTGCGGCTTACGATGATGGCGAATTTGTATCTTTGGTACAAGTTCAATCAATGACCGCTGAAGAAATACAAGCCGCCAAAAATTCTGCAATGGCTAACATTCGCGCAACACGCAACCAACTTTTAAATGTTTGCGATTGGACACAAGCGGTTGATTGCACAATTGCTAAAAAAGCAGAATGGGCAACATATCGCCAAGCATTGCGTGATTTACCTAGTAGCATTACAGAACCGCGAACATTTAACGCATGGCCCAATAATCCCGACTATGTGCCAATGAACCCATAATAGGAAAATAATACATGACAAGAAAATTAAAGATAGCCGTTTACGCAATCAGCAAAAACGAAGAAGAATTTGTAAATCGTTTTTGCGATTCGGCTAAAGATGCCGACATTATCCTAATTGCCGATACTGGTTCTACTGATAAAACGGTAGAACTTGCAATAGAAAACGGCGCGGTAGTTTACGACATTTGCATTAGCCCTTGGCGATTTGATAAAGCGCGTGATACCGCATTAGCCTTATTGCCGCGTGATATTGATGTTTGCATTTCGCTAGACCTTGATGAAGTTTTAATGGATGGTTGGCGCAAAGAAATCGAACGCGTTTGGCAAGAAAACACAACGCGCCTAAGATACAAATTTGATTGGGGTTGCGGCATAAGTTTCTTTTACGAAAAGATACATCACCGAAGTGGCTATCATTGGCATCACCCCGTACATGAGTATCCCCGCCCTGATGGTCGCATCACGGAAATTTACGCGCATACCGATATGCTATTGGTTAAGCACTTGCCCGACAATACAAAATCCCGTGGGCAATATATGCCGCTATTGGAACTTGCGGTTAAAGAAGATGTACATTGCCCCCGTAACGCGTTTTATCACGCTAGGGAACTAACTTTCTATGCGCGTTGGCACGATGCAATTACCGCGTTAAATAAATACCTTGCAATGCCTGAAGCCACTTGGCAAAACGAACGGTGTTATGCAATGCGTTTGTTAGGTAAGGCGCATGAAGAACTAGGACAATCCGTAGAAGCGCATAAGTGGTATCGCCTAGCGATTGCCGAAGCCCCTAACACCCGCGAACCTTGGTGCGAACTGGCAATGTTCTGTTACCGCCGTAATCTTTGGGTTGAATGTTATTCTGCGGCG
>Ga0209190_1001859_pt1 | contig 14567 bp, 15 predicted proteins | sample M_140205_XF_Meta_FD_187315 | JGI IMG/M metagenome (GOLD analysis project Ga0209190, IMG submission 187315) | Freshwater microbial communities from Lake Montjoie, Canada to study carbon cycling - M_140205_XF_MetaG (SPAdes) (version 2) | ecosystem: Environmental > Aquatic > Freshwater > Lake... | reverse complement strand
AGAGGTCACCCGCAAGGTGCCCTCCACCCGACCATCGATTGGCGGTTGATGATCAAGCGCCGTCCACCATGTGACGGTGACGCCAAGGTATCCGCGCCGTACAAGAAAATCAATCCAGACACTACCCACGTGATGCAACAACATTTTCTGCGCATGGACATTGGACCTACCGAAAGGTGTGCCACCCCACCGACACTTTAGTCCCACTGCGTGTCGCTGCCCTGCCGGATATCGTGCCTACAGAAGGCGGGGCAAACCATGAAAATCCGCGACCTCAAGCTCCTTCCGACAAGGGTTGGGCGTCGTCACCAACTGATCATCAAGATCGAAACTGACGAAGACATCTCAGGATGGGGAGAGTCCGGTCTCATCGGCCGGGAACTCGCGGTCATGGGTGCACTTCGCCATTACCGTGGGCTGATCGTCGGAAAGAACCCTTTTGACATCGGCGCCATCTGGCAGGACCTCTACCGTAGCCAGTACTTCGAAGGCGGGCGCGTCCTTGCCGCGGCAATCTCGGCCATTGACATCGCCCTCCATGACCTCAAGGGCAAGGCGCTCGGCGTTCCGGTCTATCAATTGCTTGGAGGCAAGCACCGGGACTGGGTCCCCTTGTTCGCGACGACTCACGCACCGATGGGACCAAAACTCCTCGAAGATGCCGCGCTTCTCATTGGCCAGGGCTGGAACGCCATTCGCACCACGATGCACTCGCCCAACGAACTCAATGAAGCTGGCGAAAACGTCTTCGAACCTTGGGAAAGCATCGGCCCGACGGCCCACTGGCTCAACAAGTTGCGCGAAGTCTTCGGATCCCTTGCGGTCATCGGGATTGACTACCACCACCGGCTTTCGGTTGCCGAAGCAGCGTCGTTCTGCCAGAAACTGGGCCGTGACACCCTCGACTTCCTGGAGGAACCGATCCGCGATGAGAACCCGGAGGCATACGAGGCCCTGCGCCGGATGACACACGTCCCGTTTGCGATCGGTGAGGAGTTCAGTTCCAAGTGGCAATTCCTACCGTACATTGAACGGGGCATCACCAACTACGCACGGGTCGATGTCTGCAATGTTGGCGGCCTTACCGAAGCGATGAAGGTCGCAGGGTGGGCCGAGGCGCACTACATCGATCTCATGCCACACAACCCACTAGGACCCATCTGCACCGCCGCAACTGCACACCTAGCGGCCGCCGTGCCGAACTTCGCGTTCCTTGAGATCCGCCAGTCACCGACGGAACAGTCGGGCTTCTACGACGAACGCCTGTTTCCAGTGCAGCACGAGCGCGTCGGGCCTCGACTGATCATCTCCGACCGTCCGGGCCTGGGAGTCGAATTTGACGAACATGCCGGAGCGCACGAGGAGTTTGTGCCAGATCTGCGGCTTGAACGGACCCGCTACATGCGGAGGCGGGACGGGTCGCTCACGAACTGGTAAATGTGTGCCTACAGCATGATCGGCAGTCGCATCTCGACCAGACGAATTATCGCTATCGCCCCCATCTTGGTGGTGATAGCGCTTGCGTTGGCCGTTTCTCCAGCATCCCTCACGAGTGCAGCGTCGATTGCCCCGACGTCCACGCGGACACCTGCCGCCACCCTCACGCGTACGATTACCTCCACGCCCACGAAGACACCATTACCGACAGTGACACGGACATCTACCCGAACGCCGACGGTCACACCTTCACGTACCCCTACCCCGACAGCGTCACGGACCCGTACAGCGACACCAACAGTGACGCGTACGGCTACACTCACTCGGACCCCATCACCTACCGTGACACGCACCGCATCGAAGACAGTGACGACATCCCCCACTCGGAGCGCCACGCCTACCCGGACGGTCACCAAAACCCAAACACCCGTGAGCGGGCAAACGGCCACAGCCACACCACTGACCGTGACTGTCAGCAACTCCATCCCGGCAAGGGTCCAGTGGAATGCCAACTACGGCTACTGCGGGGAGGTCTCGTTCATCCAGGCAGGGATGTATTACGGCCAATACATCTCCCAGTACGACGCCCGCGCCCTGGCCAGCCCTGGCGTGGCGCAGAACCTCGAGGGTTCCCAGCTCCTTATTGGCGTGAACGACGTGGCCACGGCGGCCCGCATGCACCTCGCCGCGACCGCATGGACACCGCAACAATCACCAGACCCCACTCCATTCCTCGCGTGGGTCAAGGGGAGTGTCGCCCGAGGCTACCCAGTGGTCATCGGGTTATATACAAATAATTACAAGTTTGACGGAGCGACCAGCCCGAACGCTGGCAACTCCGAATACGACCACATCGTCACCGTCACCGGGATCCAGTCCCGCAGTGCCATCTCGAACCCGGCGACGTACCTCGCCGCCGACGTGATAACCATCGAAGACCACGGTATATGGACGGACCCGGGAAGCACCGTACCCCCGTTCTTCTTCTCATTCCCGGCGGGAACACTCCAGGCGACACGGCAACAGGCAAACGCCCCGGCCGGGCCAGTCTATTCGCTCGCCAGCGATACACCGAACTACGGGATCGCGATTACCGGGGTCCTGGATACCGAGCGCGTCACGTTGCCGGTCCGCCTCACGTCCAGTGCCAGCAGCGAGACCCCGGACATGGGGGACAATGCAACGGGGAGGCCGGCATCGAAGACGGTCACCCTCACGGTGACCGTCTCCAACGTGACCCCAGGCGTGGCCTACAACCTCTACCGGTATGCGTCAATGGCAGCGGTGCCGGACGCACGATTCAATGGGACAGCTGGGCAGGCAACCCAGAGGACCGCCTTCACCATCACGTCGGGCACGACCTACACCACCTCGGTCACGATTGCGTCGAGTGACGTCGCGGTGTTCCGTGCCGTCCCCGCATCAGCTGCTTGAGAGGATGTCCCGCACCCTAACAGGTGACGTCCTTGCCCTCGCTGCCAAAGACCGCCAGGCGCTCCGCCGGGGTGATGCGCGCCCCTTCGGCAGGAACGTAGACGAACTGCAGCGCACGCCGGCGCATTGGCGACGCGTTCGCCGGGGTCCCGTGCAACAGGTAACTGTTGAAGAACAGGACTCCTCCCGGGTCAAGCGGCGCCGCCACGACCCGCGCCCGCTCGACATCGGTGTCACAGATCTGCCAGTCGCGACGCTTGAAATGCACGACCGCGCCCTCGCGATGGCTACCCGGGATCAGGTACATGCACCCATTGGCCTGGGTCGCTGCATCGAGCGCGATCCACACGGTCACGACCCGTGCATCAAGCGGCAGGTTCCAGTACGCATGATCCTGGTGCCACGGCTTCTCGCGTCCGAGGCGCGGTGGCTTGATAAGGGCCTTGTCCTCGAAGATGGCAGGTTCGGCACGGATCATCCGGCGCGCCATTGCCAGAAGTCGCGGATGGGTCGCGATCGCATGCAGACGCGCGTCGTACTGGGTGAACCCGGTCAACTTCCGGACGTAATCCTGTTTGGATTCAGGGTTCAAGGTCGAAAGGATGCGCCGGGCACCCGCCTCGAACTGCACACCCCGGAACCCTGGCACCTGCCCGTCAATCAGGGTCACCATGCCGTCTAACGCGTCCCCGACCTCAGCCGTGGTGAAGAAATCCGCGATCGAAACGAACCCCTCGGTCTCGTACGCCTCGAGGTGTGCCTCACTGCCAGCGTCCCACGCATCGTGACCCGAGATCGGAATGATCACCTGGTTTGCGATGTACAGGCCGGGATCGTACTCGCCCGGTTCGAAGGTATCGAGAACCCCTCCGACAATCTCATCCGGAACGTCCGGTGCCATCGACACAGTAGTAACCACCATGTCCGTGCCCTCCAAAGTGCCCGGGCAGTCCAACTTCTCCCCCGCGGGGTCTGACCCGGGACCGCCGGCATGGTACCTGCGCAACGGGGTGAAGGGAATTCACCAATGCCCGGTGGCATCTCGTCAAGGTCAGATGCCACCGGACGGAAAGGAGACGGCACCATGAAGGCAACCGCCGATCCGCGCATTCCCCAGGCCCTGCACGCCGGCACCGAACGCTTCCCCTTGGAGGTCAACTACCGGCCCCGGCGCAAGGTGATGTACTGGTGGAAGCAGTTCGATGCGGGCGAGGTACGCGACGAGTTCACGCGGGTCCGCGCCGTCGGGTGCGACGTGGTACCCATCTTCCTTTTCTGGGAGGACTTCCAACCCGACCCCGAATCGGTCGACGGAACTGCGCTCGCACACCTCGAGGTCGTTGCCGATGCCTCCCGAGACGCAGGTACCGGCCTTGATGTGACGTTCTTCACCGGACACGTGAGCGGTCCGAACTGGGTGCCCACGTGGCTTCTCGGTGGCGACACATTCCCGGCGCCAGGGATCCGGCAAGTCGTCTTGGGCGTCGCCAAGGTCGTACCCGGCCACTATCGCAACCTGTTCACCGATCCGGTTGCGATCACTGCCTCCCGCCTCCTCTTGACGGCCGTGGTCACTACCCGGCGTCGGCATCCGGCAATCCGGTGCTGGAACCTCGGCAATGAACCCGACCTCTTCTCATGGCCTCCCGACCACCTCACCGGAGGCGTTTGGGTGCGCCAAATGGCGGACACGATCAAATCAGTAGATGACGTTCAACCTGTCACGTTTATATTGCACGTTGATAAATTACAGTAGACCAACGGCCTTAGGGTGCCGGATGTCTTTGTTGAGACCGACTTTGCTGTGTTGTACACTTATTTAATACGCTATTACTAAACATGCAATCCTATTATTCATAGCTTTGTGTCATTCCAAAAGTGCCCTGACGGCAGCACTCTTTGGGAGGCGCGTGCTGATGGAGGAGTTTGGTGGATGCACGGCCTTGCCTGGCGAGGCTTCCCTCACGTGGCCATGAAACGCCTACGGACGCGACCGCACCCAGTTCATGGCCTCAGAGGGAGGTCTGGCAACCTGCCTTGCCGCGGTCCGACAGGGCATCGTCAGTGCTGGGGGCCACCGGCGCCCTCCTTCCGCTGGCGGTTTCGCGGTAGTGGCACGGCGACCATCCACGCCACACCGGGGGTATCGCACCACCGGGCCCCGCCCCCGTACCCCGAGTCCCCGTGGACAACCGCTTCGTCACCGTGCAGGAGAGAACCTGCCACCGCCAGGTCGTGCACGTTGGCCGGCGTCGCCACCACCGTGTGGACGAGGCCCGAGTCCGCGTCGACACCGATGTGCGCCTTCATGCCGAAGAACCACTGGTTCCCCTTCCGGGTCTGGTGCATCTCCGGATCCCGCGTGCCAGTCCGGTCCTTCGTCGAGCTCGGGGCACGGGCGATCCTCGCATCGACCAGCGTGCCCCCGCGGACCATCAGGCCACGCGCCCCGAGCAGTGCTTTGACCTCCTGGAGGAAGGCCTGGGCATGGCGCCCGGGGAGGTGGCGGAAGCGCAGGATGGTCGTGACGTCCGGGATGCCGGTGGTGCCGGGGTCGATGACCGCGAATGCGCGGTACACGGGGATGTCGCACAACGCTTCACGGGCGGCCTCGTCAGCGAGCGAGAACCACTGCTGCAGGAAGTGGACCCGCAGGAGCAGCAGGACTGGGTACGGCGGGCGTCCCGTCGTCCCCGCCGGGGCGAACGGGGCAATCCGGGCGACGAGGGCGTCCCAAGGGACGACGGCGAGCATCTCCCCGAGGAATGCCGGCCGGCGCGTGCGCTTGGTGGATCGTTCGAAACCGTTCGCGAGGCTCAACCGCTTCAACGCACCATGAATCCCGAAACGGCCTTGGCGCCGCTACCTTTTGCAGTCAATTGCTAGGCGAGACCGGCACCGAGGACTGGTTTGTGCTGGTACGTGTGACTGTGACAGAGGGCAGGGCTGGGCTGGTCTACGCTGATGGCAATGACCGTGACCCGGCCAGGCAGGGGAACCCTTACACCGACTTGCCCCTGGACGCCATTACGCTGTACGCCTGCTGGGACACGGAGCATTGGGTGATCATGCTGCCCAGTGAATATTGAGTTTTTCCCAATCAAAGCGGTGTGCGTCAACAAGTCAGTACAGTACCCAGATGTCTGTTTACCCGTCTCAATTCACGCCACAGGCGGCCAAACTCTGGAACAGGATTGCCATTGAACACCAAAGACTGCTGCTGTCCAAAGTTTGGTGCAGCCATTGCAGCCACTCAGTGAGCTTCAAGAACGTTAAAGGTGTCGTCAAATCCGGAGCCCTGTTGCTCGTGGGCAAGTGTGCTGAGTGTCATGGCGATGTTGCAGCCCTTGTTGATCCAAGCTGATTCGCCCGTCAACTCTGTACCTTCACCTCCACAGGCCCGTACTGGATGCTGTGAAGTCCCCACTGCGCCCACAGCACCCAATGCGCGTCCTGCGCGCTCAGGGCCCGCACTTCCACCTTGATCACTTGGCTGCGGCCACGAACGTGTGCCCGGACTGATGCCTGGTAGGGTGCATCCAGTGGTGTTGGGCCGATTACACCCCTGACCACTGGGATCGGCCAGCGGGCGAACCGGGCGGGGCGAAACACGAACACCACTACGGCCTGATACGTCCGGACGGCATCCCAAAGCCCCATGCCGACGTCCTGCGTGCCTTCGCCGCGACCAACCCGATGGTCATGACGACACCCCGCGACGCCATTCCGCTGGCTGCCATGCCCACGACCGCCGAGTACTACACCGACCCGAAGGGCCACTGCGTCCGGCTCTATTCCGAGTACCTTGCCTTCAAGGGGTCACGAAGATGAGTACGCCCGCCTCACGCGAAGAGATCACGCGGGTGGTCGATGACGGACCGTTCTCCCCCGACTGGCCCTCCGTCCAAGGTATGGGGGGTCCCATCCCGGTACCATAACGCCACGTTCGGGATCTTCATCCACCGGGGCATCTACTCGGTGCCAGCGTTCGGCCATGAGTGGTACGCGCGCCAGATGTACCTTCCCGGCCACCGCGAGCACGACCATCACCGGACGACCTACGGAAGCCAGGAGACCTTCGGGTACAAGGACTTCATTCCGAAGATCATCGCGTCGGCGTTCGACCCAAACGCCTGGGCCCAGATCTTCCGGAGTGCCGGTGCCAAGTTCACGGTGCCGGTTGCCGAGCACCAAGACGGGTTCGCCATGTACGCCACCGCCTTGCCGGACTGGTCGGCGGCCCGCATGGGGCCACGACGCGGTCTGATCGGCGAACTTGCGAGTGCGGTCCGGAACCACGGAATGACGTTCGGCCTGTCCAGCCATCGTGCCGAACATTGGTGGTTCTACGAGGGTGGTTGGCAGGCTCCGTCAGATGTGCAGGATCCACGCTTTGCCGGACGGTACGGACCAGCACAGCCCAAGACCATGCCCCCCGATCACGCATTCCTGGATGACTGGCTCCGCCGATCCTGTGAACTCGTCGACCGGTATGAGCCGCAACTCTTCTGGTTCGACTGATGGATCGAGGAAGCCCCTTTTGCCCCGTACCTTCGAGAATTCGCGGCCTGTTCCGACAACCGGGCGTCCCAATGGAACCGCGGCATGGCAATCAACTACAAGCACCGCGCCTTCCCCGATGGCGCGGCAGTCTTCGACGTCGAGCGGGGCCAACTCGACGACCTGCCTGACACCTTCTGGCAGACCGACACCTCCGTCTCACGGAACTCGTGGGGCTATATCGATGGACACGACTACAAGCCGGTTACATCGAAACTGCACGACTTCGTCGACATCGTCGACATCGTCAGCAAGAATGGTGCCGTGCTCCGGAACATCGGACCCCGTGCCGATGGAACGATTCCCGAATCGGAAGTCTCGATGCTCCGTCACCTGGGTGCGTGGCTGGCGGTGAATGGCGAAGCCAACTCCGGCACCCGCCCGTGGAAGGTGTTTGGCGAAGGCCCAACCGATGTCGTTGGGGGATCATTCAACGACACCAAGCGGGAGGGATTTACCAGATCAGATATCCGGTTCACGACACAAGGTGATACCTTGTACGCAACCATCCTGGTCGTTCCCACCAATGAGACTACCGTGATCCGGTCACTCGGCACCCACCTCGCCCTGCACCGGTGCCCAATCCGTGAGGTGACCCTCGTCCGCTCCCCACGTGGCACCGGGCCCCTTGCATGGGAATGGACCGGCAAGGGGTAGCAGATCACAATTCCCGAACCGGTTCGTCGGTCGGTCGGTGAGGTCGCGGACGACGCGATTGTCCTCCGTATCACGGAATAGGAAAGACCAATCCACCAGGCAATTTCATTCCCATCCCCCGCCTTGCGGAGATGCACCTCGGGAGTGGGAACCATTCTGGCGCGTGCATTGAGGCTGTGATCCTATTCCAGAACGACGGCGGGCATCGGTGGAATACCCACCGTGCGGTTCTGCCAGCCACCCGTGGAAAAGCGCCACCACAGGGCCGCGTAGTTCACGAGTGACGACACGCCGAAGCCGGCGACTGCACCGGCCAGCCCCCAACCGAGCACTGCAGCGCAGACCCATGCAACCGGCAGGATGATAAACCACCCGGTCACTATCGAAGTGATCATCGGGAACCGCGTATCTCCGACGCCCCGCAGGGCGCCACCCATGACGAACCCGAGACCGATGATGGGCATGCCCGGAATGAATGCGTAGAACCCGCGGGCCGCCTCCTCGATGGTCGCGGGATCTGTCGTGTAAGCCCCGGCAATGGCCGATCCGAACAGGCCGAACAGCACACCAACAATGACCATCCAGCCAGCTGCGAGCTGTTGGGCAAACCGCGTCACCGCGGTGGCACGAACCAAGTCCTTGGCACCCACGGCTTGGCCGACAAGCGAGGTCGTCGCAATCATCAACCCGATCGCGGGCAACCAGGCAAGGGCACCGGTGCCGAAGGCAATCCGTTGCGCGCCGAGCACGGTCGTCCCAAGGGAAAGGAGGATGCGACCGAACACGAGGAACAACAGTGAGAACGACAATTGCTCGATCACCGCGGGCAGGCTGAGCGTCAGGAACTGTCGACCGATGTCCAGGTTCGGTTTCCAGCCGGAATGTCCGAGAGGCGCACTCTTTCCGAGGCGGATACCGTTGGGAGTGGATGCACGGAATAGGGCCGCCACCATCAGGACGGCACCAACCAACCGGGCGATGTTTCCACCCCACGCGGCCCCAACGATGCCCAGATCAGGCGCGCCCCATGCACCAAAGGCAAGGGCCCACGCGCCCACGATGTTGATGACGTTGACGATCGCACCGGCAATCATCGGTGTGCGGGTGTCTCCGGCACCCCGCATCGCCCCGCCAACGGCAATCTGGATGGTCAACGGCGCCAAGCCGAGCATCGACACGAGAAGGAATGACGTGGCAGTATCGGCGACCTCGCCCGTCGCCCCACCCAACGCAACCGCCGGCCCCGCCAGTGCGATTCCCACGATGGTGAGGATGATGCTCAGGACACCGCCGAAGACGACACCCTGGCGCAGGGCACCGGCGGCACGGACGGGAGTACGGGCACCGGTCGCCTGCGCGACGAGGACCGTGGTGCCAATGCCAACCGACATCAATCCGCTGAGCACCACAAAGAAGACCTGCAAGGCGACACCAGACCCGGCTAGCGCGATGGTTCCTAGGCGACCGGTGATCGCGACGTCCGCGATGGAGACCGCGGTGGACAGCAGTTGTTCGACCACCACGGGCCACGCAAGGCGGATCACGTCCCGGCGAAGTTCGCCTCCTGTCATCACGACGGGAACCTCAGCTTCGCGGGCAATGCCGGCATGACCAGCGGAAGGCGGTCCGTTACCCACAAATTCGACAGCACTGGAGCTCGGAGCATCATCGGGCAGGGTCGCAATGGACATCGGACGCCTTTCGGGGTTCGCTTGAAGAAGAGGCAGCTCAGGATTCTCCCAAACCGGCCTAAGATTGTACGCTCGAAAACGCCCTGCGCACGCCCTTCCGACCCGGTGGGTCCCCCTATGTCGCACCCCTGATTGTCCGACTTGGCGGACGGATTTCACTATTCCGTGCAACCATCCAAGGATTGCAGAAGCGCCGGCCGCTATCGCTGGACGCGGCCGACTTTCAGAGGCCGTGATATTGTCACCGCAGTAACAATTATTTGCATTGTCTTGACGCGATCAGGCACACCCAGTCCCGGCGTGCACGTAGGAAAAGGACGGTAACCCCTCAATGGACTACAGCGACATCGGCCTCTGGGTGGTTCAGGGACTTCTCGCATTCGCCATGATTGCGTCCGGGGGCATGAAGGCCGCAACTCCTCGGGAAAAGCTCATGACACGAATGGCATGGGTTGCCGGGTTTCCCACATGGGCACCGGTTGCAATCGGCGCCGCCGAGGTGGCAGGAGGAACCGGGCTGATCCTGCCGTGGCTAACCGGCATCGTGCCAGTACTCACGCCGGTCGCCGGGGCATGCCTCGCCATCCTCATGGTTGGCGCGGTGAAGGTCCACGCTGACCACTCCGACCTCAAGGGTGGCATTCCGGCGGGAGTCCTGGGCCTACTTTGCATCATCGTTGCGGTCGGGCGATCACTCTGATCAGCGTGGGCTTCGTTTGATCGGGTTTCTCGCGGTCGTCCTGTCGGTCTGGGGGGCATTGCACGGCTATGCCTACGTGCGGCTCGTCCGGGATCCGGTCTTGCCGCCAGAGGTCACCTTCGTGGTGGTGGTGGCAATGGCTGCCGGGGCGGTTTCGGTTCTTCTGGCGTTCTCGCGGGCCCTGTCCCCACCATGGGCCGGCAGGGTGCACTGGATCGCCTTCACATGGCTGGGATCAATTTTCATCATCGATGTCCTGCTCCTCCTCGGTGAAGTGATCCTCCTGGCAATCCGCGTGACTGGAGTGACAACGGCGTACAACCCGCTCGACCTCGCCCGCGGACGCGCGATCATGACCGTCTTTATCGGCATGGCCGCCATCCTCACGGCGTTGCGAAACGGCGCGACCCCCGTCCCGGTTCGCCGGGTCGACGTCCGTCCGGATGCATGGCCGCGCCCCCTTGATGGCCTGACCATCGCGGTCATCTCGGACCTGCATGTCGCTCCGGGAACGTCGCCAGCGTACGTGCGCGACGTCGTGGACCGCACCAACGCGCTCAATCCAGACATCATCGCCCTGTGCGGCGACCTCGTCGACGGCCCGGTTACGGCGCTCGCAGATGCGGTCCGGCCACTTGGTGACCTCCGCGCAAGGCTCGGGACCTTTGCCGTCACCGGGAACCACGAGTTCTTTTCCGACGCGCCGGGATGGGTTGCCTTCCTGCGCCAGCTAGGTATCGATGTCCTTGAGAATGACCGTCGGACCATCGGGGCCGGTGACGCCACATTCGACGTCGCAGGCGTGCCCGACTACATGGCCGGACGCTTCGGGAGCGACTTCGCACCCCGACTTGCCGATGCACTTGTCGGACGCGACGACAGTCACCCGGTCATCCTCCTGGCGCATCAGCCGAGACAGTTCGATGAAGCCGCGGCCCTGAACGTCACCTTGCAGGTCTCGGGACATACCCATGGCGGACAGATCTGGCCATTCACCATATTGGTACGCCTGGTGGACCATCGCGTCGCCGGCCTCTACAGGCAGGGGCGTTCACTCCTGTACGTCAGCCGGGGTATCCGGTACTGGGGACCGCCAATGCGACTTGGCGCTCCACATGAGCTGTCGTTCCTGACGCTGCGGACTCCATGAACCGGGAGGCTCGCATGCCATCAATTTGACCGCAGGAGTCCTTGGTGTTTCTCCTTGGACAAGAATGTCCATCAGACCTACGTAGACGTAGTTCAATCACCGATTTGAAACGCTCACATTCATCATGAACGTGAGGTATTCTAGGACGTTGGTGGCATTCGGATCGAGTGGGTAGTCCCGTTCATCGGCACCCAACGTGTGGTCAAGGAGGACTGCCATGGCGATTTCTGGAATTGAGCTGATCTTCGTCATCGGCGCGGTCGCAATCGCCATGGTGATGGGAGACCGTCCCAAGACAGTGGTCGCGGAAGCCGGAACCACGCCATCGACATGCGGACTGACGGGAGCGGAAGTTGCCCGACGACTGCTTGATGCCCATGGCCTCCACTCAGTCCCGATACAGGGAGAGGCTGAAGACCTCGGCGACCACTACGATACGCAGACAAAGAGCGTGCATCTCTCTAACTCGGTCATGCACGCGCGCACCGTCCTGGCCATCGGTGTCGCCGCCCACGAAGTCGGTCACGCCGTGCAGGACGCGACCAACGACCCCACATTGCGTATCACAGGCACCATCTGCTCACTTTCCCGACGCACCCGCACCGTCGTGCGGCCAGCGAGCATTCCGGTGATCGGAACCTTCACGAACATGCGGGTGATGCGCGCCATGTCAATCGCGGTCGAACGTGACGCCAGTGACCGGGCACTCGAGATGCTCAAGTCCGAAGGTTTGGTCTCGGACGCGGAATCGCTGGCGATCAAGGACGTCTTGGATGTCGGGGTCCTGAGCTATGTCACCCGGATGCTGCGTCCGTTCTGAGCCTGCGGACGCGCGGGTTCGCAAACCATGGATGGAATCCGTGTGTAATCGACCCACAACGGGCAACCTTCACGCACCACGTCGGGAGGGTGGACGCTTGCGTGAGGCGCCCTTCGATGACGCAACCCTGACGGCAGACCCACCTTTCGGAGTGGGAACCGCTCGGGACGCGGGGGGAAGCAACGTGCCAAGCCCTGCTCCCTGCCACGCAAGCCAACGCGCCACATCCCGGGTCAGGCCCGATGCAACGGCGCCGGCGGGCAAACCGACGACGACCGCCAGGATCCACCACATCGGATCGGAAGACAGCGTGGTGCGGACCGCGAGGTATGGCAGTCCAAAGAGGGTGAACCCCACGAACCAGGCAATGTAGCCGGTCCAGAGATCGGCAGTGGAGAGGACAGGGACAAGCCACGAGGGAACGACGCGGTCGGACGCGCGACGTCGTCGCCACCACCACGCATCGGCTGCCAAGGCGCCAAACATCACGGACATCGCCGACGCGATACCGGGACCCGGGGGCACTACCTCGCGGCCAACCATGACCGTGATCCCCTGAACCACGACCCCAATCCCGGCCACTGCAGTCGCCGTGCCAATCCGTCCGGTCACTGTCCGTGCCGCAATCGCGTGGACACTCCCGACAACCGCGCAGACCACCGGCCACGCCCAGATCGGGCGGGCATCGACGATCGCGCGACTTCCCACGTCAACCGCCCAATCCCATTCGGTCGTGCCGATTTGCATCATGGACACCAGGCTCGCCGCAATCAGGCAGACGGTCACGATGTCGGCACGGCCACGCCAGACCCGCGCGGATGCCCGACTCAACCCGACGCCCGCCCAAAGGACGGCCCCGGTCGTGATGGCGAGCAACAGGTGCGGCAGGCTCCATGCGGTCAGGTCGGGCCCGATGATCTCGTGCCACAGAAGGTCCGAGGGGATGGAGGCCATCTGGCTCATCGCAGTCAGGCCCAGGAAGCCGATCATCGGCTCGGCCCGGACCTGCCGACGGATCCCCAACCATCCGGTGCCTTCGGGCAGCCCACCCAGTGCCTGGGGTCGGCGGGCAAGACCGCCAGCGACCGCAAGACCGGCAACCGCGAAGACCGCATTCAGGCCAAGGCCGGCATACATCAGCAAATGGGGGGGCCACAGGAAGTCGTCGCCAAAGCCACCGAACTTCCGGTGCCAGATTTCATCCCAGCGTGCCCCGGCGATGAAGAGAACTCCACCGGAAAGGACCAGCACGCTCACCCATTGACGCGCACGGGGCGAGGTCCTGGAGGGTGCGGCGCCTGCGACCCCCGGCAGCGGTGAGAAGAAGAGCCACCACCCGGCGCCGAGAAACGCCGCGGCCAGCAGCGCCAGCGCAACCCATCCCTGCCACTCTGGTGCGTGCACCGGAACCTCCACAGGCAGGATAGCCTTCACCGGCCTGCACAGTGAGACGGCCGCACACCATTCCGGTTACGATGCCGACCCATGAGCCGATACGCCATCAAACCGATTGTCCGCGAGGACGCCACCCTGCTTGCCCTGACCGACACGCGAACCGGCGCAGCTGCGCACATCTGGACGGAAGTCGGGTTCAACTTGTTGGCCTTGCACCTGCCGGTCGAGGTGCCGGGGCATGGCACCCGCATCGTGGACACCATCATGGGCCCGCCAACCCTGGACGACCTTCGGGTGCAACCAACGTGGTGGGGAACTCCGCTGCTATGGCCGTTCCCCGGGCGCATCCCGGGCGCACGCTACACGTACCAAGGAACTGAATACAAGTTCGGACCGCCGGACCGACCGGATGACCCGGACCATGGTGAAGGGGCCGGACGGGTTGACATGCACGGGTTCGTCCGTCATCTACCTTGGCGCGTCACTGCCCAGGTAGCCGACGATGTCCATGCGTCGGTGACCGCAGTCTTCACGCCGGATGACCATCCCGGAACACTGGAAGGCTATCCGCACCAGTACCACGTAAGTGCCACATACATTCTTGACAATGACGGGCTTCGTCTTGACTTCACGGTCCATAACCCTGGCGATGCCGGCCTGCCATTCGGGTACGGGGCGCATCCGTACATCAGGACACCGCTTGGGCCAGACGGCGCCATGGGA
>Ga0209190_1001856_pt1 | contig 14578 bp, 25 predicted proteins | sample M_140205_XF_Meta_FD_187315 | JGI IMG/M metagenome (GOLD analysis project Ga0209190, IMG submission 187315) | Freshwater microbial communities from Lake Montjoie, Canada to study carbon cycling - M_140205_XF_MetaG (SPAdes) (version 2) | ecosystem: Environmental > Aquatic > Freshwater > Lake... | reverse complement strand
TGGAGACAGCAAGTAATGGGTTTAAGAGATGCCAAAAGCCCTACCAAATAGGCCAAAATATGACGATATGCATGGGCATTTGTTCAAGTTAACAGAATCGGAACGTCATATTATCAAAACCATTGGAGGCGGTAACTACCATGAGGGCGTAAGAATTTGCATCATGTGGGGCGCACATTTCTATAATTTGGGTTTAACTACTGAGATGGATTTGAAGCATATCGGCTTGGTGACAGTTTCAACGACTGACCAACACCCCAACGAATAGGGCAAAAACGCATTAAAACACCCCTAGAAGGCACTCAAAATTTTAGGGTGCTATGGTGGTGGCGTGAATAGGTCTTATAGGGCTTAAAAATAGGCAAAGAAAAACCACCCGAAGGTGGTTGTAAGTGAGTGCTTACTAACTTATTCTAGTGCTCCTCCGAGGATTGCATCTAATGCCCAAAAAATTGTGTGTTTATCGGGCGTTTTCCCGCTTTTAATCTCATAGGTCACACAATCGGCAATGTATCTAGAAACTTGCCACAATTCGTCTTCCGTAAGGTTTGCAAGATTGTCGGCGTAATGTTCATTTATTTCCATATTAAACCTCACAATTCAAAGTTACATAACTAGGTGCATCTTCACGTTCTAGAATTTCTACTTTCCTATTTGTTGCCACTTGCAATTCAGATGCGACAGCGTGAATTAACTCTTTAAAGTCATAACTATTAAAGTATTCATCTAAATTGTTAAGTGTGGCAAATAAGGCAAAATCCCCATCATCACGGGTAAACCCGATTGAAACTGTTTTCATTTGTTAACTCCTATTTATTTACGTTTTAAGATTATTTGTAGAATTAGTGCAATAGTTGCATAAATCATGTAACTAATTCCATAATTCTAAATTCCTCAGATGTATAAGGGCTTGCAATGTTTCCATCTTGGTATTCCCTTAATTCCTCTTTTAAAAAGTCACTAAGGGCATTTTGTGCATCTTGGTAACTATCGAAAATAGTAGGTATTTCGTTTTCATCTTGGTCATAAGTTGTCCAAGTATTTACCCAATCGTCACACAATGTCAAATGTTGGATTTCGTATTTCATGCGTCTATCTCCTCAGAGTTTTCCTCTTTATATGCGTCAAACATGGATTGTGCTATCTGTCTCCAGTTAACAGAATCTAAAAAGGCCATTGCATAGTCAAATGTAAGCCCCTTAGTGCCTTCATTTTCTAGGATTTCAGTGGCATATTCTTTTAAACTATCGGCGGCCTCATAAACTTCCATGCCATCATCAAATTGGTCTAACCATGCGACACCATCAAAAATTTCTAGGTTAACTCTCCAAGTTTCATAGTTAGCCCAACCATTGTAAGTTTTATCAGTCATAGTAACTCCCATTTATATAAACATTAAAAAACCCCATGCCCTAGAATTAAGACATAGGCCATAAACCCCTATTTCTAAGGGTTTACAGTCTCAGGATTAGATTGTTTCCGTTTCAGTCTCTACGGGCTTTGCAGTAGGTTTAAAACACCATTGTGGAATTGTTGCGCCGCCGCCGTCACGCATGGGCATAATAACGCCGATAAAGTTATCAACACCGATATTAACTAGGCCACTATTGTTGCCCCGTTGCAAAATGGATACAGTAGGCGTAGCACCTTTTTTACTTTCTTTTATATCGTGTGCGGCTTGGTGAAATGCTAAAACGTATTCAGGGTTATAGCAAGCGGGTGCAATATCATCATCTTTTAAGACTAAGGGCAACACTCTATCGCAATCGGGAAATGCCCCGTCTAATGCTTGGAATGTTTGTTCACCAGTAGGCGTTATAACGTGTATTTTTACGCCGTCAATAGTGAAATGCAATATTTCATTGGCATTTCTAGCAGTTCCAATAAGGGCTTTTAGTGCGTCATTACCGATAATAACGCTACATTTCTCCCTTGGTGCGTCATCTATCAACAAACGCCCTAGCATATGCCCGTTTGTAGATTCTAGATAAGTGCCCCGATTATTTTGCACTACATGGATACCGCATAGGTAATAACGTATGTCCTTAGTAGAACTAAAACGATTAAGGGCTTTTAACTCTTTACGCATAACTGAAAATTTCATATTGACACCTATTAAAAAGAAAATTAAGCATAGGCAAACCCATGCCCCTAATGACAATCACTAGGCCACTAACCCCTAGTTAAAAGGGTTAGCAGTATAGAGATTACAGGGATAAACCAGTTAAACGATAGCAGTTACCATTTTGTAATTGCACGTCAATCGTGCCAAATGGGTGAATTTTGATAACTTTTACTGGTTGCACTTTACCAAATATTGGCATCATGTAGATTTCATTTATTTTTAATTTCATAATTAACACCTTTTAAAAAGTTAAGACATCAAAATAAGACAATAGCAAAGTTACCCATGCTATACAAAATGCAAGGCCACCAAGGGCATCAAATAAAAATTGTCGCATAGTTAACACCTATTAAGAATTTTTAGCCAATAGATTAAAAGATTTTAGGTAATCCCTTGCACCTTGGTAAGTATCGGCCATGATTTTGTCGCATAGTTGCCCGTTTTTATACAGTTTTACAATGTAGTAACCATTGTATGCAATGCGCTCGAATGTAGTGTAATTCCCGTTTTTTTGTTCAGTAATTTTCATTTTTAACACCTATTAAATTAGTTGATTGAGATTGATAGTTTAGGGATTGTTAGCCCCTAAACAATAGGGATAAACCCTAGTTATACCTTATTAGCCCATGCAAGGCCACTAGGTGTAGCATGGTAGGTATGATTATCATAATCATGCGTTAAAAATCCATGTTTTACCAGAGTATCCATAATGGATTGAAACTGATTAAGACTAGCCCCATGCCCCATTAGTGCACTATAAATAACGCCACTTGGTGCACCGATAGAATCAATATTGCATGATTCTATGATTCCCTTACCTATGCTTTGCAATGCTTTAATTTGTTGATTAGTCATTTTGACACCTATTAAAAAGATTAAGAAAACCCTAGATTGTGAAACCTAGGCCATAAACCCCTAGAGTTAACCAAGGGTTTATAACCTATGCTTTACTGTATAGCATCAGTTTGTGAAACGTGAAACACTGAAACTGGTCTTACTAGTTTGCTAGGTTTGCCCGTTTCCTTGGATTCTGTATCAATCCAAGTTACGCACTTAACACCAGTTTCGCCCTTACGCACTTGTCTACCAAGGGCTAACCAAGCATTGTAAGTAAACACGTTTTCCCTAGGTTTAATCTCTAAGGGATTGATACCCTTTTCAATAAACCCTTTTATTATTGTAGGATAGTTGATTAATGAATCCCCATGCTTTGCACGATTAAGGGATTCTAGAGATTGTGTTTGTTTATCCATATTGACACCTATTAAGTTAGTTAAAAACACACTGATTATTTGTTAACCAGTGCTACTAATATAACGCCTAGGCCACAATAAAGTAACTAGGATAAACCCTAGGTTATCTAAAATCTTTTCTATCAGTTCCACTATATTGATAGTCAATTACTATTGTAATACTTTATTACTTACACTTGGATTGTATGCAATAGGTGTATACAGTTTGACTGGTTGCACGGGAATGGTGCATGACCCTTTTACACTAAGTTAGTTAGTGCTCACTTGCTACCAAGTTAGTAGACGCTAACCTGCTAAGTTAGTATGCGCTCACTTCTATGTTAGTTAGTGCTTACTTTTGTATGGGGGGAGGGGGTAGGCACTGTGTGGAATATTTGTGGGTGCCTCTCCCCCACAAGAAAAGCCAATTTAGCCTTTTTAAGATAAAACCTGATAATTGCTAAACGACTGGGTACGTATGGACGATAGCCTGTAACCCGTATATACAGGTATATCTCAAGAAGAGAGAGCCTCTCGTTTATCTAGATTACAAGACTGTTTGTCAAACAATCAAGCCTAAGCCGCTTTGCCCCGTTCTGGTTGTTGCTGGCACTATCACAGTGTTAAGCAAGCCATACTAGAAACTCGCCTAGTTCATCACGTTTATCCTACTTGGTCGGCTCAACCGCATAGAGGGGTGGGTCATGCCCCCGTTGTCATAACTATATCAGGGATTACCCTATTGTTCAACAAAAAGATTTAAGCCATAATGCGTGAAGGAACTTCCCTATTGTGGACAAAAGTACATGAATCAAACTAAACCCCGTGGTAGACCAAAAGGTTCTACTAACAAACAGTTCTCCCTTACCAGTTATGCTGATAAGCCTGAACTCATTACTCTCCCCAAGACTGAGACTGCCCAACTCAAAGAATTAAAGAATCTCCTGATAAACAGTGCAGGTTCTAGAGTTGTCCACAAGGCGGTAGAGATAGCCATGAATGATGAACACCCTGCCCAACTAGCCGCCATTAAGTTGTGCATGGACAGAATGTTGCCAGTCAGTATGTTTGAGAAAGAAGGCAAGTCCCGTAGTGCTGTAACCATTAACATCACAGGTATTGGCGAGATTACACACAATCCTGAAACCATAGATGCTGAAGACATAGAGGCTAAGAATGAGTGATCTATCCTTCAAACTATTACCTTGGCAGGAAGAAGTTTTTAAAGATTCCACAAGGTTTAAGGTCATTGCCGCTGGTAGGCGGTGTGGTAAGTCCCGTATGGCGGCTATCACCCTATTGATTGAAGCATTGCGTTGCCCAGCAGGTTCTGCGGTGCTTTATGTTGCGCCTACTAATGGTCAGGCTCGACAAATTATTTGGCAAGTTTTAATGGATTTAGGAAGGGAAGTTATCCAAAATGCGCACATCAACAACCAAGACATCACGACAATCAACGGAGCAACCATCTACGTCCGTGGAGCAGACAGACCAGACACGCTACGTGGAGTTTCACTCACCTATGCAGTCCTCGATGAAGTCGCAGACATCAAGCCCGAAGCATGGGAACAAGTTATCCGAGCCTCCCTCTCCGATAAAAAAGGAAGAGCCATGTTCATCGGAACTCCCAAAGGAAGAAACTGGTTTTACGATTTGTTTAGATTGGGCGAGAGCGCAGAGGACACCGACTGGAAGTCTTGGCACTTCACAACAAAAGACAACCCCCTGATTGACCCAACTGAGATTGAATCTGCCAAAAAAACCCTGTCTACTTTTGCTTTCAAGCAAGAGTACATGGCTAGTTTTACCAATGCTGGTAGCGACATCTTCAAGGAAGAATGGATCAAGTACGGGGAAGAACCTCAAGTTGGCAGTTACTACATAGCCATTGACTTAGCAGGATTTGAGGAAGTTGCAAAACAAGCGGCTAACTCAAAGAAGAGACTAGATGAGTCGGCTATCTCTGTGGTTAAGGTGACTGAGGATGGCAAGTGGTGGGTAAAAGAGATAATTCATGGGCGTTGGGACATCCGTGAGACTGCGGCAAAGATACTGATGGCAATGCGAGACTATCGTCCTTTGGCTGTGGGAATTGAGCGAGGAGCACTAAAAAACGCAGTTTTGCCCTATTTAAGTGACTTAATGCGTAAAAATAATGTATATTCGCATATAGTTGACTTGACGCATGGCAACAGGAAAAAGGCTGACCGAATTATTTGGAGTCTCCAAGGGCGTTTTGAGCATGGGCGCATCATCTTGAATCAAGACGAAGATTGGGATATTTTCCTTGACCAACTATTGATGTTCCCTGCACAAGGAGTCCACGATGACTTGCCAGACTCACTCAGTTATCTTGACCAGTTAGCGGTCACTTCCTATTTTGAGGGAGATGAAGATGAAGACTGGCAACCTTTAGATGTTATAGCGGGGTTTTAAATGGATGAAGAACTAGGACAGAGCGACTTTGTTGAACCTACGGAGGGTGACAAAGAGTTAGTTTCTTTCGTTATAGACCACTGTGATCGGTGGCGTGACTACCGAGATAGCAACTATCTTGACCAATGGTTAGAGTATGAGCGCATCTTCCGTGGCGAGTGGGCGGCAGAGGACGCTAGTCGTGAATCTGAACGCAGTCGCCTAATAACCCCTGGCACTCAACAAGCCGTTGAAACCCGTCATGCTGAAATTATTGAAGCAATCTTTGGTCAAGGCGAATACTTTGACATCAAAGACGATATCCAAGACCTTGATGGAAACCCTCTAGATGTTGGCAAACTAAGAGCGCAGTTAATGGAGGACTTCTCCAAAGACAAGGTTCGCAAGTCTATTGACCAAATCGTTTTGATGGCAGAAATCTATGGTTCTGGCATAGGCGAGATCATTGTTAAGACTGAAAAAGAGTTTTACCCATCGACTCAGCCAATCCCAGGCCAAATGAATCAAGCCGCCATTGGTGTAATGGAAAAAGACCGCATTTCTGTGCGTATCAACCCCGTCAATCCTAAGAACTTCCTGTTTGACCCTAACGGCACAAGCATTGATGACTGTTTAGGCGTTGCTGTGGAGAAGTTTGTCTCCATGCACAAGATTGTCCAAGGCATTGAGGCTGGCGTGTATCGCAAAGTAGACATTAACACCGATCCTGATGACGCTGACTTAGAGCCAACCCAAGAATCTACACAATTTAAGGACAACAAGGTTCGTCTGATGACCTACTATGGTCTAGTCCCACGGGAATACCTTGAGAATCTTGAAGAGCAGAAAGACATTGTTGACCTATTCCCTGAGAATAGTGAAGCAGATACCTATACCGACTTGGTAGAGGCTATTGTGGTTATTGCCAATGACTCATTGTTGTTGAAGGCAGAGCCAACGCCTTACATGATGAAGGATCGTCCGATTCTTTCCTATCAAGCAGACACAGTTCCCAATAGAGTTATGGGTCGTGGCACAGTAGAGAAAGCCTACAATATGCAAAAGGCGATGGATGCACAAATCCGTAGCCATTTAGACTCTCTTGCCCTGACAACTAGCCCCATGATTGCGATGGATGCTACCCGTTTACCAAGGGGTGCTAAGTTTGAAGTCAAGCCTGGCAAAGCAATCCTTACCAATGGCGCACCTTCTGAGATTTTGATGCCATTTAAGTTTGGCACAACTGACCAAGGCAACATCCAAACTGCTACTGCTTTCCAAACGATGCTATTACAGGCTACTGGTACGCTAGACTCACAAGGTTTAGTCTCTGCCGTAGCCCGTGATGGTGGTCAAGGCGGTATGTCGATGGCAATTGCCTCGATTATCAAGAAGTACAAGCGCACTTTGGTGAACTTCCAAGAAGATTTCTTGATGCCGTTCATTAAGAAGGCGGCCTTCCGATATATGCAGTTTGACCCAGAGCGTTATCCCTCTGTGGACATGAACTTCATTCCTACTGCTACGCTTGGCATTATTGCCCGTGAGTACGAACAACAGCAATTCATTGGTCTATTGCAGACATTAGGGCCAAATACCCCTGTCATGCCGTTGATCTTGAAGGGAATTGTGGGTAATAGTTCGTTTACTAACCGCTATGAATTGATGGAAGCATTGGCTCAGATGAGTCAACCTGATCCACAAGCGCAACAAATGCAACAAGCACAGCAACAATTGGCTCTGCAAGCGGCACAAGCGCAGATTGCAGTCAATACGACTCAGGCTGAACAGAATCGTGCTGAAGCAACCAAGACAATGGTTGAGGCACAGTTGATGCCACAAGAGGTACAAGCCAAAGTCACCAACTCAATGACTCAAAACCTACCTAATTCAGACGAAGCGGCAAGCCGTGAGTTTGATAAACGAGTTAAGATTGCGGAGTTGATGCTCAAAGAAGCAGACATCAAGAACAAATCCAAGATTGTTGAGTTGCAAATGGCTGATAAGAACAACAAAGTGCAGGGAATGGAGCAAGACTTCCTTGACCAACTGACTAAACAACTATCTTCAACACCTCAGAAGGGTGCGTAATGGATATTGAAAGCCTAGCCAAGGAGTTAATCCTTAAAAACATGAATCCTGAACAGCAACTGGCTGTTTTGGAGGGGATTAAGACTTCTGTTGCACAAGCCAAAGAGGTTCAAAAGCAACGCATTGGTGAAAATGTAGGCTTAGTAGTCGATGCCCTGAAAAAAATTGAATCTGACATCCGTTCTCGCTATGACGAAGTGGGAACTGCCATTGAACAACGAGTTAACGCCATTAAAGACGGACGTGATGGCATAAATGGACAGGATGGCAAGAATGGCAAAGACGGACTTAATGGAAAGCAAGGCGTTCAAGGAATTAAAGGCAAAGATGGTCGAGATGGGCGTGATGGGGTGGACGGGATTGATGGTGTTAGTGTCACCTCTGCTCATATTGATTTTGATGGTAGCCTTATCATTGGCTTGTCTAGTGGTGTTGAACTCAATGTTGGTGAAGTGCTTGCTCCTAGCCTTGCAGAATCCATCAAAGTTATTACTAATGGTGGTGGCACTTCTCAGTCTGTCATTGATACCCTAGCATCCCTACAAACACAGATAACAAACCTGATTCCTAGTCAAACAGGAAACTCAGGTAAGTTCCTCACAACCAATGGAACATCAACTTCTTGGTCTTCTGTTGCTGGTGGACTTAGTTACCAAGGAACTTGGAACGCATCTACCAATACGCCTACATTAACCTCTAGTGTTGGCACAAATGGCTACTATTACATAGTTGCAACGGCAGGAAGCACTAACTTAAACGGCATTACTGATTGGCAAATTGGCGATTGGTTGATGTACAACGGCACAATTTGGCAAAAGATTGATCAAAGCAATACAGTTACTTCAGTTAATGGACAAACTGGTGCTGTATCGGTAGGAACTGTTACTTCTGTGGCGGCTATGGCTGGAACAGGAATAACTGTTACTGGTAGCCCAATTACATCAAGTGGCACTTTAACAATTACCAATTCTGCGCCAGATCAGACAGTTGTTTTAACTGGTGGCACAGGAATAACGACTAGCGGAACTTATCCTAGTTTTACTATTACCAATAGTTCTCCTGATAGAACTGTTGCCTTGACGGGTGCTGGAACAACTAGCGTTACAGGCACTTATCCTAATTTCACCATCACTTCAAACGATACTTATGTTGGAACAGTTACTTCTGTAACAGGAACTTCTCCCGTTGTCTCAAGTGGTGGTGCTACCCCTGCTATTTCCTTGGCAACTGCCTATGGCGATACGCTAAACCCTTATGCGTCTAAGACTGCTAACTATGTTTTAGCCGCCCCCAATGGAAGCGCAGGAGCACCAACATTCAGGGCAATTGTTGCCGCTGATATTCCTACGCTGAATCAAAACACAAGTGGTTCTGCCGCATCTTTATCTGCAACATTGGCTATTGCGTCTGGTGGTACAGGTCAGACTACGGCTAACACTGCTTTCAATGCTCTAGCCCCTAGCCAGACAAGTAACTCAGGTAAGTATCTGACCACAGATGGAACTAACTCATCTTGGGCAACAGTAACTTCAGGATCTGGAACTGTTACTTCGGTGGCGGCAACTGTACCAACATTTTTATCAATTACTGGTAGTCCAATTACAACTTCTGGAACATTGGCAATAAGTTATTCTGGTACGGCATTACCAGTTCTTAATGGTGGTACTGGAGTAACAACTTCTACGGGTACTGGTGCTAATGTATTGGGTACTAGCCCAACAATTACGACTCCTACTATCAGTTCACTTTCAAGTGCATCTGCTACTGCGCTAACACTTCAAAGTGCTGGTACTAATGGTGTCATTATTGATACTTCACAAAACTTGCAATTTAACTCTGGCTACGGCTCTGTTGCTACGGCTTATGGATGTCGTGCTTGGGTTAACTTTAATGGTACTGGTACTGTTTCGATTCGTGGGTCTGCTAATGTATCAAGCATTACAGATAATGGGACTGGGGACTACACAGTAAATTTTACAACCTCAATGGTAGATGCAAATTATTCAACTGTAAGTATGGGCGGAAGAAATCCAAGTGGTACTGGTGGTGAAAGTGGGTCTTGGAATTATTCGGATAGATATTCAACATCTTCTGTAAGAATACTATGTATAACTACTATTGGTAATTTTGACCAACCAACTGTTTTTGTTGCGGTATTTAGATAAGGAATAAAAATGACAAAAGTAATTGTTTATACAAATGAAAATGGTGGTGTTTCGGTTTGTTATCCAACAGGAGAACTTCCTATTGAAGAAGTAAAAACTAAAGACACGCCAGAAAATTCCATTATTGTTGATGCATCTGCATTACCAGAATCAGATAACGATTTCTTTAACGCATGGGAACTGAGCAACGGCACAGTATCAGTCAATCTGACCAAAGCCAAAGCATTGACAAAGACAAGATTACGCAGAGAGCGTAAGCCTTTGTTGGCGGCACAGGATGTATTGTTCCAAAGGGCGCAAGAAACAAACGCAGATACAACGGCTATCGTGGCTGAAAAGACCCGTCTACGCAATATTACTAATAATACGGATACTTGCACAACAACGGCTCAACTAAGGGTTTTGTCATGTCAATGACCCCAGAACTGCAAAAGTATTATGAGGAGCGTTTTTCCACTATGGCGACAGAGGGGTGGAAGGACTTAATGGAAGATATTGACAATATGATAAATTCGTTGAACAATATCAGTACAATCCCTGATGAAAAAAGCCTACAATTCAAAAAAGGCGAACTTTCTATCCTAACGTGGCTAAAAACCCTTAAACAGGTCAGCACTCAAGCGTATGAGGAATTGAATGAAAAGAATGTATGAATTTGTCTGCGTATGCGGACAGCGCATTGAAAAACTAACTGATTATGAGACAGATAGTATTCAATGTGGAGATTGTGGGTCACAAGCCTATAAAACAATCTCTGCTCCTGCCTTTAGGCTGGAAGGGTGGTCAGGTCATTTCCCGTCATCGCATGGGAAGTTTGAAAAGAGCCACCTAGACAAACTAAAGTCTGAGCAAAAAGAGAACTCATAAACAGAATGTTGTCGAGTTCATGTGTATCTCCTAGAACCCATTAGTGGCAGGAAAAGGAAACAGTATGTTAGTAGACCAAGAAGACGAGATGCCTAGCGAGTTAGAGGCAGAACAAGCGAAGATTGAAGACAATTTTGCGGTAGAAGATTCTAAGATTCCTGAAAAATATAGGAATAAATCATTAGATGACGTTATCAAGATGCACCAAGAGGTTGAAAAACTAGTTGGTCGTCAAGCACAAGAAGTCGGAGAAGTTCGCAAATTAGCCGATGAGTTGATTAAGCAAAATCTCGGACAGAAAGTCCAACACGCTGAAGTTGAGCCTGAAGTAGACTTTTTTGAGAATCCTCAGAGAGCAATTCAGAACACAGTTGATAGACATCCCGATGTATTAGCGGCTAAACAAGCGGCTAATGACTTCAAAAGGATGCAGATTCAGCAGAAGTTATCGCAAGAGCACCCTGATTTTCAGCAGATTTCTGCTGATCCAGAGTTCGTAAATTGGGTTAAATCCTCAAATGTACGAATGGGGCTGTATGCGAAGGCTGATGGTGAGTTTGACTACGATAGTGCCAATGAGTTGTTATCTACCTTCAAAGAGTTGCGTGGTGTAAAGACTAAACGAGTGGCTTCTGACGGAGAGTCGAACCGCAAGAATAATCTGAAAGCCGCCGCAGTTGATGTTGGTGGATCAGGAGAATCTGGCAAGCGTACTTACAGGAGGGCTGACCTAATTCGGCTAAAAATGAACGATCCTGACAGGTACGAGGCATTATCAAATGAGATTATGTTGGCATACCAAGAGGGAAGAGTAAGATAAATCATTGATTCTTAAGGAGAATTAAACATGGCAACAGCATTTTCCCCAGCCAATAACGTTACAGTAACGTCTGCGGCAAACTTTATCCCCGAAATTTGGTCTGATGAGATCATTGCGGCATACAAAAAGAACTTGGTTTTAGCAAACTTAGTTATGAAGATGAACTTCAAGGGCAAGAAAGGTGACACAGTTCACATTCCAGCACCTGTTCGTGGTTCTGCTTCTGCTAAAGGCGCAACAAACGCAGTTACCCTGATCGTTAATACCGAATCAGAAGTCCAAGTGTCTATCAACAAGCACTATGAATATAGCCGCTTGATCGAAGACATCGTAGAAGCACAGGCATTAAACAGCCTCCGTAACTTCTACACTGGTGACGCAGGTTACGCATTGGCTAAACAAGTTGATACAGATTTGGTCCAGTTAGGTCGTTCTTTCAATGGTGCTACTGTTGGAACTGATGACTATGCAACTTCTAACACAACCACTAAAGCCTACATCGGTGGTGATGGTACTACTGCTTACAACAGCACATCTTCAAACGCTTCTGCTTTGACTGATGCCGCTATTCGCCGCACTATCCAACGCCTTGATGACAATGACACTCCTATGGATGGTCGTTTCTTCTTGATCCCACCCTCAAGCCGCAATACATTGATGGGTTTGGCTCGTTATACCGAACAGGCATTTGTTGGTAATGGCGATGCAATCCGTAATGGCGAGATTGGTAACTTGTACGGCATCCCCGTGTTTGTTTCCTCTAACGCTGATACTGGTTATGGCAGTACACAGACTGACCGCATTGCTTTGATGGGTCACAAAGAGTCTATGGTTCTTGTGGAACAGCAAGCAGTTCGTGCGCAGACTCAGTACAAACAAGAATACCTCGGTACATTGTTTACATCTGACACTCTGTATGGCGTTGCCGCTTTGCGTACATTGGCATCTACTGGTGCGGCTAAGTCCTCATCTGCATTTGCTTTGGCAGTACCAGCCTAATTGCAGTTGCGCCCCCTGCCCTAGTGGTGGGGGGACTTTTTTAACTAATTAGGAGAAATAATATGGCCGCCGCAACCGCAGTAACCTCACGCAGAGGTAATGACCAATTCAGGGGTTTGTTTTCAGACACTTGGTCGGTATCAGCAACCTTGAACGCATCATCTTTAGCAGATGGCGCAGGAGAGACAAACACGATAGCAGTCCCAGGCGTTAAGTTGGGCGATATTGTGATGAACATCAGCATGGGTGTAGATGTCTCTGGCATCTCTATAACCCCTTATGTTTCAGCCGCAGATGTAGTATCGATTCGTTTCCAAAATGAATCAGGTGGTACATTGGATTTAGCAAGCACCACAGTAAAGTGCGTTGTTGCTAGACCTGTTTAATAAGATCGGGGGGCGAATAACCCCCCTTTCTTCATTAGGAATTTAGATGGCTTTGTTCAAATGTAAACGTAGCGGAACTGTGGTTGAATTCACAGCGCAACATGACGTTGATGGAATGATGGAACACCATGAATATGAATTTGTGGATACATCAATCGTTGTTGAAGATGTCAAAGAAGATGGAACAAGGCACACAATCACGTTAAAGAAACCTATGGGTAGACCCCGTAAGGAAAAGTTATGAGTGACATTGATGCTAGAGATTTTGGCAGACTAGAGGCTCAAGTTGAGTCTTTACAGGCTGAAGTTCACCAATTGGCTAATGATGTAAGGTCACTCCTTGAATTAGCAAATAAATCCAAGGGTGGTTTTTGGGGTGGCATGATGGTCGCCTCTGCCGTTGGTGGAGTTATTACTTTTGTAGCAGATAGGTTGTTCAAATGAAACAAGGAATGTTGTCAGGCTCTGTATGTCCTGTGGCAACACAAGATGTTCATATCAATTTAAAGAATAGAAACCATGCTTTCAAAGAGTATGGATATGGCCCGCCCAACCCAGACGATGCAAACCATGCGTTTTGGTTGAAGAAAGCCAAGATGTATAACGCCCCTAGTAAAGATGTAATGGATATGCGTTGTGGCAACTGTGCCGCATTTGTCCAGACTCCAAAGATGATGGAGTGCATCAAGGGTGGCTTAGAGAAGGCTAATGAAAGCCCAAAAGAATTGTCCTACGATCAGCAGTTTATTGATGCGGCAAATCTAGGATATTGTGAACTTTTCCACTTCACTTGTGCCGCCAAACGCACCTGTGACGCATGGAAATCGGGTGGCCCAATAACTAAGGATTAAGTATGGCAATGGACAATAAGTTTGTAGGTATGAACAATACAGCGGGTGAGTTTGTAGGAACTCTGTTTCTTGCAAGAGAGATCACCCACCGAATACACCTAAAAACCCTATCTTTTGCCGAACATAACACTCTCAATGAGTTTTATGAAGCCATCATTCCTTTGGCAGACGACTTTGCCCAACAGTTTATGGGTCGATATGCTATTCGTTTAGAGATTCCTTATGTGACCAACAAGTACAAAGGTACTGTGTCTGAGGTATTGCGTCAGCAAATGGAATGGATTGAGGGAAATCGCCAACAGATCGTTCCTCGTACAGAGACTGCTTTGCAAAACAAGATTGATGAAATCGTTGCTTTGTACCAAAACACCCTTTATCAACTTACCCTTCAGTAAGGAAAAATCATGAGTACCTTCCAATTAGACCCAAACCAAGTTGCCTATGGCGTGGCAAGCAATGGCACAACTCAAGTGGCAACAATTACAACCTCAAGTGTTCAGATGACCGCTTTTGGTGCAAACACGACAATGATTCGTATTGCCTGTTCTCAAGGTCATTGCCACTATGCAATTGGTACTAGCCCAACAGCAAGCATTACAACTTCAGCCATGATTCCACAAAATTGTG
>Ga0209190_1001854_pt1 | contig 14584 bp, 24 predicted proteins | sample M_140205_XF_Meta_FD_187315 | JGI IMG/M metagenome (GOLD analysis project Ga0209190, IMG submission 187315) | Freshwater microbial communities from Lake Montjoie, Canada to study carbon cycling - M_140205_XF_MetaG (SPAdes) (version 2) | ecosystem: Environmental > Aquatic > Freshwater > Lake... | reverse complement strand
GTGTCTTAGCCTCCTCAAAAAATCGACCTCCTTTGACTAAATTGCACTTTTGACACAATTGCCTCAAATTCCACAATTCATCGGTTCCGTTCAATCTCTTTGGAATTACATGATCGATGTGCATTTGACCTTCTGTCTGCCCACATTGCTGGCAACAACCATCACGCTTTAACACCATCTCTCTTATCTTACGCCATCGAGCTGTGCTGCCACCTGTCCAGTTACGGCTCATCAATGCCAACCATGCTTTCGCCAATGGTCTAAAGCCTTGCAGCTTGATCCAGAATAGCGATGGGCCACATAGCGAAGGCTCCAGTCAATCATGCGATAACCATCAAGGTTTTGATACTTTTTGTTACGCATTTGGCCAAGCCCGAAATGATTGCCATTGGGATTGATTGCCTCAACATTCCAATTGCTTTCCTTTGTAATTAGCGTGTTGAAACATTGAAACTCTTTGTAATTAACAATTCTTGAATGTGCATAAAGCTTTAATGAATCAATTGATGTTGTCACTTCTTTTGCAGCTGTTGCCGGTGTTGTGCCAACAATACATAGCACGGCCAATAGCACCATACTTCGCGCCCGAGCTATCCGGCACACCGGCTCGTCTGCGAGTCTGGAGCGTACCGTCGCTGTCAAATACCACGCGTAATCTCGGGCGAGCCCCACAGGTTTAACACACCTGTGGATAAAGGCTGTGGGTAACTTATTCACAATGACATATCCTTAATCCGAGCATCATCAACGATCTTAATCCCAAATGTGCCACAGCTCATGCATTGTGCAAACCACTCATGCTCTGTTAGCTCTGCACCTTTCTTAAGGCCATGTCGTTGCTTTGACTTTCCATATAGCTTTAAACAGATTGAGCAATCAAATAGCAGGATGTGCATAATTGCTCCTTTGTAATGTCTCAATGGGTTGCAGGTTAATTTGTGGCACGCTCCAATTGTTTTGTGATGCGTTTCGATAGCGTGGTTTCTTGGCAATTGCCACAGGCATCCAGCCAACAATGTGCATCTTTGGTGAGCTGCCTGTAACTAACACGGCAATGTCGCGATCATGTCGATCTGATTCTTGAATCCACAAATTGGATGCAGGATTGGCTGACCATTTGACCTCAATGTGATCGCCCACATCGGCTTTTGACTTATCCCATGTGATGCCGGGTGTGTAGTCATAACCTAGTTTTTTGGCCACTACTAGCTCAGCCATCATTGATTCGCCCATCTGTGCAACATACTCAAACCATGAGAGGTTTTTGACTATTCGTGAGCTGTGATCAGCTGATCGGTCATGGCAATGTTTAATTGCTGCGAGTATGCATTGAATTTCCTCTACTCGATTGACTATCGACATCTTTGACAAAACCAAATTATGTTTTCAGCCGGGTCGGATTTTTGGTATCCAGCTCCATCCAGCTTGTATATTTGATCGCATTTGTCGCATCTTTCGACTTTGTATTCATCAAATACATCACCGTCATAGTAAAGCTTTCCGGTCATAGTCTGTGGATTTATGATTTCCATATAGTCGCTCACAACCATACCGCCTTACATTGTTGAGCACGATCAGTTTGCTTGCAAACCCAACCTGAATATGGGCCTTTCGCGTTAGTGCCTTCTTTCCAGCTCATTTCACCATGTTTGCAAGTCATTAACGCATATGATGATGAATTTTGCTGAATTGGGTGAACAACCCATGGATCGATTTCATTTTCTATAATCTCCGGCACCACAGTCAATCTATTTTCAACCGATTTCATTTCCTCACGACTCGGCCGTGGGATGCCATCGCTAAATTTTGAAATTCCGGCGTTATGCAACATTCGACCAATGGCCCCGGTTTCAGCATTTTCAAGCGGATGACGATTTGCATTTGATCTAATCTCCTCGCAATAGCCTGTGGCAAAAGGCACCAAATCTGTCATCTCACGATAGCCAGATGCTTTGATCACATAACGATTTCCATCCGAGAATATAAGCTCAGTTTCAATGCGACCAATCTCCAAATATCTAGACCACCATTTTTCAATTCTTTCAGCTACAGTTTCGTAATTATCGAGACTCATTTGTTTTTGCCTCAACTTCCTTGACAAGAACATCTGCAATGTGCTTTGACAAACATGACTCACAACCATGGCCACCGGCTTGATGTGGACAACCAAAAGCTGTTGAAATTGCCATTTTTATTAAATTTGATAGATTGGTCATTTTTTCACCGCATTTGCAGCGTGGCGGCCAACTGTCTTACCGCGTAAAAATCCTTCACGCTTTCCATCTTTAAAGCCCATTGAATATCCAACGGCCATGAACATAATTGTCCAGATAGTTAGGCCAAACAAGCGAAACAATGTTTCGCCATCAAGCAGGTCAAGTACCATTTTTGATTTCTCCCGAATCTAGGTTGCAACCTGCAACCTGTATATTCAGAGTGGCATCAAAGTCTGACAAATGCAACAATCACGCTTCAATTTGCGGCGTGTCGCTACCCAAAAACCTTCCCATCGACAATAAATGATCCATCTCTTTCGATAGGCACAATTTGTGGGCTGACTTTTGAGCCTTGAACCCGTAAAATGCCAAAACCTTGTGTCCAATTGGCTGTGCCTTTTGTGTATTTTGCAGCTGAAAAACGCATCAGATTGCCCACTTCCATGCCCCATAAGGTACGGCCTACTTTGTATCCGCTGGATTCTGTAAATGTTGAAATACCTAAACGATGCGTGTGACCTTGCACAACGGATTTTCCGTGTAATCTGGCAGCTCTTAAAGCGGATGCCCCGGCATTGGGTGTTGTACCTTGTTCATCGCCATGGATGGCTATCCAATTTGTACCTTCTATCGAATAAGGTTTTCGATGAAACTGGATGCCTAATTCATCAAGCTTCATGAAATTTTCGTATTTGAGCTCTGGTGCACCCAACAAGGCCGGCAGACGAGATGCAATTGAATTAAACAATCGATCCGTGTGATTTGACCTGACCATATTTGCAACAGGCACATGGCGTGTCAATTCCCACAACAATTCCACGCATCGATCTCGATCGCGACCAATCGTAGGATCATGCTCCTCGCTCAATCCTCGGCTCCATTTTGAAATTGTATTAAAATCAATTTCATCGCCAATGGTTATGATTTCATCAGTTTTGAAAGCTTTGATAAATGCTGCCAAATTTGTGACCGCTCTCACATCCTCAAATGGGACCTGTAAATCTGAAACAATCACAATTTTTTTCATTCGTCATCATCTTCATATTCGGTTGATCCCAGTTTGTTAGGATCAATGGGTTCGGGAATAATCCAACCTGGATAGGCATCTTTGTCCGATAAAATTCCGAGTGCTAACTCCACAGAAAATCCAGCTTTTCTCAATGCTTTGTAATACTCATTCAGCGATATGCAATAAAGCTCCAATGGCGTGTAATCATTTTCCTTGACTACCGCCACGCGCTTTCGTGAGCTCTTTCTCGCTGCCATGTCATCAATTATCGCTCAAGCAAAATGTTGTAAATCTCATCAACACGCGAATTCAGTCGTTTGATTTCGTTGAGCAAATGAGTAATCACATACCCGGCCAACCCACCAATGATGCCAAGTGTGGCCAGATAAAAAGTGATAAAATTTTCTATCGTCATTTTTTGCCTGTGCCAAATTCTGAATCTTTTGGATTAAGCCATCGCAAAATGACTGGCGCGACAGCGGCTAGACCGGCCATCCACAATGTTTTTGGATCAGTAACTCCAGCCAAATAAAGTGTTAAAACCGCCGCTAAAAATGATCGAGCCCATGATGCTGCCATTGCTTTTGCTTCGTTCATTTATTTTCTCCTTTTGGTCGTTCCGGTAAATCACCAGAAAATGATGCATAATTTGGACGGCCAAAACCGACCACTTTTGTTTTTGCTCCCAATTTTCGTGTTTTAATCATAACGGCTCCACCATTGCGTTGATCACCACTATCGCTAGTGTTTCCTTCAATTGTTACAATTTGTGTATCTGATACTCGAATGACCAATCCAACATGATTTATTCGGACAATTCGGTTGGCATCAAAGTCAAAAAACACAAAATCGCCAATTTTTGGTAATTCATGCCATTGATTTTTTTCTTTGAAACTGTCGGCACCCAATCGTGTATTTACAACATTTGGCACCTTGACACCAGCCTGATCAGCACACCAATTCAAAAATGACCCACACCACGGCAGCTTGTCGGCCTTCATGTGCTTGCCATACTTTGTCTCATTGTTTCCGGTTTCAGCTGTGCCGACTTCGGCCAAAGCAACCTGAATCAATCGAGGCAATGTGCCTTGTGGAAACATTATAAACCAAGAGCTTTTAAATCATCGGTTGTTAAACCTAGTGCTGCAAATTTTGCTTCGGCTGCCTGTTTTTGTGTTAACTCATCGGCTTTGATTTGTTTGATGGCAGAATCGATTTCGGATTTGCTGGGAGCATCACCTTCCAGCACATCCCAATGAACAGTTGCATAATCATCGTTGTTGAATGAAAATTCTGCTGTTGGCTTCAATTTTTTAATTGCTTTTGCTATGTAAGACATTATGCACCAATTTCAAATAGGAGAATGTTGGATGGAGAATTACCATTTTGGAAAGTTACATTGGCTCCACCAATGCTTGTGGCTTTGATAGTGTATGTAATGGATGAAGTTGTAGCCGGTGAATGTAAATATTGAATAGGTATTGTTGCGCTACCGCGTGAATCACTTAAATTAAAAGTGCCGCCATTATTTCCGTCAGTTTGGTGAATCAGAGTTGTTGCACCTGTTGTAATAGCAGCGGCGGCACCACGCCCAGCGGTGTCATTATAAATGTTGTTGTTGGCAATAATTAAAACTTTGCTGCTTGCTGAACTCGGTGTAATTGAAGCTGTCAAAGTAGTTGAAGTAAGTGAAGTCGTTGCAATGTTTGTTGAGGTTGTAGTTGATGCGTAGACAACCTGCAACACCTTGCCGCCAGCGGGTGTTGTTGTCCATGCGGGGACGCCAGCTGTAATTGTTAAAAATTGACCATTCGAGCCAATTGGCAGTCGTGTGTTTGTGTTTGCCGTTGCTGATGAATAAGCAAGATCGCCAAGCGTTGTGCCCGGCTGCAATGCTTTAAGTCGCGTGTCAACAGCTTGACCAAAAACCTCAAAATCGGCAGGCAAATCCGTGACTAAATCGGTCGCTGTCGGCATTTGAAAATTGTAATTACTTGTGGGGTTCGTCACTTGTTTTCTCCTTACGCCACAATTGTGGCATTGATCCAATCCAAAGTTGGATTGACTGTGTTCCATTGCTCTACCACCGGCACATCGTTCCATCGCATGGATTGCAATGAGAATGAAATCGGTGACAAAATCATGGAAACGCTTACCTGATTGTATCTTGCAGAAAATGTCCAGCCTTCAACAAAACCCAAATAATCGCCAGAATTCATATTCAATGGCAAATCGGCGATGTTGACTGGCATGCCCATAAAAACGCCAATGAGGTCATCCCGGTCGGCATCATCAAGCTCCGGGTTGGTAAGCTCAAATGTTATGTTGTTGAAATTAAACCGTGGATAAGCTCTTAAAGCTAGATAAAAATCTGCCTGATCCTCGGCATCGTGCAAATGCCGCAATGTAGTCGTAAAAATTTGTGACAGCTGCCCATAAAGTCCAATGGAGGCAAGATCGCTGGCACTTGTTTCATTCTGACTGTTTTGGCCGTATTTGATTGTGATGTTGTTTCGAACATCCCCCGTGCGCGATTGGATACTTAGACCCGATGCCAAAGCATGGTTGGCCGTCAAATCTACATAACCGTTGGCAGACAAATAAACCGTCCGATGTGTAGAATCTGCATAGCCAATTTGGCCTGTCGGTGATTCATACAAATAACCCAAACCGCTGCTGGCCAACGCTGCAACCAATGAATAAACATCTGTCCGGCTAGATGATCGCTGTGCAAGCTCATAATTGCCGGGTGTGTCAATTTCACCCAATCCAGTATTTTCAGCATCTTGCCATTGCGTGGTGGGGTCATAAGTGTTCCATTGTAGTGCAGCCGGTACTTGTTGCCATTGTGCAAAAAGAACTTCGCGCAAAATCTTTTCAATTTGATTACCATCAAAATCATGTGGCAAAACGCCATTAGTCAATGCCTTTGGCAACCTAGCCAATGCACCTAAAGCAATAATTCTGATCCGTTGTGCGTAATCGACCGAGCCAACCTCGGCAACCGAAATGCTGACATCAACAACCGAGCCGCCAAAGATTGGCACATAAGTCGCTGTCGAATCTTGAAGCTCAATAGTCAAAGAATCGTTAATGCCAATCAACACATTGGATTGATCAAGGTTAATTAGCTCAAGATTTGTGTATCCAGCCTGTGCTTGCTCATAAATGTTTATTCGGCCGCTGGTAATTGTTAGATTGGCCAAAATAGCTGTTGTGTATTGCACGCCGCCAATTGTGACTCGCCAAATCGGATTAAAAATTGTCATGCTATTTGCAGGTTAGTTGCGCCACCTGTGCCGCGATAAAAACTGTTGTTTTGAGCATTATTCATTGCTCGCGTAAAACCTTCCTCATCAATAATTGAAGGCGCATTGACATTGATTGTTATTGTTGGCTGGCCTGAAGCTGCCATAATTCCTGCAAGCGTGTTTGTATTGACCCCAGATGTGCCAAAAGCAAATGGTTGATTAGACGCGGCCATAATTCCAGCCAATGTTGTTGTGCCGCTAGTAAAATTATCAAAAGCTCCGGCAATGTCTGTCACAATGTCTCCGGCTTTTTTTGTCACAATTGCGGCATTTGTTATAATAGTCGCGGCACTTGTTGCGGTTGTTGTGCCCGTTGTGGTGCTTGTTGTTGTTCCTGTTGTTGTTCCTGAATTTGTGGTCGCATTGCTTCCACTCAAAACTGTGCCTGTGCTCAGTTGCAAATTGCCCAAAGCACCTGTTGAAGTAGAACCTGTGCTGTCACCAATTTTTTTAACCGGCGGGATGTCTGGTCCTGTTTTGATAAAATTAAGTCCACGAATGACTAAGTTAATTCCGTCAATGGCCGTATTGATCAAAGGTTTAATTGCAGCTAAAACCTTTGCAAAAACAGTAATCAAGACTTCAGCTATGTCACCAATGACACTTAATGCACCGCCAATAGCCTTCCCAATTAAAGGCGCAATAAATTTGACAACATCCCAAAATGCCGAAAATTCATCCTTGCTATCCATAACGGCTTTTTTGACATTATCAAATACCTTTTTGACACCTTCAATGATTGGCGTAAATGTTGCTTTCAATGTAGTTCCAACATCGGTGACAATCTTGCCAAATCCATCGCCTTCGGTAAGACTAAACGCGGCTGAAAATGCTTGAATTGCAGGTAATGCGTTTTTATTTATGAATCCCAATAGTTTGTCAAGAATGGGCAAAAGTGCTGTGCCAATTGTTTCTTGAGCTTCATTGAATGCCACTTGAACTCTTGCGATTTGGCCGGCATAAGTGTTGGCATTTGCAGCTGCGGCTCCACCAAATAAATCAGTCAATCGGCCTTGCACTTGCTCAAATGACATTGTTTTTAATTCGGCAGCTGAAAGGCCAACGCCTAATTTGCCAAGCGCGGCGGTATTGCCGTCATAGGCTTTTCCAAGACTATTGGCAACCGCTTCCAAAGGCTTGCCTGTTGCTGCGCTGATGTCCAATGCCGTTGAAAGCAAATCTTGAGCTTTGGTAATGTCTCCGGTTGATCTGACCAATCGACCCAAAGCTGGGCGCAAATTATCATCAGCAACACCGCTGGCCAATGACATTTTGAGAATTGAATCCTCAGTTGCTTTGATCTGTGCATTAGTTGCACCGGTAGCATTTTCTAATGCCAATGCCAATTGTGTTTGTGCCTTTTCATCCTCAATGGCAGATTTGACACCATCAACGGCCAATTTGCCAGCATAGGCTGCGGCAGCTGCTCCAGCTACGGCAAAAGCGGCACCGGCTTTTTTGGCAAATCCACCAAGCTTTCCAGCAAATCCATCGACATCATCTGAACCGGCGTTAAGACTTTTCTTGAGCTGATCTACATCGCCAAGAATTGAAAGCTTGAGTGTTCTTGATTGACCGGCCATCACCACTCCTTCAAAATCTTAGTAAAGGCCGATTCCCATTGGGCAATTATGTGAGGCTGTTCGGCTCTGAGTGTTGGATAGATGAAATAGCCTCGCGATCCGCGACCTTCACGGCCTGACCAGACCGGGAATTGTTTAAATTTATTTGATCCGAATTCATAGCCGCCCCAAAGCTGTTGAGTTGTACCTCCACCGCTAAATTTTTGAGATACAAAGCCAAAGCTAATCTCGCCAATCTTTGATGACTTACTTACGCGCGATCCTTGTGCAATGCGTATTGCCGCCTTATTTGGGCGGCCTTGAGCTACGGATGTGATCTTTGATTGCAAATAAGTAGCCAATCCATTTGAAACGCCTTTTGCTTCGGCAACAGCTTGTTCATCCATAGCTTTAAAAGCTCCAAGAATCCCACGCAATTGAGCCTTGTCATAGCTTATTGACTCAGTTGCCATTTCTGATCCTCACTATCTCCAAAGCGGTTAAAACATCCTCAGCTGTTTGAAACTCTGATCTTGACAATCCTGTGGCGATTGCCAATTCCCAAATGATCCGGCTTACTGATCCGGACTCGTAACTTTTGGGTTTTCGCTGTCTCCCATATTTATGTCAGTTACAGTTTCGCACCACACATCAAATGGCTTGACAGGTTTTCCGGCTGCCTCGCGCTTGCTTGCGTGATACGCCAAAAACATCAGATCAGCAATGCCCAATTTCTCAGATACTTGCTGAATGGTGTTTCCAGTCTTTTGTTCCCATTTCATCCACTCCGGTGGGAGCGCGGTATAGGTTGCACTCTCCCCGGATGTGAATTCAATTGTGATTGGTAGTTTCATTTGCTCCCGATCTCCTTTATTAGCTGATTGTTAAAACAGGTGTTGTCACACAGGTGAAAGCGAGTGAGACAGTTTGTGCATCTGGAGCTGTACCGCCGGCAGATGGCAAAATCGGCTGCACATCAAAAGCAAATGATGCGCCGGTGTCTGCCACAAATACCACAGGCAATCCTGTATTTGGTGCGCTTGTTGCAGCTGTCCAAAGTGCCTCACACAATGATGATGCTGCGCCCCAATCTGCGAGCATTTCAACAGCAAATGAGCCTTGAGTGTCTGTTGTAAAATACGCCTTGCCATCGAGTGTTTGATAAGTGTTGATTGTTGAATCAACAGTCAATGTTGCTGATGTGGCTTGAGCATCAAAATTATCACCATCAATGGTGAAAGTGATGTCTCTGCCGGTGATGATTGTTGTTGGCATGATTTCTCCTTAGTCGGTGTAATAGGTGCTTACTTGTAAATCGGCCGTAAGATACTTACCGGCACCGACTTCCAATGGTTGAGGTTGATTCACATTGCCGACAACATAACCGCTGGGCATTGTGCCGATGATACTGATCATCAATTGTTCTAAATTGTCTAAAGCTGCGGCATTGTTTGAATAACCAACAACGCCTGTCACAGTTAAATTAATTTTGACTTTTGTGGTTGCGCCATTTATCAAAACGCTTTCAAGATACGGCGCATCTGGTACTAAACAAATGCTCGGACTTGTCATTGTCTCTGGAATTCCGTTGTAAACATTAGCCGCTATGGTTGAGAGTGCGGTTTGCAATGGTGTGCGGATGTCGGCTTCAATAGTCATTGGCACATTGTTTCGACATCAAGGAATGGGCCTAAAAGGCCAATCACTCTGTTGCTCAAGCTGCGGCCAAGCACAAATGGTGACGGCTGAAAATTGTCGGACATGATTTGGTTGCCGGGAGCTGTGATGCTCTGGAAAATTTCAACAGCAACAACCAAAATTGCATTTTCGATTGGTGGTGTGGATGCGTACAGCTGCGCTGCCGATGATCCGCTCAATGTTGCTTTGGCGTTTGGAATAAATGGCAATGGATAATCACGATCAGCGGCCGCCGTTGCAGCTGTGAAAGTGTAAGGCTCAATCCGATCATCGGTGACTGTATAAGTCGCGCTGTATGCTCCGGCCCCGGTAACAATTACAGATTGACCCGGCACAAAATAATTTGGCTGCATTGTGGTGAAATAAATGACGGAATCACTCACATTGGCAAAAGTCACCGATGATTGGTATTGAGTAAGTAATGGCAAAATCGTTTGTTCAGCTGAATCAATAAATGAGTCAAGCTGTGCATCCGAATACAAGGAAACCGAAACGCCAAGAATTTGCCTTAGCTGTGAGGCTGTGACTATTGCTGGCATTTCGGTTCCTTTCGTATAAGTAGCGTTCGGGAGCGACCGCTACCGATGATCAGTTGTTAGTTCTGGTTCCAGCAAGCACCAAATGGAATCTTTGGAGCAATTGCTGCATAACCGTAATACAGAATGTCAATGGTTCCATCGCTTTGAATTGCTGTTCGCAATGTAAAGCGTGGGGATTCGTACCATGTCCATGCATCAGGATTCACAACAACCATTGAGAAATCTCCGGTTGATGTTGTTGGCCCAGCGTTACCAATTGAGCGTGAAACATAAAGGTTAAGACCCGGTGAAACTACACCGCGCAATGAATCGCCTCTCACATTTCCGGCCGCATTTGATGGTTGTGCGGCATTGTATAGCGGCGCGCCATTGTCGTTGTAGCCCATGATGTTTGTCCATTGTCCGGGTGAAACAACGATGTTGCGAGCGAATCCCAGTGATGATCCATAAACAGCACCGGCAGCTTGAGATGTGTAACCCAAGAATCCTGTTGCTGTGTTTGCATTAACACCTGTCTGTTGTCCAGCTGCCGCAATAGTTCCAACGGCAAATTGATCAGTTACTTTTGCGTAAGCAAATTCAAGATTAGCAAGGAGCGCGGTGAGGTACTCAGGCCGTGATCTATCAATAAGCTCGACAGTTGAAATAGCTCTTCCTTTAAATGACTGCACAGGTACGCTCAAAAATGTTGCTGTTAAGTTCGATTCTGTTACAGCTGCATTTTCTGGGACATTTGCCACAGTTGGCACACCGGTGACACGAGGAATTTCAAAAGTCATGCCTTCGCCAACCAATGTTTCACGGCTTAGCGCATCAATCATTCCGCGATCAGCGTTTGCCAATGCATTGACGATCTGTGTGCTTTGTGGTGTTGGGATCATGCCCGGTGCTGTTGATGTGGTGTTATCGGCAGCCTTTACATACTGACGAGAATCCTCGTCATGCAAAATTGTTGCCTTGAGGTAATGCTCAAGATATGAGACCTTATTAACGATTGGTGATCGTGGTGATGTGTAGTAAGCAGGTCGTGATGCCTGTACAGGTTCGACTGTTGGAGCTTCTACCGGTTCAACGGCAGGAGCGGCTTGTTCGGTAGTGTTTTCCACTTTGTCTCCTTCATTTGGGTTTGTTGTATCTGATTCTTCTTGAGTTTCAGAATTTTCTGATGCTGCGACTTCCGAAACGCGTGCAGATCGCACAGCAGGTTCGGTGACGAGTGCAACGCCTACTAGCTGGCCATTCTTGACTTTCATTGTTCCGTCTTTTTGCATTTCATAATCATCAACGGCCAATTCAATTGAGAATCCATCGCGTAAGCCTTCCATTGCTTCAATCAATGCATCGTTGCCGGCTGTTGTGTTGGCGATCTTAAATGTTGCTGTCATTTCTTTGTCATTAACACTCATCGCAATGCTCTTTCCAATTCGGCGTGTTATGTCATGTTCAAGGTTTAAAAAAACATCACCTGGCTGAATTGATCCGCGAGCAAAAACAACCTTGCCTGTTGATGCATTTGCTTGCTCATTGAACGCAACAATGCGGCCGGTGATTGTCCGTGAATCGGAATCAGCTGCCGTGATTTGCATTGGGGTTGTTAGCTTCATGAGATCATTTCCTCCATTTGTCTAATTTCCTCGGTGGTAATTGCACCGATTTCAAATAAAATCTTGTAAATCTCGGCACGCTCTTTTTCTGATCCGCGTAAGTACGCTTTGAGATCAAATTCAACGCGCTGTGTTGATGGGGTAAAATCTGGCATTGATAGACGGCTGGTAATGCTGTTCATTAGCGGCAAAAGTGAAAAATCCAACAAAGTTTGACGCGCCGTGCTGGCGTTTGCATAGGTCATGGATGATCCAGTCGGCGCATCAATAAAGTAAGACGGAATTCCCACGGCTCTGGCCAGTTCGGTGGCAATTATTTCGCGTGCAGCATTGAGGCCAATTTGCTCCGGTGTGAATCCAACTGTTGTCAATTCAACATCGGCATTAAGAAATGCTGTTCCGCGATTTCTACGAGCTGCGCCCCATGCGTCCAAAAGTTTTGCAATGCGATCAGCTGGCAATGCTGTGCCATTTGATTTTAAAACCATTGATGGCACCGGTTCGCGTGCATACATCGCGGCAGCTCTTTCAAGCTCTGCACCGGCGCGAATTGTGCGACCTGCGCGGTTTAACAATCCTTCATCATTGCCGTAGAAAACAATTAAGCTCCCCGGCCCGGAATCTGGCACACGCGATCCATCTACTGTGTAATACTCAATCTCAGTGCCAATTGAGTTTAAAAATACGCCAACGCGATTGGGAGCAACTCGCCACATTTGGCGGACGCGTCCGGTGTCGGCAAATTGATCCATGAGCTGAAAATAAGCAAATCCTGTAAATAGTAAATCCTCGGCCGCCCAACACCATGATGCAGCACCCGGCACTCGCTTATCTGGATCATTTATAACAACCGGTGAATCAACAACCTGACCTGTGGCCTTTTCGCGTGTGACCATTGGAATTGTCGCAATTGAATTACAGATCATGTTTCGTGCGCGAGCAATAGCCGGCACCGACATTGCTTCCTCGCGGCTTGCAAGATAATCCGCGCTGCCAAATGGAAAAAATGCATCCAGCGTAGGAGCTGGCCCAATTTGTGCAGCTACATCGGCACCTTGAATAGGCGCAACAGTTTCAATGGTGCGCTTTCGGTCAAATAATCCCATGCACCCATTTTCTCAAAATGTCAAGGATCAACCCACTAAAATGTCAATTTCCGTTTCCGGGCGTGTCGCGAAGTGTGTGACCAATGCAGATGCTACGGCGGCACACACAGCTGATTGGCTGGCACGCCGTCCAATGACCCAACCGCCGTCCCCACGGCGCAATTGCACAGCGGAAAGCATTTGCTCTGTAAGTGCAGCTTGATTTCTGTGTTTCAACCGGCCGGAATTGATTGCACCCAATAACTCATCACATGCTTGAGGATAATCGCTGTCCATGTCATGGATCGGGATGCCGGCAGGTTGCATACGGGCAGCAACAGCTCCCGATGTTCTACGGCTGTACAACAGATACTCAATTGGGTATTTGCGGCAATAACTAGCTGCATCATTCGCAATTGCCCGATCATCTAGCTGAATTGAATTTTCCCATGTGTGCAAAAGCTTCACAATAAAATTTTCCGATCCGAGCTTTTGGGCTGCAATTAGCGCACAATGTTTTCTGTCCGGTGAAATGTCGATCGCCATCCATGTGAGCTTGTCCTCATCAAGATCAATTGTCTCATCACCACAGGCTTGCCATTCTTTTGCACCTACAACGCTGGAAATTGTCTGCACCCAACGATTTAACACCTCGGTCATTACAACATCGGGTGGATCATTGAAAACGGCCCGGATATTATCTGGATGAATTGTTATGTTGAGGCCGGGATTGGCAAAAGCTGCATTTTCCAATGTAATTTCATCAGTCGGTGCCGACCATTCAAAATAGCCCACATCATCGGATGCACCACTAGCTGCGGCCATTCCTCTTTCACGCAATAAATTTAAAACAATTGAATGACTATCTCCGGCCGAGCTAAAGCAATTAACCTGTGGATTTTTGGCAGCCATCAAGGTGTATCGCATAGCGGCAAATGTCTCCATGTCGTGCAGCTCTCTAATTTCATCCATGTGGATGGTTTCCGGCTTTGACAATCCGCGAGCTGCCGATCCACCTGCCTTGATGATGAATCTATTTCCGGCCATGGTTTCAATTTCCTCGGCCCCATGTTGCCAGCGGATGCGCTTAACCTGATTGGCCAAATCTGCATTTTCCTCAATGATCTGCACAATAGATCGAAATTGCTCCAGCGATGTGACCAATCGGTGAGCTGTGGAAACCTGCAACGACTCATCCCAATGAAACAGGCCCATGAGGATGCGTGCCATCATGTAGGTGCTTTTCCCATTTTGACGGGCGACGGTGGCAACCGTTATGGGATGGTGATACCTGCCATCCGGCTTTACCTTGAGGCTATGCTCGGCCAGCCATTTTTGCCACGGCATAAAGCCGCCCGGAATGATCTGATCGGCAAAATCGATGAGTTCAAAGCCGCGTGAAGGCAAATCATTGAGCGGTGAGTGGATTCGTGGAGCTGTTACCGGCAAAAAAACCGATGTGAGCCGATCTGAGACGATTTCAGCCGATGGTGTAACAATGATGACCTGTTCATCCTTAATCATGACTTATCGACTCGTTTTGGGGTATAAACAGTTCAT
>Ga0209190_1001849_pt1 | contig 14594 bp, 19 predicted proteins | sample M_140205_XF_Meta_FD_187315 | JGI IMG/M metagenome (GOLD analysis project Ga0209190, IMG submission 187315) | Freshwater microbial communities from Lake Montjoie, Canada to study carbon cycling - M_140205_XF_MetaG (SPAdes) (version 2) | ecosystem: Environmental > Aquatic > Freshwater > Lake... | reverse complement strand
GTCAAATTGGGCACAAAAAGGAAAATGGTATAAACTTATTGAACCTAAACTTAATGACGAAGAGAAAAAATATCTAAAAAGTATTTCAAGAACTCCATTTATGAATGAGGAAGTTAATGAAAATTCTGCAATTCTTCTCGATCTTTCGGATAAAGAAGTAGCACTTTCTATAAAGGCTAAATTACCAGCCAAGTATAAAAAAGATACGAAGACTTTAATATACAATGCTCCATATTCAATAGTTTCTCATGGCGCTAAGCTTACAAACCTTCCAACTCCTTCACGAGTATATCAATTGGAAAAAATGAATGAAACTTATAGAGGATCTGATAATTGGATATCTCTATCTTCATTGGTTATTGTACAAGATACAACCAATCAAGTTACTTTTGTAATTGTATATGAAGAATTTGATCCAATTCAATTTGATGAAATAAAATCAAATAAAGATTTGTACAAAGAAGAGGATTATAAAGATGAAAAGGATTTGATTAAAAAGATGCAAACTTGGTTTGCTTATTCAGAAAAAGTCTTTAAAGAAGTAATAGAAGATCACTCATAAAAAACTATAATATGAAACATACACTCACATTCAAAAACTTCTTAAACGAGGAAAGAGTTTATGGAATGTTCAATGATTCTCAAGGAAAACCATCTAAACTTTCACAAGAGATTTTAGATATTTGTCTAAAAGCACTACCTAAATATGTAATAGATAATATTGAATCAATTGAAGCTTCCGGTTATTCTAAGACAAATTTAGCATCACCTCCTACAGTTAGTAATAAAGGTCAATCAAGAGGTGAAAATGATTATACGACTATTGTTCTAATATTCAAAAATCCAATGGGAAAATCTAAAACAACTGAATTGACGGTTGGATTAAGAAAAAGAACTTCTGGACCAGGAACTGGTTATCTTGCGGTTAAACCTACTGCAAATGGTCATTATGTTTTACCTGAACATAGTGCCGCAATTGAATTTTATGATGCAGCGCCTGAAAGTTTAGCGGATTTATATAAGAGTACACTAGAAAAATTAATGAAATAATATGAAACATATACCTACATTCGATAATTTCCTAAATGAAGGAACCATCATGATTTTTCACTACTCAAAGAAATCTTCAGAGATTGATGGTGACGTGAAAGAATTACAGAAGAAAGCTCAAGAATTTATTAAAATCGCAAGAGACAAAGATTACAATATATCTTCTAACGATTCCGTACTTTATTTTCCAAATTTTAAATGGGCAGGAGGTAAACAAATCTTTGGACCATCATTAGGTATTAAAGCAGGATCAGAAACAATGCTAATTAATCCAATAGGCTCTGATAAAATTATCAAGATTAGCGAAGGCTTGCTTGTTCGTTTTGTAAAAGACGGCAGAATCGAATCATATAATTTATATTAATATGAAACATATACTCACATTTAAAAACTTCTTAAATGAAGAGCGTCTTAACGAGATTGGTGATAGCAAACCTCTTGCGTGGGAAAAAACAAATGCCTCGGGCAAGGAAACATTCTACGAATTTGATTCAACGAATATCCACTACACGGTAACTATAAAATCTACTAATAAAAATAACATTGATATCCAATACACGGCTAATGGCTTTGCAGCCACTATCACTAACGCTGGGAATCCACTTGAAATTTTTGCAACGGTATTGGATATACTTAAAGAACATTTACGAGATAACCCTAGTATCACATCATTTTCTTTTATACCTGAGAAAAATATTGGATCTAACGATAACCGTCGAGAAAAGATTTATACCTACGGGATTAAAAGAGCATTTCCTAACGCTAAAATAGTTTCAAAGAAAATATCAGGTAGCGAAATGGAATATAAAAATATTAAAGTTGTACTATAATGAAACATATACTCACATTCAAAAACTTCTTAAATGAAGGATTCAAGAAACCTTATAGCGAAAAAATGAGCCTTGAGGATTTTTCTGCTATAGAAGTTGGAAGTGAGGTTCTTTATGCTGGAGCAACTTACGAAGTGGTTAAGAACGATGGTGCAACTCTTCAATTAAAACCGGCTAAAGGTGCTAATGGCAAAGCGACTAAAGTTAATTTCTCAATGTTTAATGTTGCTGGAGCAATCCGCGATTAGATGAATCTGCATAAATTTCAAATCATATAATTAAAATTATAAGTCTAAGGATATGATCTGCTTATAGTAAAAAATATCATATGTTTTGAAATTAAGACAAGGGTTATTATTCCTAAAATCTCTACACACAAGATCTAAATCTGATGAAGAAGTTCTTCAATGGATAGAATCTAGACGATCATTAGTTAAGCACACGATTCAACAAATCGATCTTAATAAGCTAAATGGTTGGAATTTCTACGATCATAAGATAGAACATACTTCTGGTAAATTTTATCAGATTCATATTAGACGTAATGAGTTGGATGGAAGAATTTGGGATCAACCAATAATCAATCAACCGGAAATAGGTATTCTTGGATTTATTACCAAACAAATTGATGACGTACTTCATTTTCTAGTTCAAGCTAAAATTGAACCAGGAAATATCAATATCGTTCAGTTATCACCAACCGTACAATCAACTAAAAGTAATTTCACTAAAGTTCATGGTGGTGCATTAACACCCTTTGTAGAATATTTCTTAAAAGGAGAATCTAGAATTTTAGTAGATCAACTACAATCCGAACAATCTAGTAGGTTCTTTCAAAAACGTAATCGCAATATTATTATAGAAGTTGAAGATGAGTTATCTCATGAAAATTATTTATGGATGACTCTTGGAGATCTTGTTGCATTAACTAGATATCCTAATACTGTCAATATGGATAGTCGAACCGTTTTAAGTTGTATTCACTTTGGTTCATATTCATTTGAACATCTAGAATTAAGAGATTTTCTTGGTGGAATTTCACATGATTCTGCTTGGATAGATTCACTACTTCGTAAAGATGTATATCAAAAATCCCATCCAGAAATTCTTTCATTAATTACCGATCTTAAATTTAGAAGAGAAGCTTTGACTAGGTTAATTTATCTTTCAGAATCACATGATTGGAATTTGATTGATGGTAAGATTGTTCATAAAGATGAAAAATATTTTGATGTAGTGGGTTATCGAATATTTATTGAAAATCGAGAATCCACTCAATGGGATCAACCGCTAATCCGACCTAAATCTACTGGAATATGTTGTTTCTTTGCTCGTAAATTTGAAGGAGTATTTCACTTACTAGTTCAGCTAAAAGATGAGATTGGATCTTTTGATGGTGTTGAAATGGCACCAACTATTCAAATGTCTGAAGAGAATTTAGATCTATCACCTTTCTTTGAACCATATCAAAAACTAATAAATACTGATTCTGTTTTATTTGATGTTATGCAATCCGAAGAAGGAGGAAGATTTTATCAAGAACAAAACCGAAATATTATCATCGAAGTTAATGAAGAACTAGAACTTCCAAGAAATTATATTTGGATGACGCTTAATCAACTTAAAACATTCTTACAATATAACAATTACGTAAATATTCAAACTCGTTCAATCATGTCATCTTTACCTCTATGAAAGTAGCTATTCTAAATTGTTCAGATATTGCAAAACGAAGAATGATTCCGGCATTTCAGGCAATACCTGAAGTTGAGATTTCTATTGTATGTAGCCGTGATATTCGTAGAGCTAAACAATATGCTGAGGAATTTGGAATTCCCAAATACACCGATAATCCAGATGAAATTATTGGAGTTGATCTAGTTTATATTTCATCTCCTCCATCTGAACATTTTGATGCAATTAAAACATTTATAAAGAGAAAAATTAATGTTCTTTGTGAAAAATCTCTTACCATAGATGCATATCAAACAACATATCTAATTAATCTAGCCGATAAACAAGGAGTTCTTATACAAGAAAATTATGGATTTCCTTTTCATACTCAATGGAAATGGATAAAAGAAAACCTAAATAAAATAGGAGATCTTCTTTACATAAGAAGTGGATTTGAATTTCCTCCAAGAAATATTGAAACTGATTTTCGTTACAAATCTGCTCTTGGTGGTGGTGCTCTTTTCGATGCCGGTGGATATCCTATTAAATTAGCCTCTTTATTATTGGGAACTCCTCAAAAACTTGATGCCATTACTCATCTATCAAAATCACTTGATATCGATCTTTCTGGAAGAACATTTATTATTGATGAAACTGGAAAATCTGCATTTTTAACTTGGAGTTTTGAATCTACTTATCGTTGTGATGTAGAAATCATAGGAACTCGAGGAACTATTAAAGCTGGTAAAATATTTACTCCTAGAGTCGATGAACATGTCGAAGTTTCCCTTTCTCTTATCGGCGAACCAGTAGAAAGACAACAATTTGTTTGCGATCATTTCATTGAACTTATTCGAGATTTTATAAATAGAATAGAGACTAAAGATAACTCTCATCATAAAAGTATATTAAAACAATCAAATTGGCAAACATATGTATCGTCTACTAGTATCAGAACCTTCACTAACTAACTTTGAAGAATTTGCAAATATCGCAAAAGAAGTTTGGGAAAGTGGAATCCTAACACACAACGGACCTAAGGTCAAAGAACTCGAACAAAGGTTAAAAGAACAATGGCAGATACCTCATCTATCATTAGTTACAAATGGAACTATTGCACTTGAAGTTGCAATGAGATCTCTAGAACTTCCTAAAGGAAGCGAAATTATTACAACTCCATTTACTTGGATTGCTACTGCATCAGCTATTCAATGGCAAGATTACGAACCTATTTTTGTTGATATCGATCCAGATACACTTAATATAGATCCAGCTAAAATTGAAAAAAAAATTACAGAAAGAACATCTGCTATTTTAGCAGTTCATGTATTCTCGAATCCCTGTGATGTGGATTCTATTCAAGAAATTGCAGATCGTCGAGGTCTACGAGTTATTTATGATGGTGCTCATGCAGTCGGTGTAAAATTTAAAGGCGTTGATCTTTCTCAATTCGGTGATATTACAACTCATTCATATCATGCAACTAAAATTTATAATAGTGGTGAAGGTGGATCTATTATTACTAGAGATCCTGAGTTAGCGAAAAGAATTGAAAGACTTCGTTTCTTTGGTCATAATGAAACAAAAGATATTGTACACGAAGGAACTAATGCTAAAATGCACGAAATGTCTGCTGCAATAGGATTAGCCAATTTAAAGATGTTGCCTAAAACAATTCAGCATCGAAAACTTTTAACCCTTATGTATAAACATAGAATGGAAGATCTTCCTGTTAAATATCAAGCAATTAGCAATGATTCTTATAATTTCTCATATTTCCCTATCATATTCGAAACCGAAGAACAATGTCTTAAAGTATATGAGGCATTAGATGCTATTAAAATTATGCCTCGTAGATATTTCTATCCATCGGTTAATGAATTCAAAATTTTTGATCCTCAATCCTGCCCAATTAGCGAAGATATTTCTAGACGAGTTCTTTGTCTACCATGTCACGATGGTGTAAAGCTTATGGACGTTGATGAAATTGCATATACAATAAGCAAAACTTTCTAAGATGCATGTAGTTATTGGAGCTAATGGATTAGCTAAACAAGTACTTCCTTTATACAACGGAAATTCTCGAGTTATCTTCTTTGATGACACTGAAAATGCAGGAGATTCCTTATATGAGCACAAGATTGTGCATGATCTTAAATTGGTAAGAGACCATACATCAATTGGCGAGAAGGTAAATTTCTCTATTTGTATTGGAAATCCAAAATGGCGAGAGTATTTTTATTATCTTCTAATTGATATGGGAGCCACACCAATTAATATCTTATCGGAATTATCCTCTATTCAAGAGCGATCCGAGATTGACACAGGGAATATCTTATTAGATTACACTTTGGTAGAAACCGACGTAAAAATTGGAAAAGGAAACCTTATAAATTGCTATGCCGGTTTATTTCATGATTCTCAAATAGGAGATTTTAATGAGATTATGCCAGGAGCTAAAATTCTAGGAGGAGCTAAAATAGGTAACTCTTGTAGAATAGGAACGAATGCAACAATTCTTCCGCAAATACAAATTTGTTCAGATGTTATTATTGGAGCCGGTGCAGTAGTTACTAAAAATATTACTGAACCAGGAACATATATCGGAATTCCTGCAAGGAAGCAAGGATAAATAACAAAATACAACAAAAAATATGGATTTTTTAAAGTTCAATGATTATAGACTTTTAGAACAGTCTAAATTTATAGATATACAACCAATTAATGAAGCCGCATTATCTAATGAAATTGATAAAGGTATTAAATTTGGTATTTGTATAACTACTTATAAGATTGGCGAAGGTTCACATTCAGCTGATAACCGAAGAAAAAATAACATGACTACGCCTAAAGTTTTAGGTTATGCAATGGAAACAATTAAAGCACAAAAGTTCAAAAATTGGAAATTGTACTTAATTGGTGATGAATATAATAAAGAAGAATGGCCAGAAATCGTTGAATTAGCGGAATCTATTGTAGGTAAAGATAATTTATATACTTACAATCTACCAAAATCTGGTGAAAGAGGAAAATGGGAAAGCGTGATCGTCCATAAAACAGGAGGTTGTTCTGCCGCTAATCATGCAATTGATGCTATGAAAAAAGATGGAATGTCTCATTTTTGTAGATTAGATCATGATGATGCTTGGAAACCAAATCATTTAGATGTTTGTGCTAAAGCATATACCCAATACCCTGAAGCAATTTATGTTTTAACTCAGGCCAGAAAAAAGAACGCAAATGATGGAGGTTACATGTATCTACCTGAAGGAAAAGGTTCAATCGATTATAATAATCATACCCTATCTTTAGGTCAACAATGTCACTCTGCAATGACATGGGATTTAAAGAAAACCAATTTTATCAAATATAGAAATTGGGATCAACAAAAGAAAACTGCACCAAAACGTTCCGAATGTTTTCCTGGAGATTGGGATAATACCGAAAGAATAAAACAAATAATGTCAGATTCACCAGATAACAATAAGATGTTATACATACCTTTATTGACTACAAAATACCGTAACAGTGATGGAAAATTCTAAAATGAATTACCTAAAAGAGATTGAATATGGATCTATTAATTATGATCCATCTATTGTCCGAGATTTATTAAAAGAAAACAAAGTTCTTGTTCTTAGAAATTATACAAGAGAAGAAGATATTAAAGATTGGTTCGATGGTTTCAGTGAAGGAATCGGAAGTATAATTGATATGGATGAAGATTTAGAAACTGGATCTCCTACTGGAAAACGTTGGATATCTATTGCATATGACGAAAATCATCCAGATAAATACAGAACTGCTCCAGTAAGTCAACCTTTACATACCGATTATTCTTATATTGCAGTTGATAATAACATTCAATTTTTCTTCTGTGCTTCGAGAGCAGAAAAAGGAGGAGCGACTATATTTATTGATGTTGATTTAGTTATTGAATTACTTAAATTAGCTAATAAAGAAGATCTTTTAAATAGATTAATGTCTACTCCTATAAAACACGCTAAAGCTGAAAGATTCAAAGAAAAACCTATCATCGAAAACGTAAATGGAACATACCACATTAATTGGAATTATTATCCAGCAATAACAGGTGGAAGCGATTTGGATTTAATTAATGAATTTCATGAATTTTTAGAGACTCGTGTTGTTAATTCTGGGTTAGTTGATGAAATCTTATTAGAAACTAACGATTGTGTATTTTTTCATGATGAACTTATTTTACATGGAAGAAACTCATACTTTGCTAAATACAAAGGCCAAAGAGAATTAATCAAAGGGACTTTATTGTTATGATAATATCAGTAATAACTGATTCTCTATCATTAGGAAGAATTGATTACGACAAGGATAAAAAAAGAGAGAATGTGACCATTTATCAATATGATACTTGGGTAAATTTACTAAATCATCCTAAGATGTATGTCAATTCACAAAGGGAAAGAACTACTGAATTTTTAGTATCAGATGCCTGTCAATATGAATGTATTGATCTGGTTAATCCTGACCTAATCATTATACAATTAGGGGTTGTAGATTGTGCTCCAAGAGTAATTTCTAGATACGAAAGAAAAATCATGAACTCTTTCATATTTCCAAAATTTATCAGAGAAAGAATCATTAAAAGTCGATCGAAAAATAGAGCTAATTTAACATCAATAAACCCACTTAAGAAAGTTTACGTTAGCCTAAATGATTTTGAATCTATTTTGAATCAATTCATAGAAAAGAACTCCGATAAAAAAATACTTTTTGTGCCAATAATTTATGATGAAAAAACTCTAGATGGAGCATTCGTAAGTAATTGTAAACTATACAATAAGACTATTCTTAATATTGCAAAATATAACTCTAATTTCATCTGTTTAGATGTTGATTATTTATTGAAGAATTCTGTCAATTTTTGCAAAGATGGATATCACTTATCATCAAAAGGACATAAATCTATTACCAAGAAAATACGAAAAACTATACTAGAACTCAAATAAATAACATATGAAAAACCTAATTCTCTTATTAATCTTAGGTCTTCCTCTTTTTGGATATTCTCAAGACACCTTGGTAAAAAGACCAATCTATACTGTAAAATATTCTCAATCACTACAACAACCTCTTTGGTTAGAATATTCTGTTAAATTTCGTGAATGTGGAGCAAAACGAGATGGAATGGATTTTTGTATCGAAAAAGGAATTATAACAAGTGACAATTCTGATTATGCCGATAATGTTTATGATAAAGGTCATATGGCTCCTGCTGCCGATTTTTGTGTTAATCGAGAAACTCTATTGCTAACATTCTCATATCTGAATTGTGCGCTACAACATTACAAATTAAATCGAGGAGTATGGAAACAACTTGAAGCAAATGAACGTGAATGGGCTAAAACCGATTCATTAATTATTCGAATCGATGTCTCCTTTGAAAATGCTACTAAACTTCCTAGTGGTGCAACTATTCCTACTGCTTTTAAGAAGACTATTAAATTCTATAATTCAAAGAAGACTATTGTTTATTACTTCAAAAACGAACCTCCTACAAAAACGCTAGATCAATATCTAGTTAAATAACTAATTGTTAATAACTTTTGATCTCGAGATTTTTTTATCTCGGGATTTTGTATTATATTTGTATATACAATTTAAAACAATATATGCAAAAGATTAGTGCTCAAGTTGTCCTCATCAACGAGGAAGGAAAAATTCTCTGTGTTTCTAGAAAAGATAACCATTCTGATTTTGGTTTACCTGGTGGTAAATCCGATCCTGAAGATAATGGCGATCCCGTTCAAACCGCTATTAGAGAAACGAAAGAAGAAACCGGTTTAGATGTTCATGATCTTAAACTTATATTTGCAATTCACAAATATGGTTTCATGAATTATACTTATGTCGCCAAATATTCCGGTGAAATTCATTTTAACGAACCTCACATTGTTAAATGGGCACCAATCAAATTAGCAACGGAAGGAACCTTCGGTGTGTACAATCAGCTAGTTGCAGAATCCTTAAGAGATTCAAATTATGAATTCATCCGCCATTTTTAAAATTGTTAATAACTTTATTCAAAAAGATTTTTTTATTTCACAAAGATTTATTATATTTGTATATACAATTTAAACAAATAACATATGCAACCTTTCGTAATTACTCTATCCGCTAAAGCCGCAAAATCTTTTCTTAAAGATCTTCGATCAAATGCAATTTCATTACAAACCATCGTAGAAAAAACACATTTTACGCATTTCGGATTTATGGAAGATTCACCTAAACTTCGAATGGCAATTCATTTAGTGAAAGAAAGATTCGGTGCTAAATCATTTTCAATTAAATACATCTAATATTAAAACTAACAATCATATGAGCAATTACAAACAATGGATGAATCAAAAACAATCAGAAGTAAAAATAACAATTTCACCTTCTGATCTTGAATATGCTGAAATTATAAAAGAATATACATTACTTACTGGATCTACGAATTATTACGATAATCGTGATCTATACAATCAAATTACCAATAATATACGAAAGGTAATAATCCTGGAAAATGTTTCTTTAAACGAAGCTCAAACTTTCGCTGAACCTTTAAGAATTACATTCCCTAATCAATGTGTTTCCCTTTATGCTGGCGAAAATTCATTCGTTGGTAATACCACTTGGAACGATCAATTAAAAATGTTTTTCGAATATGAAACATTTACGGAAATTGGAAAATCCATAATGGCAATTCGTAAAGAAGAAGCAAACGCAATGGGAATCGAAGCATCTTGGGAATAATCAATATGAGATACATCAAACTCTTCTATCGTGCAGTACGATGCAAATTTTGCGGAAAATATATTTCTTCTGTTGGATCAGGAACTGAACCTCGACCAGAAATGTGTGAGCGATGCTATGAACGTGGTGGAGATGAATAATTGTTAATAACTTTCCTACAAAACATTTTTTTATTCCACAAAAAAGTATTATATTTGTTATAACCAATTAAAAAAATAATCTATGAATTCATTCTACGAAAACCTAAAAGGCGTTGAAAAAGTAATGTACAAAACAAAATTCGACTTTCACATGAAATATTCTACCGGTGCTACCGAAGATTCCGCACATACTGCCGGTCTCAAAGAGCTAGAAAGACTCGGAAAACTTCGCAAAGAAATGGATCAACCACAAACTTATGTAGATCTTTCAACCGGTCGTAAATTTCGTTCAACCGAATCAGAACTTATATCACGTAATTCTTAACATCATATAAATTATAACTAATGAAAAAATTACTCACATTTACTCTTATCGTTGCTACTATTGCAACTTCATGTAAAGAGCCAAAAAGTAAAACCGTTGTTAATCACATAGTTCAATCTATTGACACCTCATTAAAATGGAATCCAGTCATTCAACGAATGGAACCAATCTACATGTATCATTATATAGATGGTGATAGTGTACGAATGGCTAGCGATCGAATTAGAATCGGCGATACAATACCATACATATATTATAAATACTAATCTTTTCGAATGAAAGTATCAGAAATAAGTAAAAAATACGAATTACTCGATGAAATACAGCACGTCTTAAAACGACCTGGAATGTATATCGGTTCAACCAAACCGCATCAATCATCCGAGTATTTTTTAGAAGATGGAAAATTTCAAAAGTCGGAAATTGAATTTAATCCAGGTTTTCTAAAGCTATTTGATGAAATCGTTTCTAATTCCGTAGATGAATCTAAACGTAATAAAGCCTTAGATACCATCGTTGTAAATGTAAACGATAAAACTAACGAAATTACCATTTGGGATAATGGCGGTATTCCAGTCATTCAACATACCGAACACAAACAATGGATTCCTGAATTAATCTTCTCAAATCTTCGGGCCGGTTCAAATTTCGATGATACTCAATCGAGAACCGTTGCCGGAACAAATGGTGTTGGTTCTACATTAACTAATATCTTTTCCAAGAAATTCACGGTAAAAACTGCAGATGGGAAAAATCAATATCTTCAAACATTTTCTGACAATATGGGAAAAAGAACTGAAGCTAAAATTTCTAAATCTGATAGAAAATTTACCGAAGTATCTTATATTGCGGATCTTCAACAATTTGGAATGGAATCAATTGGTGAAGAACATCTTAAAATGATGCGTAAAAGATTAATTGATATTGCCGCTGCAAATCCAGGACTTCGAGTAAATTTTAATAAAGAGAAATATCGTTTCAAATCATTTTTAGAATATGTTAAATTATACGTCAATGAAGCTTTATACGAATCTTCAGAAAATTGGGAATTCGCTTTTGCACCATCAAATGGATCTTTTCAATCTGTTTCCTTTGTTAACTCCATTGAAACTAAGGATGGTGGAACTCATATCAATTACATACTAAATCAAGCAGTAGAAAAACTACGAATTCTAATTAAGAAAAAACATAAAGTTGAGGTAAAACCTGCTGAAATTCGTAATCACATTTTTCTATTTGTTAATTCAACGATATTCAATCCGGCATTCTCATCACAAACTAAAGAGAAATTGATTACGGAACCTAAAGATTTTGGATCTTCACATATCATTTCAGATAAACTTGCAATACGTATCTTTCAATCGGAAATTGTAAAATCTTTACTCGATTGGATTGACCGTAAAAAAGAAGCCGATGAAAGAGCACAACTTCGTAAATTAAATAAAAATCTAGATACCACTAAGATTCAAAAGCTAATTGATGCAAAATCTAGAGGTGATCGAGATAAATGTGTACTTGGTGTTTTTGAAGGAATGAGTGCGTTAAGTGCCGTTCGTAAATTTAGAGATCCTCAATCATTCGGTGCATTTCCTCTCAAAGGTAAATTCCTAAATGTAAATGAGCTAAAACCATCCGATGTTATTAAGAATCGTGAAGTAGTCGATCTTATGGGTTCTCTTGGACTTCGTTTAGGTGAAGCACCAGAAAATCTTCGATATGGTAAAATTTACATATATACTGATGCTGATCCTGATGGTGATGCAATTGCGGCATTGTTAATTAATTTCTTCGCTAAATTTTGGCCAGAATTATTTACTGAAAATCGCATCTTCCGTATTATGACACCTATCGTGGTTGCACAAAAAGGAAAACAAACAATGAGTTTCTATACTAATGAAGATTATCATAAATGGTTTAATGAAATCGATCCAAAACCTTGGTCTATCGAATACAAAAAAGGTCTTGCATCTCTTGAAGATGTGGAATATAACGATATCATTCGTAATCCAAATACTCTATTACTTACTAGCGATAAGCTATTTAAACAAACTCTATCCGAATGGTTTGGTGGAGATTCCGCACCTAGAAAAGCAAAATTATTAAAAGCATAAATATGAAAGTAGCCGAACAAAAAACCAAGACAGTAACTGAATATCTAGATACTGAATATTTAAGTTATGCCAAATATGTAGTTGAGAATCGTGCAATACCTTCGGTTATTGATGGATTCAAACCAACACAAAGAAAAATCATTTTTACTGCAAATCGAGCATGGAAGAATGGAACAGAAAAACCTTTTAAGATTTTTCAATTGAGTGGTAAAGTTGCAGTTGAATCTTTCTATCATCATGGTAATGCATCACTTGATGCTGCAATTATTGGTATGGCACAATCATTTAAGAATTCATTACCACTCCTTGAAGAGATTGGTCAATTTGGATCTTTGCGATCTCCTGAAGCTGGTGCTCCTCGTTATATCTCGACTAAGTTATCTAAAAATTTCAGATTGCTTTATAAAGACTTTGAGTTACTTACTCCTCGAATGGAAGAAGGAAATGAAATCGAACCTGAATATTTCTTACCGATTATACCTACAGTTTTATTAAATGGATCTTCTGGTATTGCAGTTGGATTTGCCACTAATATTCTTAACCGAAATCCAATCGATTTAATTGATGCTTGTCTCGCTATTGTTAATGGAAAGAAATTTAAAGAACCTCTTCCTTGGTGGAAAGACTTTAATGGTAAGGTTGAAAAGGTCGATGGCAGTGCATCATCATTCGTATTTCGTGGAACCTATGATGTAAAAGATACTACTACCGTAGAAATTTCAGAACTTCCACCTTCAATGACTCTTGAGAAATATGATAATATTCTTAATGGTTTATTGGAAAGAGGAATCATTCGTCATTATGATGATAATTGTTCAAATGGAATTAACTATACTGTTAAAATCGGTAGAGCCGAAATGAAACAACACGAACCTCGTCTTGAGGGTTATTTAAAATTAGCAGAAGCCGAAACCGAAAATCTAACTTGTTTAGATGAACGAGGTAAGTTAATCATATTCCAAAACGTAAATGAAATTATCAATTACTTTGTAAACTTCCGTCTAAATTATTACGACAAACGAAAACAATATTACATTGATTTATATACAAGAGAATTAATCCGATTATCAAATCGTGCTAGATTTATTAAAATGGTTGTTGATGGAAAACTAAAAATTAATAACATTCCTAAAGCTCAAATTGAAATTGAATTAGTTAATAATAAATTCGATCAGCTAGATGGTTCATTCTCATATCTACTTTCAATGCCTATTCATTCATTAACAAAAGAAAAAATCGATGAACTACTTAAAGATGTTGAATCTAAAAAGATGGAAATCGAAGAAATTAAAAAGTTAACTAAGGAAGAATGGTATAAACAAGATCTTATGGCTCTTAAAAAATCTCTACAAACTAAATAAATTTCAACAAAGGTGAGCTTAAAACTCTTCTTTTGCTGATCATTTTTTGATGCCGAGTAGATATATTCTTATTAAGTACCTTGATTATACTTCTTGGATCAATAGATGACCACCTTTGATTTACGATAATTTTGTTAAGTAAAAACTTTAACAAATAAATTCAGTTCATTAGAGTATCTCATATGGATACAATCCTTTTGGATTATGTTATTCCTATAATCATATATTATTTTATTATAGTTCTTGGATATATAAAATAAAACCAAGGAAATGAAAGAGAACAAAGATAGAAAATACCAAGTTCTACTCTCTCCTTCGGATGACCA
>Ga0209190_1001848_pt1 | contig 14594 bp, 13 predicted proteins | sample M_140205_XF_Meta_FD_187315 | JGI IMG/M metagenome (GOLD analysis project Ga0209190, IMG submission 187315) | Freshwater microbial communities from Lake Montjoie, Canada to study carbon cycling - M_140205_XF_MetaG (SPAdes) (version 2) | ecosystem: Environmental > Aquatic > Freshwater > Lake... | reverse complement strand
TTCAATCCGCGCCGCTCACCGATGTGAGCGGCGATGCTCAAGATTGGCCACCAGCGCCGCTATGATCTTGTTTCAATCCGCGCCGCTCACCGAAGTGAGCGGCGATGCAATCAGAAGATGCAAGAGCCTTTATCTTTCCGTTTCAATCCGCGCCGCTCACCGAAGTGAGCGGCGATCTAGGTAGCGCGTTAAAAGATAAATGCATTATCGCGGTTTCAATCCGCGCCGCTCACCGAAGTGAGCGGCGATATTCGTTTCAGGAGTGCGAACTCGCTTATCGTAGTTTCAATCCGCGCCGCTCACCGAAGTGAGCGGCGATTTGGGATGGGGAGAAGCACTTTCCCATGCTTATTGTTTCAATCCGCGCCGCTCACCGAAGTGAGCGGCGATGAGTATCTCTCCGCACCACTGGTAACCGCCTCTGGGTTTCAATCCGCGCCGCTCACCGAAGTGAGCGGCGATAGGTATGGCGCGAGTTCGAGGCAGTGGCTCTCAGTTTCAATCCGCGCCGCTCACCGAAGTGAGCGGCGATTACCTGCCCCCGGATGGTTCTCCTCACAGCTTTGTTTCAATCCGCGCCGCTCACCGAAGTGAGCGGCGATTTACTGTACATTACTGTAGGTAAGAGTACATTGTGTTTCAATCCGCGCCGCTCACCGAAGTGAGCGGCGATCTCAAGCTCTTGCGAGATCGTGTTGTTGCGTTTGTTTCAATCCGCGCCGCTCACCGAAGTGAGCGGCGATGCTCATAGTCTGCGTCCTCCAACAGATGTAACCTGTTTCAATCCGCGCCGCTCACCGAAGTGAGCGGCGATATAGCAGAGTGGCGCAATGAAAAGGGCGTAAACTAGTTTCAATCCGCGCCGCTCACCGAAGTGAGCGGCGATACCACCTTAGTTATACTACTGAATGCATTAAGTAAACAAAGCCTATTGCGCGAAATTGGCCAACGATAAGTAGCGTTTGTAGTAAAAAGTTGTCCCATACTAAGAAAAGTTCCCATAAACACAGCATAAAATCGATTGCGCGAAACACCGGGGTTTCAGACGAGGCATATGGTTCGCGCAAGAATAAAATACGCGAATTCTGCCTCAAGGTATTAAGGGCTCTGTCAAATCAGTTGGCTTTAATGCCCCATGATGCTCAGTACGCATAGCATTATCTTCATCAATAAAATAGAACCTAACTGAATCTTCGGAAACCTTCATTTCTTCTAACAAACGAGCTCTCAGTAAGAGCCAATCCTTTTGGCTAACTTTGCATTCAAATACGGATTTTTGAACACGTACTCCGTAGTCTTTACATGCCTGCGCAACTCGACGCAAACGTCTTCTTCCGGTAGATTCGATGGTACAAACGTCATATGTAATTAACACTAGCATTTGAATTTATTTTGGAACAAATGGCAAATAATCTTCCAAGTCTCCCCGCAGCACTCTCGCCAATATTCGTGCTTGAATAAATGGCAGCTGTCCAATGCGGACTTCGTGGTCAAGGACAGGATGAGATAACTTTTCTTGTTTTCTCTCCTGGTAGGCTTTAATCACTAGCCGCCTACCGGAATCGGTAAATTCGACAACTCCGCCTTCACGTTTTATAAAATGTTCAGTAGATATTTGTCGTCTGTTAATTAAAGTAATTGCGACTCTATCAGCCAGCCATGGTCTAAATTCTTCCATTAAATCTAGTGCTAATGCTGGGCGATTCGGACGTTCTGCGTGTAGGAAGCCGACAAAAGGATCTAATCCAATAGCCGTTAGTCCTGCAGAACAATCGTGACGAACTAAAGCATATAGATAACTAAGTAAACAATTAATGTAATCAAGTGGCGGTCGGCGAGAACGAGCGTTAAATGCAAAATCTTCGCGTTGTTGTTTGAGCATTAGACTAAAAACACTAAAATAATTCTTTGCTGCCATCCCCTCATTGCCGCGAATAACTTCTAGATCATTCAGCCCAGGTAGATTTTTAATTATTATGCCAAGTTGTTCTGCCGTATTGCTAAGTTTGCCCGCCTCTTTTTCGTCACCAGACTCGCGTGCGGCTCTTAATAAAGAATTTCTGGAATTTTGAATTTTCCCAGCGATAATATTACGAGAAATTTTCATACTACCATGCTCGCTATCTGCGACGCGATAATGTGCACGGCGTAATGCTACGCTGGTATCCGGTATTCCACGTAATTGCGCTATAAAGTAACCATTTTCAGATAAATAATTAACCGCAACGCCGTGTTCATTGCACAATTGCAATGCTCCGGAACTTAAAACTGCATGGCCAAAAACACAAACTGATTCTATGTGGTGAATAGGCAATGACAAGCGCAATTCTTTATTTTGCTCAATTCGCAATGTTAAATGATCACGTGCCACATAAAGGTCGGGATTTACTAAATAGAGAACATTTTGAATAATCTCGGCCATGGTAATTATACTTTGTATAAGTCGTTTAACATTTTTTTCTCTGCCTTTGAACTGATTTCAGGCAAGCATATTTCATGCAAAGAGCATCCTTCGCATTGAGGTTTTAGCTCAGCTTTAGGAATTTGATTTGACTCAAGAAGCGAGTGCAACTGAATTACGGCATTTTTGGTATTTTCTCTAAGAGCAGCGTCAAAATTAACTACGGTTCTTTTATTAGATTTAGCATGAAAAATCATGCCTTCTTTAACCTCAATGCCAAACATTTCCTCCAAGCACAATGCTTGTGCGCAAAGTTGAACCCGATCGTTCATCCATTTAGAAACTTTGCCTTTCTTATATTCAACAGGCCGAGTAGCAATTATTTTTTTATTTTCATATAGAACTTCAACAATATCAGCCTTGCCGGATAATCCAAGATTCTGAGAAAAAACCGGCAAGGCACGCAAAAGTTTCCACCCCGCACGATGTTCATAGCCTGGAAGGTCGACCTGTTTATGAAGAAGTTCTCCGGCGACAGTGTGTTCGTTGTGTTTAAATACACCATCGACGTGAATTAATGCAGCTCGACGATTACAGTATAGAAACTGATTTAGCGCCGAAATTTGAATTAATTCACTCACTTTTCATTAGCAACTTTAAGAGTAACGCCTTCAGTTTCGTGTCTTTTGTTTAACTTAACACCCTTTGGCAATTGCTTATTATCCCAATCGCAAATTACTTTATAATGTGCAAAAGATTCGGGGAATTCTTTTCCTTCTTCAAGTGTTACCTGAATTCCCTCAAAAAGTTTATGCGCATGAGCGCATCCAAGACGAGCTTCACGTTTGTTTTGCTCGGAATTATTTTCGTGCTGAGTGCCAATATGTTCAAAATCGTAAAGCCCCCTTACTATCATTTCACCGCGAGCAGCGGAGCGATCATGTTCAAACATATTAAGCAGTGCTTCAAAAAGAAGATCAAGATCTTCTTGTGTGAACCCTGTTTTTTCTGCAAATGCAGGTGAAATATAACCCTTTGCGGAATATAAAGCATAAGGTACGATATGTTTATTGCCCATGGTACGTTCTTTTGCCTTATCTTCTTCCTTGGTCACAGCGCATCTTGTAATCGTAATTTCGATAGGGGTAATTTCATGAAAAGATTGTCCAAAGGTGAATTGCACAGGGCCTCTTACTTGACCGAATGCGGATCCCTTCATTACATCCTTGCCGGTTGATAACACCCCACCAAAAGTGCGAATATCATAAAACTCCTTACATAACCATTTCATAGTATCCTGAGCGATATCATCTTTATCCTTTGAGCTAGATGCTTTGATGCCTTTGTCAATTTCGTTGTTGAGAATATTTCCCTGCTGAATAAAAATATTAAAGCCATTGTCTTCATTATTTTCTCTTCGGGGTGGAAATTGTGCAACGTAGTTTCTTATTTTTCGTTTTAAGCATACATCAGAAACAAGACCTTTGTTAGTGTTTGGTTCTATTCTTGGCATATTGCCGGCATCGGGATCACCGTTAGGATTGCCATTTGTCACTTCAAAAAGAAGTAAAAAATCATGTCTGCTAGTTAATATATTATTCATTTCTATTCTCCATTAATTTCATTATTATAAATTAATTCTTCCGTTATCTGATTTTTCTTCGAGTCAAGGTAAGCGGTTCTTTGGTGTCGATCTGATGCTTTTTGTTGATAAAAACCAAGAGCAAAGCGACCTTGCTGTTGTAAGTTAAATGAACGAGGAAACTGCGGTGGCTTATTTGGGCTAGGATTTTGGAACTTCATTGAAATGTTCTCTATTTTCTTTGTTATAGCCTCAGCTTTTCCTCTATTCTTTCTACCAACTTTCTTTAGATGATGTTGGTGTAGCCGCCATAAAATTCCGAATGCACTATTTGGGGCAGAGGAAGCTGAGCCGTAGTAACGCGCAGTAACTCCAGCTCCTTCTAGTTGATAGTCATGTGCTGCCATCTGCAAATCGTCAAAAATGGCAAGCAGCCTGCCACAATTATAAGCGACATCTTCAATGTCTGTAATATTTGGCTCTATCATAGTGTCATTGTCCTTTCGGTTGCGATTGATTATAAGTCTTAGTAAAGCAAAGCGTGAAAGATTGTTGAGTGCAGAAAGTCCATCCTTAGCAAGTTCGGTACTAAGTCTATGAAGTATTGGTTTTAATAGCATTATAGATGGCGAGTTGCCTTCAAGAGCCGCACGGTAAAGCTGTAATGAAACTTCAGAGCGCAAGTCCCTAGGTTCTCGCACTGTTGTTACAGCAAGCCGAAATAACGAAAGTGGGGGATAGTCTGCATTTTCATTGTCTGACAGGCTGACAATATTTAGATCTTCGAACCATTTCTTGTAATTTTCTACGGCTTGTCCGACCGTAATATGCATCCAATTTTTTACTATTACTCTTCCTGAGTTTCCCGCGAGGGTTACACTGTAAAATTGATCATTCTCTGTGGTAGAAAAATCACCGTTGCCCTTGAGTGGTTTTTTCAATAAATCTCGAATAACCTCTGCTCTTGGTTTTTCAAGCAGTTCTGAAAAAAGGTCTGACACTAGTTGACTTTCTTTTGCCCAAAAGCATAAAACAATGCCGCCAATTTTTAAACTATGCTTATGATTTGAAATAAGAAAATTTAACGAGTTGCAGTATTCTTCAACGGCAGGCAAGGAAATTGGTGAATTGTAGCTTTTATCAAGGCCATAAGATTGAAATGAATCTTTGTCAAAGGAGACTAAAGTAGCGCCAGTGGATGTTGTACCAGGTACTCCTGTGATTTTTGGCAAGTGTGAAGCGCTTATAGGTACATTTTCTTTTCCTGTTATTAGACATATGCCAATTTCTGAGCTCGATTCACTATCTTGGCGTTCCTTAACAAATTGTTCTCTCCAATATTCTTTTAATATCTCGTTGTCTAATAATATTTCCCCACTTACCTGAAACGTAAAGTTGTCAGCCTTAAACTTTTCTTCTTTTCCTGTCGCAACCTTCACCATCCAACAAGGATTTTCTTTCTTTGTATCCTCTGTCAATTTCCCCCATCTCAAAAAAGATGCGTGTGAACATTTATGGTGAAATTTAAGAACTGCCTTTAGTGGTGCAGAGTTTAAGTTTTCAGATGCGCTAGTAATCTGTTTCCAGAAATCATCATTCTTAATTTTGCGGTTAGTTTCCTGTTGTGCACGCTTAGTTTCGTCGGGCTCGATTGAATCTTGGTCATTACTTAGGCTAAATATCGCCTCTAGCCCATCCCATAGGAATTCTGCGACACCTCCTGCATTTTTGGGTCGACTTGATCGAGGTATAACAAAATGTCTGCCTTCTTTCCTGGGATTCTCGATTAATCCATTGCCCTCTAAATTTCCCTCACTATCTAATGGAATAATCCAACGTATGTATTTTTTAGTAAATCCGGATTCTTCTATTATCCCATCTCGACTAGCCCGCTGATAAAAATCGCATAGTGCATTAAGCAACATTATTCATAACCTCCGGATCGACAAATCATTTCGACCCTAGAAGGATGGCAGTCCATCACTGAATCTTTAACATAAGCACGAAAGAAAGCTGCGCTTGGCTTAACGTGAGACCCTTCAGCGTTCCAATAATTTGTTTTTTTAATCTTTTTTTGCTCCGATGGTTTCATGTCCGAAAATCGATTTTTTAGTTCCGAGTCATTTAACCACTTAAATCCAGCACCACGCTCCTGCCAATCAAACATGTCGTAAAGCATCAATCCTAAATCTTCTTGCCAATTATTTGTATATCCAATCTCCTGCAATCGACGTTGCAAGGCATCTTTGGCGTTGTCCTCCCAATCAAAATCAACAGCAAATTCGCGCATGCCAAAGCTTGGACGATGAAAACATTTTCCGCTACTAGCTCGTCGTTTAATTTCATTGCAATATTTTAATAGCTTTTCATCAGCTTTCTTGCCTAATTCTGATAGATTTACGTGAGCACTGATAATGTACTCTACATCTTTGAGGGCAAGCATATTTCGTTGCGTTCCATCCTCTGCTCCTCCCCCTGCTTTTATTGGCGATACTTCAACTGTACCGCTCATCCATTTTTTTGCGTTTGCAATACTTATACGACTAGTCACTTCATTACGCCTTATAGATGACCACAAACCTTTGCGCACAACTCTGATAGAGTCGATTATGTAATACATCTGAGGCTCCCAAAATATTGCCTCAAGAACACCTCGTGCGGCTGATGGAGTTATCACTGGGTAACTTACTCGTTCAACTTTCATTTCGGGACGAGTAAAGCAAGCCCACTCTCCCCATACTCGAATATTGATCAGCTCTTCATTCATGTTACAACTCTCTAAATTTTACAAAATAAAATCTTCAATAGCTCGTTCATCTACAATAACACCTAAGTCATTGTGATATGAGCCTTCATTAAGAATATTAATCTCTAAGTTTGGTAAGAGTTCCTCTACTTGCCCTCTAACTAATAACATCTGAAAATCATTATGCCTAATGTTTACTATAAAACGCTGTAAGATTCTCAAGTCATTCCTATTAAATCGGGCATTGCTTTTTGATTGCAGTCGCGTTTTAATTTCTCGAATTATTTTCATCGCCTTTCCGTTGATTCCGCCAAATGGGACAATCACGCTCTTCCCTGTTTCATCTATTACTTTCACTTTGTGTGCAACATTGCGAAAATTTAAAGCGCTTCTTTCTTGTTGAATACTATCTTCGCCGCTTCGCTGATAATCGGTTGCAGCTTTAGAGTATAGACGGTTAAAATAATCAGCAAATAACGAAGGGTCGGTTCCCAATTGTTTGTCTGTAAGTCGAGTAATGATATTAGCTGTTTCTTCAGTTGCTAGCTTGTAAATCCCAGGAGGTAATTTTTTGTCCTCTGGGGTGAAAATTATTACTTCCCCAGGTGAGGACATGCGGTTCTCTCGATTACAACGCCCTGCAGCTTGCACTATTGAATCTAGCGGTGCGAGAGCTCTATATAAAAGAGGAAAGTCTAAATCAACACCAGCCTCAACGAGCTGTGTGGAAACAACACGACATGGTTTGTTGTTTTGTAATCGCCAACGAATAGATCCTTCTCTGGGATCGTGCATTTTGCCTATTACATGCAAACGATGTTCGGCGCACATGGCCGATGATAAATGAAATAAACTTGTTTTATCTTCATCTTTTAATTTACTCTGTAAGCAGTTCCAGAGCGCAAAAGCATGTTTACGAATATTTACAATACACATTACCTGATTTGCTATCAGCATTTCGTTAGCAAGATCCTCCCAGGATTTTGTTTCATCTGGCTTGGGAAATTTAAACGAAACTCGTTGCAATTTGTTGAAAGTGTCCAACGTATTATTTGAAATTTCAGTAATTTCAGTTTTGTCAAAACCATTTATTAAATTAGCTTGTTTTTGAAAAGCTGGCTGAGTTGCCGATAAAAAAACAAAACTTACGCCATACTGATCTCGCAGTTCTCGCCATACGCTTAGCAACGGCTCTAGTAAGTGAACAGGCAGGGTTTGCACTTCATCAAATAGAATAACGGATCGAGCAATATTATGAAGCTTACGGCAACGAGATGGCTTATTTGAGAATAGTGACTCGATGAACTGCACTGATGTTGTAATAATAATCGGAGCATCCCAGTTTTCCGCAGCAAGAATTAACGGGGAGCGCTCATTAGCCTCAGTAGCAGCGCTAGCCTCAAGGTTTTCTGCTGCCACTTCAACGGCAGAATGATTTTCTACTAAGATGCCGGAACCGTCTGGATCGAGGATGCGTCTATACTCCGCCGCGTTTTGCTCAATTATTGAAAGATATGGTATTACAACAATAATCCTTCTTAAGTTATGTTTTCTCGCATGTGACAGCGCAAATGCCATACCGGACAGGGTTTTCCCGCCTCCTGTTGGAACAGTCAACGAGAAGAAACTCTGCGGCATTTCTCCTGCATTTAAGCATTGTTCATATATTTCATTCCTGATCTTAGTTATGGGCGTTGTTTCTAATGTTGATGAATGTTGTTTGGCTTTTTGAATTCTCGCAGTATTAAGTTTGGCGATAAGCTTTTCGGCTAAGCTATCCTCATTTAAGGACGGGACACTTGGTCTAGAACAATTTTTATAGAATGCTTCTGTATTTAAAAAATCAGCATCAACTAGAGCAGAAAAAATCATCCTAGTAAAAAATTCTGCCTTAAAACGACTATCTGGGGTGTTTGTATTTAGAAAAAGAAAATCCTTGCTAAAAGCAGGAAAATCACCGCATTCATTTCTAAACTTATTAATCAGTGATTCTAAATTTTGCTCTATGGCGTATGCTGGCTTGTTAATTAATTCTCGGAGTCCGCTATCTCCTTGAGCATTGTGTAAGCCTGAATGATGACCCGCAATAGAGTAAGCTAATGCAACATTTCTTAACTTATTGGCAGCAACTCCGGCTCCATATACTGCATGATGAGTGTCGCTCCCTCCTTTTCTTTGACCTCTTAGATACTCTTGAAACTCATCTCGATACTTACCTAAATCATGCAACAAACCTGCCAATTTTGCTTCTTCCCTTGCTCCAAAGGCAGCGGCAAAATTACCGGCGAGTTCTCCAACTTCTCTTAAATGGTCTGAAAGTTTCTGCCACTTGCTCGTATCCGGATCGGGTTGTCCATCCGGTGTCTCTGCGGTATGAGCAAAGTATTGCATTTGTGGCCTTACATAATTAATGATCAAGCGTTAGTAATAATTTCCACGCTATGCTTGCAGGAGTTTTAAGTAGCCGAGGGTAATTTCACTAAGTCCAAGGATTTGTATCTTAAGGATAGGAAGATCAATTCACTTTCCGCAAGTATGCTGATCTGCTGTATGTCAAGGTCCCCCCCTTCTTTGCGATATCCCCTCTTCTCGGGCAATTCAGTTAATTTGGTCATATTTCAATCCTCCTAAGCTGTTACATACGTTATGCACAGTTTCTGGGGAAAGATGACATTCTATGACTCAATCAAATGGGGGGAATTTTATTCAGTGCTGCGCGGTCACGCCGCTACCCGTGTAACACCCATTGAGTCAGAGACTCAGAAACCTGCTCCTTTATCCCTGTGCGGCCCTTTATATCTACACTAACCATCTCAACTAGCTGTTACAGGTTGCGAATTACTGGATGTTACCCTTAGACTGGAGTGAGAAAGAATTGAAGCTCAGAAATCATCAGAGATTGAGATCAGCGTATTTAAAGCTCTAGTAGGCCCTTAGTTGTAGCTTACTTATCGGGTTTATGGGACCCGGCGGTCCAGTAGAGGTTCTTTTAGGTTATTTAATTATGAAAAAGAGGGTAGCCTATCAGGGGATCAAGGGATCATTTAGCAGCATGGCCGCCAGCGCCATGCTTGGAGCTGATTTTGAGGCGCTTACTACCAGCAGATTCCGCGATATATTTGAACATGTTACGAGCGCTAGAGCTGATATCGGCATCATCCCCATAGAGAACGCCCTGGCCGGATCTGTCCATGAAAACTACGACCTCTTGGCCGAATTCAACTGCTCTATCATCGCTGAGTACTACTGTCCGGTTCAGCTACACCTAATGGCGACAGGGCTACTTGCGGGAGGCGTTAATGAGCTTCGTCAGATTATCTCACATCCGAAGGCCCTCGAGCAGTGCTCTCAGTTTCTTGAGGCCCACCCCTTAGCCACTCCTGTTCAGTTCAGTGACACCGCAGGTGCGGCCCTGCACGTTAAGCAAATTGAGGACCCCCGTATCGCCGCGGTCGCAAGCGAGGAGGCCGCCAATACTTATGGCCTGCAGATCGTTGCACACGCGATTCAAAATCACGCCATCAATTCAACACGCTTCGTTGCCATTTCAGCAAGGCCAGAGAGTTTAAATACTCCCAGCAAGTGCTCACTACTCCTCACCCTGCCCCATGCGCCAGGCAGCCTCGCTCGCATCCTAAGCGAGATCGCCGCATTCGATACAAACGTAACCAAGATAGAGTCCCGTCCGATCCTCGGCAAACCTTTCGAGTATAAGTTCTACATCGATATTGAATCATTCAAGCAGCCAGCTGAGACACTCGTAAAGGTAATAGAAAAAATTAAGTCTCAAACTGCAGGATGCCGAGTTCTTGGCATCTATGGTAACTATTGACCCCAGTATAAAGTTGGTTGTGATTAAAAAGATTAGATCTCGAGATCTCTCCTAAAGACCCCTCTTTCTTGACGTCCCCTAATAGGGGACGCTCATTTTAGGGATGAATAGTTAGTATCGTCTCCTCCGATTTGCTCCGCAAATCTACCCCTGAGGGGGTTGCCTCAAATAAAAAAAAGCCCGGCAACTCTCGCTGCCAGGCTTTTCGTATCAAGCGTTCGCGTAATGCGATTAACGCTTAGAGAACTGTGGACGCTTACGAGCTTTGTGGCGCCCGTACTTCTTACGCTCCACTTCACGCGAATCGCGTGAAAGCATGCCTGCCTCCTTAAGCATTGGCCTAAGCGCTGCATCAACATCGATCAAGACACGTCCAAGAGCCAGTCTAAGAGCCCCTGCCTGACCACTCTTTCCACCACCGTTTACGTTGGCAGAGATATCAAACTTCTCAGTTACACCGGTCTTTACGAGCGGCTCCCTCAGAAGAAGATCTAGGCTTGCACGACCGAAGTATTCCTTCGTCTCATGGCCATTAACTAAAAACTTACCGGCACCTGGCCTGAGATAAACTCTAGCTACCGCATTCTTGCGGCGTCCGATTGCGTGAAATCCACCACCCTTGATCATCTGTACTCCTTAACCTACTTCTTCTTCTTGAGCTGAAAACTAACTTGAAAAGCTTCTGGCGCTTGCGCTGCGTGCGGGTGATCTCCACCCTTATACACCTTTAACTTACCCAATAAACGGTGACCTAGCACGCCCTCTAGAAGCATTCCACGAACGGCACGCTCAATAGCTGCCTCTGGCTTCCTCTTGAGCATATCACCACCAGCAACCTCTTTAAGGCCGCCGATGTATCCTGTGTAATGACGATAGATCTTGGTCTCATGCTTATTGCCAGTTAGAACTACCTTATCTGCATTCACTACAACTACGAAATCACCACCATCAACGTTAGGTGTAAATGTAGCTCTATGTTTACCGCGAATAAGATGTGCGGCCTCTGTGGCGATACGCCCAACCGGAACGCCTGTTGCGTCGATTACCCACCACTTGGCACCCTCTCGGGCAACTTCAGTTGAAACAAATACGGTACTCATAACTACTTCTTCAAATTCTTCAAAACTTTTACCATCCTCGCGCGGTGCTAATGCTATTAGAAAACCTTCTGAATAACGGTGCTCTTTTGTGTAACACAGCTAAAATAATGGTTTTCTCACACATAGAAGAGAGCCGAGGACGACTACCTTCACCCACATAGAGAGGGTTAGAGGGTACCACAACCATTATCTCGGTCAAGCCTGTGGAATCTCAAGGGGTTAAGCCGAGATCTACCGCTCTGCTGCCAGCTACTTTTGAAACAAATTCAACATATTGGACCACCGGCTCGGATATCTGAATCGCTATCGCCACCGCACTCGGCCCAAGCAAGCGCGCAGTTTCAAATAGCGCCTCACCCCTACCTGCCCCAAGATCTGATGGAAATTGCACAAAATGCTCATACCAAAGCGAGCGCGCGGCTTCTGCTTGTCCCCATAGATCTGCGAGCGCTGTCGTAATTCCGATCTGATCCTTGCCCTGTGCAGAGATCCTCTTTACTGCGATCGCAGCTCCGACGGAGGTGCTGTCAAACAACACAAGCATCTCCATATCGGCTATACATCCTGGAATTGCAGCGCACAGCTTCTCTTTAAGCGCCCCTCTTGTAGCATCCTGCGCGCGCGCCTGCTTAAGCGCTTCATCAAGGGGAAAGAGCAGCACTGTTGAAGCTACAACAGCTGCGTGTAACTCTTTTAGAAGCAGATCAAAATTATCTCGGTTCATTCAGTAACTCCTACAGTAATCATTACTGTATGACAACATCCCCATCCTGCTCATCATCATCTCCGGGTGCTGGCTCAACAAATAATCCAAGCCGCAGCATACTAAGCTCAAAGGCCTCCTGCTCTGAGGTTGAGGGCAGATAGCTGCGTTTATCAGGGGTTAGTTTGTTGCCCTCACTAACTACCCCCTGCCAGTTATGTCGCCACAAACCAAAGAACCGCAAGCCCCGTAAGTAGGACGCTTGAATATTTGCGTTTAACTGCTCCGGCGAAACTCCTGCCTCTGCACCTTCACCTGGGTATGCAAAACCAACACCATCGAGTGAAAATGCGTCCCCACGCTTAAGAACCGAAAAGAGCTCTAGGTTATGCTCCTCACGCGCATCTCCGTCCGTATCGGCATCACTCCCCTCGTCCTTGGGATCAACACACCTGAGGCAAGTGCTACGAATAAAACTGGCTAGAGAGCCTACCTCCTGCCTCGCTAAATCCCGCATAGATCGATAGGCAGCTAGATCGAGGTTATCTTCAAGCATCACACTAACCAGGTTCTGATTAGCCGGGTTTTGCTCAAGACTATACTGCAAGATATTGCGCGCCTGCGCTGCAATTGCGCTAAATTGCCCGCGTAGCTTCTGATCGGACAGAATCTTCCCTCGAAAGAGCTTGGGATCTTCTTTAACAAATGGAGCATCGATTTTTGTCTCATTCCATTTGCGCTGCGTTGCACCATTTGTCAGATAGAGCACCATCGTAAGATTTCGCTCGACAGAGAGCCGCGCGATGATGGTCTTAAGATACTCAAAATCTTGGCCGAAGGTGCCGTCAACTAACACACCGATATAAGGCTCCCGTATGCGCGCAGCGAGCATGGTCTCGATATGACTCTCTACAACCGCGCGTGCCTCCGGTTGCATCGCATACAACATCGTGTAACCACGCGGCTGTCCCGAAGTCCATACTAACGACGAGCCGATCGGCCCCGAGGCCTCAGGCGGCGCTACGATACCGGAACCTCGCGACACCCGCACACCACCCATCATGCCATTATCAAGCGCTGCTTGCTCAGCTTGCTCGGCCTCAGAAAACAGCACTCGTGGGTCCTGTCCAGACTCGTCGTTATCATCCTCATCTACATTGTCACTGTTCAAAGTATCAACGGGCGTCACTGTAGGCGTGACCTCTATAACGGGTATCACTTCGCTATCATCAGCACTAAGCGCATTAAGTTGCGCCAGCTCATCATCATCCTCGAGCTCTCCATTATCATCCAACTGATCCTTAACTAGCGCCCCCTGCGTTGCCAGCTCCGTAGCAGAGGCATCAGCGATCTTACGCGCCCCATCTATCAACAAGCTCCGTGCTAGCGGATCCTCCGTAGTACGTGATAGCGCAGAGACCACTCCGTATGCGAGCACAAGGATAATACTGATATAGAATATCAGGCGCTTGGGTGGGATTGATGCCATGGCTCTATTATGCTGATGCCATGCGTGGCAGGAAAGCCTTATTTTATGATGACCCCAAGGGGTGTAGAATAAACTCCTCAAGCATTAAGAGCAGCCCTTCCGGATCCTCCAGCAATTGGTGCCCCTGATCTACGAGCTTTAACTGTACCTCCCCTCGTCCGGCGGCAAAGTGCTGGCTTTGTGAGCAGGGGACCGTTTTATCCTGTGTTCCATGCACAATAAGGGTAGGGATATTGAGGCTAACCTTAGAGGAGTCAAAGAGTCGAAGCTCCTCCATCAAACGATAGTGCACAGGCACCTCTTGCTTAAGCTCCAGATCCATAATCGGGAACGTTCCAACCTCACGCCAGCTCCTCTGAACCTCAGGGGTTAGAAGAGCGCTATTTTGGTCCCATGGATCAAATAGTGGGGCCAACAACACGAGCCGCTCGACGTGCCCCTTCTCCTGTGGTGTTAGACTTGCCAGGGCATGAATCGCAACAAAGGCTCCGAAGCTGCTCCCAATTAGCACTACGGGCTCACTCGCCCTGCTACGAAGCTCCTCTGCAACAGCTTGAATGGCTAAAACAACAGAGAGCCTTTCAAGGGATGGGATGCTCACTGAGAGGAGCTCAGTTGCGATACCGTGCTGCTTAAAGCGCTCCTGTATCAGAAGCCCCTTGGCAGAGCGTGGCGACCCCCCTAATCCGTGTAGGCAGACTATTTGAGGATATTTATGCATCTGCCCTTTTCTGAATAATT
>Ga0209190_1001847_pt1 | contig 14595 bp, 27 predicted proteins | sample M_140205_XF_Meta_FD_187315 | JGI IMG/M metagenome (GOLD analysis project Ga0209190, IMG submission 187315) | Freshwater microbial communities from Lake Montjoie, Canada to study carbon cycling - M_140205_XF_MetaG (SPAdes) (version 2) | ecosystem: Environmental > Aquatic > Freshwater > Lake... | reverse complement strand
CTAAGTCTAACGGTATCTGTTCTGTGAGTGGCCAGAAGTATTGTATTTCTAGTTGTAGGTTCATGAATTATTGTTTATGCAATCAATTATTGGTTTCAAATCTTGGTCTATCCAATAGGTTTTGGTTATCATGGATTCTAATAAATCTTTGTGCTTCTGCCGAACATGATTCCAATCCACTTCGTGCATCGTTGATGGCTTTCCATCATTGATAAACTCTACTGAGGCCATTGCTAAATCATACTGGTGAGCAATTTCTTCTGGTGTTAGGTGTGACATTTAATACTCCGTTAGGTTAGTTAAAGTAGTTGAGGTGAGCGCCGGAGGCCTTCCAAAAGGATTAAGTGTTGCGCCGATTAATCAAATACCAGAACAATATCTTTTTCTTCAATGATATAGGTCTTATGTTTATCGTCATACTTAGTCTCGATGGCTTGGTTCCAATTAGGAAGAATGGTGTCGTTTACTTGGACATCTAGGACTTTATCACCAATAGCAATTACGGTGGCTTTGTTTGGTTCATCACGGTCGGCCACAGGAAGAATGATACCTGTTTCTGTGGTTTTAGCTTTCTCGATTAACTGGATGAGGACTTTAGATTTGATTGGTACGAGCATGGTCTTGTTTCGCTTTCTCTTTTAAGTAATTACAATGGTCAAATTCAATTTTTGGAATGTCTGGATGCCAGCCACCCATGGATAAGTTATCTATCTGACTACAAGTATACACGGATTTTTTAGGTTTGTCAACCATACTGTGGTAATCTGCATCGGAAAGATAACCATACACAAAGACGATAACGGCAATAGTGAGCATGGTTTGTTTCATAGGATGAGAACGTGTCTTAGGTGATGATATGTAAGTATAAATACTATTAGTAGTAACACTAACATGAAAAGGAAAGCAATGAAACTAATTAAACTATTGAACCAACTGTTCAGAACAAATTTTAAAACATCTTTGGATCTATATATCTCATCTAAGTCACCAACTTGTGCAGCCGATGTAGAAAAATATCAAAGAGAATATTTTGATAAGAAGTCTACTGGTTACTTCTATTCTTAAAGCTTAAGCATTTCTTCATAGCTATATCTCTGCACCATATATCTGGATGGTTTATCTAGGTGACAGGCCACTAAGTCACCTGGTCTCCTAGGTAACTCATTCACCTTGAAGTCTACGCTATTCACTTCTTTGAATGTATCTATGATTTCTCTGGTGGTTCTGGTGTCTCCATAAGCAAGGTTCTCGATACCGTTTGCCGGTTCATCTATTGCTCTTATTAAGGACTCACAAATATCATTTACATGGACATACTCTCTCACGCAGGTACCATCTTTTGTATCATAATCAGTACCATAAAGATTAAACTCTCCAGTTCTGGTCGCTTCAGCAAGATTATAAAATAATCCATCAGGATTGGTGGCTGGAAATCCGTCAGTACCAGTTACATTGTAGAATCTAAAGATTGTATAATTGTAACACTTCTCGGAAACAATATCTTCTGCCACTCTTTTGGAATATCCGTAAGGTGAACCTGGATTACTGGCCACACCCGTGGAAGCAAATATAAAGTTGTGATATTGGACACAATCTAGTATGTTGAGTGTACCATTAATATTTGTATCATAGTATAGTGTTGGTTTGTTTACGGACTCTCCAACACGGACTTTGGCAGCCAAATGAATGACGGTATTATATACCACATCCGAATAGAATCTCTGGCAAATATCTTGTCTATCCTCGGCAGTTCCACATTTATCTAAACCAAATAAATTAATCTCAGGTCTACTCTGCCTAATCATCTTACATAGGTGTTGGCCAATATAACCTTTATGACCAGTCACTAATACATTCATCATTGTCTTTGTGCTTTCAGGTGATTCAAAACATTTTGGATTTCTTGGCGCATAGGACTATCTTGTGGAGTCCACACATATATTTTGTTTAGAAATGCTATGAGTTGATGTAAATCCATTATTTAAATATGCTCGACCAAGTTTTTAATTTTTCACGTTTACTGTTTCTTGCTTTATTGAGGTTCTCATCAGATATAATCCCCCTCTCTACCATAATATCAATCATACAAAGCAAATCACCGACTTCTTCTTCGAGCCGTTCTTTATTGTTTGTTGCTGCATCTTCAGGCCATCGTTCAGTAAAACCAAAACGAAATACTTTGGAAATTGCTTGAATTACTTCAGCGCACTCCTCCTGAGTAATCAATAATATTTCTTTCACCTTATCATCCATGATTATGCTTTTAATAACTTTTCCACTTGAGCAACAGTTTCTTTCACCTGCCAAGTTTTTTCATTCTGGCTAAAAACAAAAACTGCAGGCTTACCATCTTCATTTAAGCCTTCATATACTGTGGCAATAATATCTGAGTTTAACAGGAATTTTTTACCTTCATACTCTTTTACTGCATTGGTCAATTTAATAATCATAATCTATTCTTCCAGTAAAACTGGTTTGTTTCCTCTATCTGTATATTCTGTTGCAAAATTGGTGGCTTCTGTTTCATTCATAAACACTTTACTAAATGAGTATGGTTGTTGTGCTGTTCCATAATTCACTTTGTAATATGATTTATCTTCAGCTTCACATATTATGGCCATAAATTTTCCAGAACCACCAACAAAAGTTGCTATATCTTTCATGCTATCATTCCTATAAAACGGTTCAATACTACACGGTTAGTCAAACGACCTTTTGTATACTTGCTAAATGCTGATACAAGTCCACGGGTGGTCGCATTTTCTTTTACTTCAAGTTCTACATCATCATCTGTATTCATACTTTCGGTACGGATAAAATAGTATTCATCATATCCAGCATTGGTACAAACAGCAAAGTTATTTTTACGGAACTCTGCTCTCAATAACTCAGCATTTGTTAACTTGGGAAATCTCCAGATTGCGTTTCTAAAATCTCTACCTGATAATATATAGAAGCCCACCACATTACATCCTGTTCTCTGTTTTAATAACTTGAGAAATGCACCAGTAATATTTTGCTGGAAAGAACCTTCATTTAATATAACCTGATTCTTTGTTTTAGGATCACGAATAACATATATCTCATTACAAGAACCATATCTCTGTCTGGTCAAACCTCTCATAGGTACAAGTTGTTCTTCAGAATTATGTGTTACCGCATCATTGAATGGAATACCTTCTATTGGTAGATTACGATATACCATGTTACCGCCATGTCCTTCACCATCAGTTAGGAATACAGCATTAACAAGTTGTAGCTTATATTGTTTTTTGAATTCTGGAATAATTTCCATGGCAGCAATAACTGCTTCATTGAGTGGGGTACCACCAAGGCAGAACCAATCCAATCTATGATGACCAGTAGTCATATACAATAATGCACCACAAGCATATGAATATTCGGATGCAGACATTTTACTGGAAAGAATGTTTAACAAGTTACATTTGTCTAGGTAAATATTACCATCTTTCCAAGTTTCTTTCATCCAATCATGTTGGCCATATTCGGATGAAAAGGCATATACATCAAAGGGAATATTAACCTTCTTGCAAAAGAGTGTTAGGTTAATTAACTGTTTGACTGTATTGTTAATATTTTCGGACATCGAACCTGACCAATCTAGAAACATAACCAGACCATGTGATTTGCCTTCAGCAACTACTGTGGCTTTCTTGAAGATATCCTCATTGAACACATAAGAATAAATCTTGGACATATTCAATTCACCAGTTTTGGCAATAGATGTGCGTTTCATTTGGTCAGCATTTTTGCGCATCTCAAATTCTTTGGCTAGATATGATACAACTTTAGTTGAATCTTTCCTAGTTTTTTGGAAACTTACAGGATCAGTTGCATATTCTGGAGCTTCGGCTTTATATCTTTTCCATAATTGCTTATATGGAATAATCATTTTATCTAAGTTAATGGATGGAATATTGCCGTAGTAATATTCTCTACCTGTATTCGCATATAATCTATTTTGGTTTCTTTCATACGCTTCATCGGTGTGAGATTTAATATCATTGTGACCTTCTGTGCCGGCACCCTGAGTTCCACTTTGTTCATTTTCTTTAACTTCATCCGATTGCTGAAATGAATCTTCATCATAATTTCCTTCTGGTGAGTTAGGATTAAATTCCATTTCTTCAGTTTCTTCTTCGGAATCTTCATAACCATCGTTATCAAATTCTTCATCTTCCTCTTGGTCACCAGATTCTACTCTTTTCTTCTCCGCTTCTTCGGCTTGGTCTTTCATAAACTTACCAATTCTTATTCCAAGCTCAATTACATCATCATAGGTTTGTGTTGATTCAATTTCTTTTAATAAAGAGGTTTCTTCTTCATTGAATTTAATACCTTGAGTGGGTCCGCCTTTGCAGAAAAGGTTAACACGGTCAATAAAGTTTAGTGTATTCATATCAACGCCAGCTGTACCAAAGAAATCTTTTGCGATTAATTCGGAATAACCACGGACAAATGAGGCACGAATACCAGGATATTTGTTTTTGATTTTACGCTCAATACGGGAATCTTCCAATACATTCATCAATGACATGGATAATTTTAATTCTAAGGCTTTTCGTATGCCTTCTTCTGGAGTATATAATGCGTGGCCAACTTCGTGACCACATAATAGGTCATAAAGATAACCAGAGATATTATTATCTAATATTGGTAATGTTAAAATACGATTCTTAACATCGAATTGTGCAGTTGGTACTTGCCGCTGTTCAACGGTAAGATTTTCTGTAGCCATTAGTTTGGCAAGTAACGATTTAGATTCTATAAGTTCCATGTATTCTCCGAGTTGATAGAACCATTATACAGGAACCACGGTCGGTGTCAACCATGGTGTTGTTTTTATACATCAGTAATCTATACCAAAATAACGGCATAGGATTTCTTCAGTTTGGTAACCTTTTTTCTCTACAATATCTACACATTTATATATTAGTAGTTCCGCAAAGGTATCAAGTATGCCATCAATGTCCTCTGGATCATTTTCATTGATGGCCACTTTTTTCATTTTCTCAAGTGCCGAGTTATTTTTTTTATTCGACATTTACTTGATTAAAACTTGTATTGGCTGGAGATTCCACAGTAGCATCTACTTTAGAATACAAGTCTAAGAATGCCGTTTTAGTTTCTTCATCAAAACGATTAACACATAATGTAATGGCTTTCATCTTATCACCAAATATTTTATAAGCCTGTGCAATGTGTACCAAACGGCGAGTGGAGATAATCTCATCTGTTGCGCCTTGGCCAAATGATTGCCGAACTACATCAGCCCATTGTACCAGATTCTCAACGAATACTTGGTCATCAATTAACGGAGAAAGGATTTTCTTCTCTGTTTTAGCATCAGGATAATTCTGTTCAACAGTAATAGGAAACCGCTCTAGGAACGCATCATCTAAAATCTGTGATAGATACTTACCCTCATCACTACCACGACCTTTGGTGTTTGCTGTACATATAACATTGAAACCTTTAGCTGGATATACCATTTCACCAGTTTTCTTATTGTAGTATGGTTTACCTTCTAAGATACCTTGTAAGCATAATAGTTTATTGGAACCACGGTCAACTTCGTCAATCAGTAATACTGTGCCACGCTTCATAGCGGTAATTACGGGGCCATCATGGTAAACTGTATTACCATTAATCAAAGCAAAGCCGCCAAGTAAATCAGATTCATCAGTTTCAATACTGATATTAACACGGACACATTCACGGTCTAATTCAGCACAAACTTGTTCAACCATCAATGTTTTACCATTGCCTGATAAACCAGTAATAAAAATAGGATAGAACATTTTTGTTTTTAGAATATTCCGCAAATCTTTGAAAAAGCCAAAAGGAACATAATCAGGATATCGAGCAGGAACAGAAGGTTCATTATCATCAACCATTTTAGGTTGTCGTAATTGTACCACATTTTGATATGCTACTTCCATTTCAGGTTCTTCCTGTTTAATTGATTCTTTTTTCACAATCGTTTTACCAGATGATGGTACTTTGTAGTATCCTCGACCATGGCGAAATTCGGATTTGGTTACTAACCAATAAGGATAAGGTGCGCCAGATTCACTTACCACTTCAGCAATACCGTCTCTAGTTACAACGGCATTGTTACCAAATATTCTCTCACAAGCTTCAACGAAAGACAGAGCATTTTTATTCATAATATAGTTCCTAATCAAGTAAAATAATAGTATAACACAACCACGGCAGGTGTCAACCTAGTTGTTGTTTATTAGCAACACTCTTGTTTGTTTGTCGGATGGCCGCACTCAAATTGGTAAGATGGATTGAACTATGTTCCCTTTTAACGGTAATAGTATCACCTTCTTCCCAATCACTTTCGGCAAGTAATTCTGGTGGAAATGTTAAAATACTATCTCCCGAGCCATCTTTGGCATCTTCAACTGTTGTTTGATAAATCATTGATACATCTCCTTGCGTTTTTGGTAGTCGGATAAATCCTCTTCCATTTGTGTTAAGTTAGCCCACTTCTTAGTGGCTATATCTAGGCGCCTCCAAGCAGGTATTTCATCATCATCTGTGATGGCACCAAGCCAAATGTATTGGCCGCTCGGTATATTTTGCTCATTCATGCTTTTTTCCTTCAGTTTTATCAAAAATTTGCTGTGAAATTGATGTTGCCAACTCATCCGCCAGCTTCGGATTGAATTTTACTAAAAAATACGCAACATCATCAATAGGTAAGTGCTTCAAATTAAACATTACCGAGTCAATTCCTCGATAAATCTCTGTTTTTTCGTGTTCCATTAGCATTTTTATCTCCTCATGCTCGAAATTTCTCTTGCTTCGTTGTCGGTAAACACAGGAACTGCGTTGGACTTGTGCATTGTTGCAACTCCCTTCATTTTTGCGCCTGTGTATGTGTTTCCATCTACTGATTTTGTGCAAGGAATGAATCCTGTATCCAAGGACGCATATTTTGGCGTTTCTCGGCCAGGTGGGATCCTAGGTGATGGAAAAGGCTTAGAAATATTCTTAGGAACGGCAATTATTCGTCTTCCTGAGATTTTATTAAGCGATTTGACCCAATCATCTTTTTGCTCTTGCTGAGCTTTAGATAATTTCTTTGGTTTGGATTTTGGAATATAACCGTATATCATCATAATAGAGTCCTTTCAACTAAGAATCTATTATACGACAGTTACAGGATTAAGTCAATAGGTTTGTTGTATCAAAACAACAAATTTGTTGTATCAAAACAACAAATTACCGTTTTTCTTGCATTTTGGTATTTTCGTCCATGCTTTTGAGGAAATCATCATAATTTTGATTTTTCAATTTTTTGATTTCTGCGTGTTCGTTGCGATGTTTGCGCTGAGGCATATATTTGTAATCATCGTTATAATCTTGGTTCTTACGGAACTTTCCTACGAATTTTGTCACTAACTTCTCCTATTTTATTGTTTCGAAATTTATACCTCTGAATTTAAATTCAGGTGTATTGTTAAGATTTGCACCAGACACATAAGTCACGGCTGCATTTGGATAACATATCATTGTGAGTTTGAGTAATTGCGCTATTGTGCCATCGGTGTCATTGAACGAAAAAACTTCATCAACACAACGCAAACTGGTTATTATTTCTTTGCGTGTATCATAATTATGCACAAATCCACCTTGAGCCCATAACATCCACCAATCTGAGTGTATTCCGACAATTAACCAGTCACCTTTTCTTCTACACTTCTTTAAGAAGTTTAGTTCTTCTAAGGACAACGGATCAAAAGATCCGCTGGTGACTATTATCTTGTCTTTTTCAATCATTTATGGTAGTAGTTCTGGGAAAGCCTCTTTTATAAATTTATAGTCTAAACCTCTCACACCTAAATCCTTTTGGAAAATACCTATGATAACTTCTGCTTCACGAGGTTCCAAAGATTCTAGTATTTGCAATAATAATTCATTCCTTTTTTGAGGTGTCAGCTTTTCAGCCATTTGGTCACCTTTTCTAAACATATACATTTTACGGAGCTGATTCGACAACTGCGCTGTTGAAATACCAGGTAATGTATCTGTTGGTATTTTGTAATTATTAGGCATTTCATGCATCAGCCATTCTATTTGCGGATGATATGCCAATTCAAATACTTGTACCAATGTTTTGGATAGATTCTTCTCTATCACCAACATTCTTTCTTTCTTGTTTGTAGCCAACTCAAATTCGTCCAATACTTCGAATATATTTTTCATCAAAATTCCTCAATTACATCCATTAAATTCTTTAGTTTATGTTCCATAAAATAGTTCAATAACTTTTGGCGAGATGCCGGTTTTGTATCATTATAGGTATTTATAATTGCTTCTTTAATATCAGGTGGTATTTTTGTGAGGTCAATCAATGTAGAATTTCTAGCATAGTTAGTCTTATCAGTATCATTGTATTCTTCCACATTTTCCCACAGATACTTATCTATTATTGTTTTGGTTATTGGCTTCTGCCTCAAGTCACGGACAAAACAATCTGATGGTGAAAACATATTGGGAATACCATCACCCTTATCACCACGAATAATCTTCTCCTTGAGTTCTAGGATTGGATTCTCCGATTTTACATATTTCTTTTGTGATGGATTATACTGTTTAACATTGGTACCATATTGCTGTAACTGTAGAAAGTCGCCATCACTCGATAGAATCAAAATCTTTTGGTCACGAGCATAGATTGGCACCAATGTACCGATGATATCATCTGCTTCAGCACCATCAACATCAATTACTTTATACGGGAATGTTTCTTTGAGTTCCTGCTTGAATTTGGCAAGCATTTCAAAAATCATGTGCCAATCTAAATCGGATTTCTCTCTGGTCTTTTTACGACCTGCTTTATAGAATGGGAAGAATTCTTTGCGCCAATATCTTCGGTTATCACAACACAATACCACTTCACCATATTCATTTTTAAAATTCTTAACATGGATACGAATGATGTTTAATACCATATGCCGAATCAACGGTTCTTCCAACTTGGTATTTTTCTGTGATGAGATTTGTGCCATAAGGCCGGCAAGTAATACCTGGTTTAAGTCTACGAGTAACATAACAAACTTTCAATAGTTTCAAAACTCTATTATATCACACTTCTATCAGTTTGTCAAATATTTCATTAACAAATTTTTGGGAAGTGGTAGTCTTCCTGGCAACAATACCATACCAGTCGCCTTTTATTAATGTGGAAATATATTCTAGTGGTTCCATGAGTATGGCTTCAAATCTATCTGGTTCGATAAGTTTGCCATCCACATCTTCTTTAAACAGAATGATATCAAATGTATCTCCTAATTCCGAGCCACCTATTTTTGTACCACTATCCCTATAACAGTTTGCCATTACCTCAAGAGAATCTTTTTTATCTCCTGATATGAAAGTAATGGTGTCGTAAGGTTCTTTACTTATACTCCGTAAGAATTCTAGCATTGTATCCTTTAATGTGGTCTTTCCTAACTCTAACCATTATCCATGAGTTATAGTAGTTGTCGGTCTCTAGGACATTATTCCTAAATTGTTCTTTAGCTTCGAGATATCCACATTCACCTTTGGTAAGGCAAAGATGTAATATCTCTCTATTAAAGTTTTCGTGGCCTAATTGTAACACATCTTTGGTCAGATTGTCACTACTCCCATAGTAAGTTTGCCAATTGCTTGAAGCTTTGTACCTTTTTTTCTTACCTTTGACTTGTTTGGTTTTGGCAGAGTAAAAGAATTTCTTGCCTATGTATTTCCTACCATTCGTCAGATTAGTTATCTGATACACGAACCCGTAATTATTACCAACCAAATCTTCGGTAAAATCTTTGCCATTATATTTCCAGTTTAGTCCCATTCCTCATCTTCCAGTTCATCGTCATCCTCTATATAGTCCTCGGATAATTCTTCTATGGTTTCACCACAGAAGGGGCAATGTTCTGGTAATTCTTGTGAGACCATTTCTTCCATAAAATGTATAGTGTAAGTTGATTCACAACTCAGACAATCTCCTGATAAAGTTTTCTCGGTCATATTCTTCCTTTTTTAAGCCCAAACTTCGTCCCAATTTCCCGATAGAGCTCCTTTGGCATAATCTGTTGCACGATTCTCAAAGAAATTGGTGTGTGTTGGTGCATTAATCATTTCCTCAACCCACGGTAAAGGATTCTTTTTCACTTTGAATACACCTTTGAGTCCAAGAGAAATCAAGCGGCGGTCACAAATATAACGAATATACTTCTTTACATCATCGGCTGTTAAATCTTCCATGGCACCCATTTGAAATGCCAAGTCAATAAACTTATCTTCTAGTTCAACCATCTTTTCAGCTATAGTATATATCTTAGATTTTAATTCATCGTTCCAAATTTCACGATTTTCTTCAATATAAGTCCTAAACAATCTAATCATCGATTCACAATGCTGAGTTTCATCAACGACTGACCATGTTACAATTTGACCCATGCCTCTCATTTTACCGTGTCGTGGAAAATTCAATAACATAATGAATGAGGAGAATAATTGCATACCTTCAGTAAAGGCGGAGAATACTGCAATATGTGTAGCTGTGCTTTCTTTGGTGGAATTTTTACTAGCAACCCCTAAAACATAGTCGTGCTTCTCAACCATCTCTTTGTATTCCATGAATTCATTGTATGTGGTTTCTGGTAAACCCAATGTTTCAATTAAATGTGAGTATGCGGCCACATGAAGTGCTTCACGAGCTGCAAAGCCCATTAACATCATTCGCACTTCTGGTTGTGGGAAATACGGAAGATAGTTATTAACATATCCACCAGCCACATCTATATCACCTTGCGTAAAGAAACGGAAGATGTGCGTCAAGAATTGCTTTTCTTCTTTATTAAGTTTTTTCTTCCAATCTTTTACATCTTCAATCATCGGTACTTCTGTATGCAACCAATGCGACTGCTCATGTTTTAACCAAGCATCATAAGCCCAAGGATAATTAAAAGGCTTAAAATAAGTCCGTTGGTCTGTAATATTTAACTCTAATTTTTTAATCATATCTTTTTTCTCTATGCGTTAAATGAGGACCCACAACCACAAGTTGATTTTGCATTTGGATTACTAATAACAAATTGTGAATCAAATTTTTCAGTTTTATAATCCACTTTTGATCCGGTCAAATATTGTGCTGAAAATATATCAACAACAAATTTTGCACCATCTTTTTCAATAACAAAATCGTCATCACCTATATCTTCATCCATTGTAAATTTATATTGAAATCCACTACAGCCTCCTCCTTCAACAAACATTCTTACTGCCAATTTTGGATTTTGTTCTGTAGAAAGTAAGTCTCTAATTTTTTCTAATGCATTTTCCGTAACTTCTACCATTTTATACTCCACATGAACATTTAAGTTCGTAGTCTTTGATTGCTGCTTTGATTGCATCTTCAGCTAAAATAGAGCAATGAATCTTAACTGGTGGCAAAGCTAATTCTTCTGCGATTTTGGAATTTGTAATTGTTCCTGCTTCTGCAATTGTTTTTCCTTTAACCCATTCTGTAACCAACGAACTCGAAGCAATTGCAGAACCACATCCGTATGTTTTAAACTTAGCATCCGTGATAACTCCTTCCTCTACTTTAATTTGAAGTCTCATCACATCACCACAAGCAGGGGCACCAACTAAACCTGTACCAACATTTATTTCATTCTTATCAAAAGTACCTACATTTCTAGGATTCTCATAATGGTCTAATACTTTATCTGAATATGCCATTTCATCCTTCACAGGCAATACAATCGTTACCTTGAGCAATCTGCGTCATGTCTAGCTCTTTGATAACTTGTCTTTCAATCTTCTTAGAAACTTTATCGGCCTTGCCAATTTTTTCAGAACGGCAGTAGTATAAAGTTTTAAGTCCTTTTTTCCATGCTGTAAAATGTATGGCATGGACATACTTAATATTGGCGTCAGGTCTAAAGAATAGATTTAATGATTGTGCTTGGTCTATATATTGTTGTCTGTCGGAAGCTAACTCAACCACCCATCTTTGGTCAATCTCCATTGATGTTTTAAACACAGCCTTATCATTCTCAGACATCCAATCTAAATGTTGAACCGAACCATCATTGGCGATAATGGATGACCAAACATCATTATACCAGTCGGCCGATTTTTCATTTGAAACTTTAATTATCAATTCATCTAACCATCGGTTCTTATTTAAAAATGCTCCCGATAAAGTGTCCTGCCTGTAAGCATTAGCACGATAAGGCTCAATACTAGGGCTAGTATTTCCCATGATGATAGACGAAGAAGCATTTGGAGCAATAGCCATAAGATGACTGAAACGCTTACCAGTCCCGCTAGCATCAGGAGCTTCCCCTCGTTCTCCTCCCAAAATTTGATTAGCTTCATTCAACCCCTCTCTAATAGATTTAAAAATACGATTATTTGTTACTTTGGCCATAACACCTTCAAAAGCAATACCGTTGCGTTGAAGATAAGCATGGAACCCAAGAGCGCCGATGCCAATAGAGCGTTCTCTCTCGGCACTATATCTAGCACGAGCAATAGTGTCTGGTGCATTAGCAATAAAATAACTAAGGACATTATCAAGCATTTCGGCAACGTCTTTGAGGAATAATGGTTCATCTTTCCACTCATCATACGTTTCTAAGTTTAGACTTGATAAACAACATACAGCAGTTCTCTGTTCATTTGTCGGTAAAATAATTTCAGAACAAAGATTTGATTGGTGTACTTTCAATCCTCTATCTTTTAACCATTGTGGTAATTCACGATTACTTGTATCAATGAAATGTAAATATGGTTCACCAGTCATCATACGGAGTTCCAATATCATCTGCCATAGATGTTTGGCTGATACAGTTTCTCTGATTTCACCAGAATGTGGATCTTTTAAAACCCAATCATCATTCGCTTCAGGATCCAACATACAATTTTCAATGATGGTCATGAAGTCATCGGTGATGTTAATACCGTGATGTAGATTTTGGCAACGCTGATTTGGATCGCCTGTCGGCTTTCTCATTTCAAGGAATGGAATTATATCTGGATGACTAATATCGAGATATGCAGCATAACTACCTCTACGAGTTCTACCTTGTCGGTAAGCTAAAGAACTTGCGTCATACATTTTAAGGTGTGGCATAACTCCAGTAGACTTATCATCTGCTGAACGGATTCCAAATCCTATGCCTACTCCGCCTCCCAACATCGATAACCAATTTGTTTCTGAAAGATTCTCGACTAGGCCTTCCGCAGTATCCTCAATATAATTAAGGAAACATGATATAGGCATACCACGTTTAGAGCGACCAAAAGAAAGAATGGGAGTGCTATAAGATAGCCAATGCTTACTAGAATATTCATACAACCTCTGAGCGTGTTCGGTGTTTGAACCGAATGATTTTGAAACGAAAGCAAACCGATGTTGTGGACTCTCCTCATCATCTTTCATGTAGCTTTCTCTTAGTCTTTTAATGCCAAGTTCATCAAATAAAGAATCTCTTTGTAAATCAATGTTGATGCCTAGGTATTCCATGTAATCGCCTTCTTCTTATTGTTATTGTGTAATAAATTCTTTAATCATTGGGAATATTGGTTGGATTGCTTCAGCACAAGCCAAAGCAATATCTTGATGTTCCTTTTGTGTTCCGTTTGCGCTTCGTAATTGTATATAGTGTACCCATGACCGCAAGGTACCATTCATATACAACCTAGAAACTGTTACTCCTTCTGGCAATACTGCTCGAGCCTGTTCTTTTGCAATGCCGTTATTAATAGCCCATTGATATGTCTTTGTGGCTTCTAATATAACATCTTTTTGAAATTTAAGCCAAACTTCATTTAATTGTTCATCATCATTCTTAATACTATTTTGTCTATTCTTTACATCTTGCAATCTTGCTTCTTTATACTCAAAACCTAAATCAGCTACTGCATATCTTTGACTAAACTCTTGAAAACTAAAGCTACGGTGCCTTAAAATCTGTCTAGCAATATCTCTTGTAGTTTCAATCTCTAAACACACATTGACCATTTCTAAAGGAGACCAATGTTGGTGTTTAATTAAATATCTAACTAACTTTTCAGCATTATCATTGTTATTTTGATTTGCTGGGTTTGATACTCTTGCCACATAAGCTATTTGTTCTAATAAATTTCTATTCTCTACATCTTTTGTATACGATACTAATTTCACATTCATATTATACTTTCTTCCAGTTTACAAACTCCATTTTCGCTCTCAAATTCACGAAGGTATTTTTACTTATAATGTCTTGGATTTCATCAGGTGAGAACCCATCGAGCACCATTTCATTAATGTCTTTACAATCAATAAACTCTGGCCAAATCACAACATTGAAGTGATTATCAATAGCTAAATTTATTTTTTCTACTATCTGTTTATTTCTAGGTTCATTGTCAAATACCAAAGTTACTTGGGATTTATCGAATAATTTGGTAATGGACTCTAAGTTGGCGTCAGCCGTGGCCACAGCATTCTCTAGGAACATCGAGTCAATAGGACCTTCCACTACATATATCATTTCATCCTGGTTGATCCTATCGAGTCCA
>Ga0209190_1001840_pt1 | contig 14613 bp, 11 predicted proteins | sample M_140205_XF_Meta_FD_187315 | JGI IMG/M metagenome (GOLD analysis project Ga0209190, IMG submission 187315) | Freshwater microbial communities from Lake Montjoie, Canada to study carbon cycling - M_140205_XF_MetaG (SPAdes) (version 2) | ecosystem: Environmental > Aquatic > Freshwater > Lake... | reverse complement strand
TTTAGAAACTGTTAAAAAACTTGGTTGGCAGCCGGATGTTATTCATTGTCATGGTTGGATGACTTCATTGATGTCTTTATATATCAAAAAACTATACAATAAAGATCCTCATTTTGCTGATACTAAAGTCGTTTATAGCATGTATAATGATGACTTTAACAATAATTGGGATGCACGATTTGCTGAGAAGCTTAAATTTGATGGCTTTGATGAGGAAGTAGTGAATCAGTTGGCTGATACTAGTTTTGAAAATATTACACGCGTAATCACAAAATATGCTGACGGAATTAACGTTTCAAGTGAAGAATTAACGCCATCGTTGAAAGCAATATTTGATGAAGCGACATGTTTAAAACAAGAATACGTTGCTGAAGAAAATCAAACTAAGGTAATGTCTGAATTTTTTAATAAAGTAATTGAAGAAACTGTACTCATATAAAATGAATATTAAAAAATCCATATTGTGGCGGAAAGTTTTTGGATTTTCCGCTACTTTTTTATTAGTACTTTTCATTACTGGTGGGTGTAAGAAGAAAGATTCAAATCTTGGAATCAACACCATTGATCCAAATGAATTATTAAATTCTTCTCAAATAGATACATTTTCATTAACAACCTTTTCAATTAAAGAAGATTCGGTTATTTCTGATAATCCTGCATACGCAGTTTTGGGGTCTTATAACGACCCAAAATTTGGAACATTTAAAGGGAGTTTCTATACACAATTTAGATTATCTGGGACTAACCCAAATTTTGGGGACATCTCGACAATAACAATTGATTCATTGATTTTAGGGTTGGAATATGCTGGTTACTATGGAAGTTTTACCAGTCAAACATTAGAAATTTTTGAAATGACCGAAAGTATCTATATTGATTCAACCTATTATTCTTTCTCGACAAAAAATCATTCTGTAACAAATTTAATAGAAACAGGTTTTGAAACGTTCACACCAGATCCCAACGGAATTACTGTTATTGGCGTGGATACCGTTGATACTCAACTTCGGATTAGATTAAATACTGCTCTAGCTCAACAATTTATAACTGAAGCAGCTTCTGGAAGTAACACTTTTGCATCAAACGATAATTTCTTAAATTATTTTAAAGGATTGCATGTAAAAGTCAATAATGGAATTCAATCCAGTGGAACTGGTGGAGCTTTTTATTTTGATTTAAATGACGCATTGTCCAAAATGACGATTTATTATACGCAAGATTTAATACAAAAAAGGTATGATTTTTTAATCAATTCAGAATGTGCAGATTTTAACCATGTTGATGTCAATAATTCTGGAACAAATGTTCAAACTGTAATCAACGATACGATAAGTGGTCAATCTGAATATTACGCTCAAGCATTTAATTCACGTGCGATAATTGATATACCTGGTATAGAAAATATTCCAAAAAATGCTGTCATACACAAGGCTGAATTAATACTTCCTATACAATACCAAACTGGCGCGAAATATCTTCCACCAAATGAATTATCAGTATCGGCTAGAATTAATGGCGTTTTATCGGGAATAGGTGTTTTTGGTTTTTTCGATTATAGTTATAAAAAATATACTATTGACATAAAGAATTATCTTCAGGCATATGTCTCAGGTCAAATTAATACAACAGAACTAATTCTTTCTCCAAGATTTTTTATTAATTCAGCTGAACGTGTTATTTTTAATGGCCCCTCAACTATTAATAAATCTAAACCAAAATTGGTTGTAACTTATACAGAATTTTAACATGTGTGGAATTGTAGCTTATATCGGTAAAAAACAAGCATATCCTATCATTCTTAAAGGATTAAAAAGATTAGAATACCGAGGGTATGACAGTGCGGGTATCGCATTATTAAATGATAATCAAATCAATTTATATAAAAGGCAGGGAAAAGTTGCCAACTTAGAAGAGTTTGCTGCGAATAAGGATTTAAATGGTACCTCTGGAATTGGACATACTCGTTGGGCAACGCATGGTGCTCCAAATGATGTAAATGCCCATCCTCATTATTCTACTGATGGAAACCTCGCATTGATTCACAACGGTATTATTGAAAATTATGATACCCTTCGAAAAGAATTGATTCTTCATGGTTACGTTTTTAAAAGTGAAACTGACACTGAAGTATTGGTGCATTTAATTGATGACATCCAAAAAAACGAACATGTTTCAATTGCTGAAGCTGTCAGATTAGCGCTACTTAATGTAGTTGGAGCATATGCAATTGTTGTAATTTCTAAAGATAATCCTAATCAATTGATTGCTGCAAGAAAAAGCAGTCCATTGGTTGTTGGTATTGGAGGTGAAGGTGATTTTTACTTAGCATCTGACGCAACTCCGATTGTTGAATATACAAAAAGAGTTGTTTATTTAGAAGATGAAGAAATAGCAATAGTAGATTTAAATGATGGGTTAAAGATTTTCAACATCAATAATCAAGAAAAAACACCTTATATACAACAATTAGAATTGCAATTAGAAGCTTTAGAAAAAGGCGGTTATGAGCATTTTATGTTAAAAGAAATCCATGAACAACCTCGTTCAATTAGAGATTGTTTTAGAGGAAGGATGAATGCAGAAGAAGGTTGGGTTTCTTTAGGTGGCATAAAGGAATATGAGCAAAAAATGATTAATGCTCAACGTATTGTAATGGTAGCTTGCGGTACATCTTGGCATGCATGCCTCGTTGGAGAATATTTGTTTGAAGACTTAGCTCGAATTAACGTGGAAGTTGAGTACGCTAGTGAATTTCGCTATAGAAACCCTATTATAAACGAAAATGATATTGTTATTGCTGTATCTCAATCTGGTGAAACGGCTGATACAATGGCTGCACTTGAATTAGCGAAATCAAAAGGGGCAACTATACTTGGGATTTGTAACGTTGTCGGTTCTTCTATTTCTAGAATTACCGATGCTGGATCGTATACACATGCAGGACCAGAAATCGGCGTTGCATCAACCAAAGCGTTTACTGCTCAAGTAACTGTTTTAACGCTCATGGCATTATCTCTTGCGCATAAAAAAGGAACTATTAGTGAAACTAAATTTCATACTATGCTTGCAGAATTGGAAGCAATTCCTGAAAAAGTAAAAATGGTTTTAGAAAAAAATGACCTAATTGAAAAAATTGCTTTAGAGTATAAAGATGCAACAAATGCACTTTATTTAGGAAGAGGTAGTTCTTTTCCTGTTGCATTGGAAGGAGCACTTAAACTAAAGGAAATTTCTTATATACATGCTGAAGGTTATCCAGCTGCTGAAATGAAACATGGACCAATCGCTCTGATTGATGAAGAAATGCCTGTTTTTGTGATTGCAACAAAAGGTACTTCGTATGAAAAAGTTGTTTCAAATATTCAAGAAGTTAAAGCACGAAAAGGAAAAATAATTGCAATCGTTACTGATGGCGATGAAACTGTTAAAGAAATTGCAGATCATATTATTGAAATTCCAGATACAGACGAACATTTAGTTCCAATATTGGCTACAGTTCCTTTTCAACTTTTATCTTATCACATTGCAGTCATGAGAGGCTGTAATGTTGATCAACCGCGGAATCTTGCAAAATCTGTAACTGTAGAATAGTCATTCGATTATAATAAAAAAGCCATCAGTCAACTGACTGATGGCTTTTTACTTTTAAGGTGATTTTAATTTATAAAGTGAAAAAGAAAATATATTCGAATTAAATTCTTCTTACGTTCAATTTTATTGATTTTGTTTGTATAATAATCTATTTTAAAAAAATGTCAATTTCTCTAAACGATAAACACAAAGACTTTTTCGATTCAGTTTTCGAAGTTGTAAAGCTTATTCCATCCGGCAAAGTAACATCTTATGGGGCAATTGCCAAATATTTAGGAAGTTCTAAATCAAGTCGCATGGTAGGTTGGGCTATGAATGCTTCCCATAAAATACCTGTTATTCCAGCGCATAGAGTCGTAAATAGAATTGGTCTTTTGACAGGGAAGTATCATTTTGGCACTTTAACCGAAATGGAGGAAAAATTAAAAGCTGAAGGAATAATCGTAGAAAACGATCAAATACAAAATTTCAAAACGCATTATTGGGACCCAATGATAGCGTTGCGTATGGATTAATTGAACTTTTAGCAATACGTTGATTAATTATAACTAAGAAAAATCTAACATTCACATAAAGGTTGTATTTTTGATTTCATGATTTTAGTCACAGGTGGTACAGGTCTTTTAGGAAGTCATTTATTATTCCAATTAGCTCAAGAAAATGTGCCTATTCGTTCCATCTACAGAGAGAAAAGTAGAATAGCTCAAGTTGAGTCTTTGTTTCGATTTTATTCACCAGAAAATTATCAATCTCTTTTTTCAAAAATTGAATGGGTAGAAGCAGATATTCTTGATGTTATTAGTTTGAATAATTCTTTTAAAGATATTGAAATCGTTTATCATTGTGCAGGATTAGTCTCATTTTCAAAAAGACAGTTCAATCAGTTAATAAAAATCAACAGAGAGGGTACCGCAAACCTTGTAAATACATGTCTAGAATTCAATATTAAAAAATTGTGTTATGTAAGTTCTACAGCTGCTATTGGTGGTCAAAGTGGAGAAATTACGACAGAATTAACAAAATGGAAGCAATCTCCAGAAACAAATGGTTATTCTATCTCTAAATATTCAGGTGAAAAAGAGGTATGGAGAGGAGTTGAAGAAGGGCTTGATTGCGTAATTGTTAATCCATCAGTAATTTTTGGCGCAGGTAGTTGGGATGAAAGCTCTTTAACAATTTTTCGAACCGCTCAAAATGGACTTCGATTTTACACAAGTGGTCAAAATGGATTTGTTGATGCACGAGATGTAGCACAAATAATGGTTCAACTCACCAATAGTGAAATAAAAAATAAACGCTATTTATGTGTTGGAAACAATGTGCCTTTCAAAATTTTAATGGAAAAAATAGCCGTAAGATTGGGGAAAAAGCCTCCAACTATAAACACTCCAAAATGGCTAGCCGGAATAGTTTGGCGCCTTTCATTGTTTTTCAGTTTGTTTTCTAAAAAAGACGCAATGCTGACAAGAGCTAGTTCAAAATCAGCATTTAATTTTATGACTTATGATAGTAGCAAAGTTAAAAACGAACTTTCTTTTTCATTTCGATCTATTGAAGAAACTATTGATAATTCGATAAGAGGGAAAATCGAAAAAAAGAATTAGAATTTAGGTTAATAGAAAACATAATTTTTGAATCCGAGAATCATAATAAATTGTGTTGCAACATCTCTCGTTAGAACATAAGATAGTAATTTACTCTTGTCATTATAAATCAATTCTATTTCAGTTTTAAAAACACCATTTCTGTAAAAGTGTTTTTCTAAAAGATTGCTATTTTGATCATAAAAATAGAGTGTTTCTTCAGTCGGTGTTTCAGCATCCAATTGATACGTTTTTATTGAAGCAATATTCCCCTTTTCATTATATGCATATCTTTCAGTTAAAACAGTTGAAGTCATTTTTAATCTTTGCACTCGTTCAACAAGATAACCCAATTCATTATAATAATAGAATTCATCTAAGTAAGGTAAACCATAACTATTAAAAACAGTAATTTTAGTTTGACGGTCATAATACTCATATGTCTTTTCTTCTGAATTCATAATGGTTCGTTGACGCATTCCAAGACTATCAATGTATTCGCGAACAAAGCTTTCTTTCACATTTTTTTTTTGATCGTCATATTCAAAGATGGTAGATGTAAATCCTTTACAATCTCCCTTTTTATGTTCAACAAGGTAGTCGTCGTTTGAATAAACATATTTATTCCAAGTAGTATCTTGAGTGCCGTCATCTTTTCTTGTTTCGTAAGAGGAGATTAACCTTCCAATAGAATCGAATTCATAAACGCAATGATATTTAGTTTCTCGCATCATTTCACCTGACTTCTTGTAGGTAAATTGGCCGTTCAAAAAATGAATTTTGTTTTCTCGAATAAATTCTTGGTTAAAAAATGGTTTATCGGTAAAGGCCGTTCCTTTCCTGTTGTCTAGCATTTGCGAGAACAGCAAGTTATGAAAGAGAATAAAAAAAAGACAGGTTGTTTTCACATTACAAAAAACGCAAAAACTAATCCACTTTTAACAATGGAAAGATTTTGTTTTCACTATTACTTATTGGATAACTAATCGAATCACTTCTTCTATATTTTTGACGGGTGGCAAACATGTTCCATCATAACAAACATATATAATTGTTTCATTTTCAATTTTTTTATCAGCAAGAACTGGAAGTTTTAAATCATTTCCTCCTGCACAAAGAACATTTGGCAAATAATTTTTTAGTAAGTTCAAATTCAATTCTTGAGATTCATTTCCCATGATTGATACGTCATAGTAATTATTCACGATGTTTATAAGTAAGCTTCCCCAGTTCGAATAACCTGAGCCGTACATTTCCATTCCATCATATATGTTTGCTAGCATTTGTTCTGCTATAAGCTTAAATTCATTGTTATAATAGAAATGACTTAATCGAAATAAATTATGCGCCATGACTGAATTACTCGCAGGTAAAACATTATCATTTAGTTCCATTTTTCGAGCAATTAATTGAGTGGAATTTGAAGTATAGAAAAACATTTTACTCTTTTCATCATGAAATTCTTTTAAGGTAATTTCAGTCAATTGAATTGCCTTTTCTAACCATACCGAATCAAAAGTAACTTCGTATAACTCAATAAAAGCGCAGATAACATGCGCATAATCCTCTAAGAAAGCGTTAATAGTTGAATTTCCATTTTTGTACGTTCTAAATAATTTCCCCTCATTGGTTATTTGGTGTTGTGCAATCCAACGTGCATTTTTAAGAGCTAAATGTAAAAACTCTTCTTCTCCGAAAGCAGAATATGCATCACATAAACCTTTAATTGTTATTGCATTCCATGAAGTTAAACATTTATCATCCGTACCTGGACGTATGCGATGACTTCGTTCATCTAATAATTGTTGATTGATTTTGGAAATTTTCAATTCAAATTCTTCCAATGACCAATTCATTTTATGGGCAAAAGACATATCCGATTCTGTGCGTAATGGGATGTATTTTTCTTCTTCCCAATACCCTCGTTCATTCAAATTATAAAAATTTGAAACCCAATTATAATCGTCACCTAAAACAGCTTTCATATCCTTTTTATTCCAACAATAAAATTTTCCTTCATCTCCTTCACTATCTGCATCTAAAGCTGAATAAAAAGCTCCGTCTTTAGTCAACATTTCTCTTTGCAACCAAGCTATGGTTTGGTAAACAATTCTTTTGTACAAGGGTTTTTTGAAATATTTATAGGCTTCTGAATACAAACTAAGTAATTGTCCATTATCATAAAGCATCTTTTCAAAATGTGGTACTTTCCATAACATATCAACCGAATAACGCGAAAAACCGCCACCGACTTGATCATAAATTCCACCCAATGCGATTTTATCCAATGTTAATTCTACATGCTTTAAGACTTTATCATTTTGGTATTTCACGCCATAATGCAACAAAAACTCATAATTATTAGGCAATGGGAATTTTGGTGCCCTAGCGTCTCCCCCTTCCATTGAATCAAAATTTCTTGACCAACGAAGCACCATTTCATGTAATTTTTCTTCTGAAAATTGTTCGCTTTTTTTGGCGTCATTGATAAGTTCACTATTTTGAACACCCTGATGAAGATGTTCAGCAAATTCTTCAACTTTTTCTCTGTCGTTTTCAAACGTATGCTGCAAGGATTTCAGAATATGCATCCACTGTTCCTTAGGGAAATAAGTCCCCCCATAAATTGGTCGGCCATCAGCCAAAGTGAAACAATTCAAAGGCCATCCTCCTTTTTGAGTCATTAATTGAACTGCGGTCATATAAACTTGATCTACATCTGGACGTTCTTCACGATCTACTTTAATACAAATAAAAAACGTATTCATTAACGCTGCTACTTCTTCATCTTCAAAGCATTCATGTTCCATAACATGACACCAATGACAAGCGGAATAGCCAACACTCACAAGTACCATTTTATTTTGAAGTTTGGCTTTGGTAAAAACTTCATCTGACCATGATACCCAATTTACTGGATTATGTGCATGCTGCAATAAATAAGGGGAAGACTCCTGAATAAGTGAATTGGTGTATTTTTCCATAAGCTAAAATTACAAATGATTTAATCAAATAAACGTTTGGGTGAACCAAAAAATCTTAAAATGAGAATTTCAAATTAACTTTTTAAGAAAATTAAAAGAATACAATTAGAAATGAATTATTTTTAGACACCTCTTCTTTTCTTGCTAGATTCGTTTTTAAACAATAAACGATGCTAAATATTCATTTTAAGGGTTTTTTTTTTGTCACAACAAATGGAATTCCTAAATTGGGAAAAAATTACCAAAAATGGGAAAAACAAAAATATTTGTTGTTGAAGATGACGCGTTCTATTCAAAAATGATGAATCATAAACTTTCAATGGATTCGGAACTGGAGATAACCATTTTTAATGATGGCAAATCATTTCTAGATAAGCTCCACCAGAAACCAACAATAATTACACTAGATCATTCATTACCTGATATTTCTGGCTTGGAATTATTAAAAAAAATTAAAAAAGATTACCCTACAATTCCGGTCATTGTATTATCATCACAAGAATTGATTGTTACAGCATTAGAAATGCTTCAATTCGGCGCATATGACTACATTATAAAAGATAGTGCAGCAATGGAGAAGTTGTGGCATATAGTTCATCAGGCGATAGAAAAACAAAATTTATTTAAAGAAATTGAACTCCTCAGTTCAAGTGTCGCCAATCAGTATAATTTTCAAAAATATTTGAAAGGATCAAGTGAATCGATGAAGAAAGTTCATGCACTATTGGAAAAGACAACAAAAACAAACATTACAGTAACAATAACGGGAGAAACTGGCACCGGAAAAGAATTAGCTGCAAAATCTGTTCATTTCAATTCTGATAGGATAAAAAAACCATTTGTTGCTATAAATGTAGCAGCGATTCCAAAGGAATTAATTGAAAGTGAATTGTTTGGGTATGAAAAAGGCGCCTTTACTGGAGCCGATAATTTGAAAATCGGGAAATTTGAAGAAGCCAATAATGGAACCTTATTTCTTGATGAAATTGGCGAAATGGACCTAAATATGCAAGCAAAATTACTTCGTGTTCTGCAAGAGAAAGAAATTAGTCGTCTCGGCTCTAATAAACTAATCTCGTTGAACTTGAGAATAATTATTGCAACTCACCGCAATCTTCAAGACGAAGTGAAAAATGGCAGATTTAGAGAAGATCTCTACTATAGACTTATGGGGATAAATATTGAACTTCCTCCGTTAAGAGAAAGAGGTAATGATATTATCCTTTTGGCTAAACATTTTGCGGCTGAATTTTGTTTAGAAAATAACATTCAAAAAAAAGAATTTTCTTCAGAAGCATTAAATAAACTAATGTCATACAGATATCCAGGAAATGTGAGAGAATTAAAAGCCATCACAGAAATTTCTGTCGTTATGAGTGATGGAGATTACATTTTAGAAACGGATGTTGAATTCAACAAAAAAAACGATATTGAAGATTTCTTAGAGGACGACTTAACCTTGGATCAATACAATGGTAGAATCATCAAATGGTTTTTGAATAAATATAATAACAACGTGCTGCAAGTAGCTGAAAAATTAGAAATTGGAAAGTCGACAATATATAGAATGATAAAGGAAGGTAAAATTTAATAATATGTACGGATTAGTTAATCAAGCATTGCAAGGTTTAATTTCGGAAGAATACGGTATTGAGCAATGGAATAGTATTAAAAAAAATGCTGGAATTGAAATTGATTATTTTGTCAGTAACGAACCATATGAAGACAGTATTACATTTGATTTGATTGCAACGGCATCGGACGTATTAAATATTCCTTCCTCACAAATTTTACAATCATTTGGTGGATATTGGATCTTAAGGACAAGTAGAGAAAAATATGGAGATTTAATGAAAGCAGGTGGCTCTACATTTCTAGAATTCATGATGAATCTTCCAAATTTTCATAGTAGAATAATGCTTATTTACCCCAAATTGAGTCCTCCGGAATTTATGATGGATAAAAAATCAGAATCAGAATTAATTATGCATTACTACTCGAGTAGAGATGGACTTTCATATTTTGTTGTTGGCTTGATTGAAGGTTTAGCAGAAATGTTTGAAACACAAATAATAATAAAGCTTTTATCAACTGAAAAAACTGAGAATTGGCATGACACGTTTTCTATCAATATATTAAATCACTAAAAGTTGGAATCTGAAAACAGGCAATTAACTAAAACGAATTTCGGAAATCTTTTCCCCTTCTTTATCGTTTTTGATAATGCTTTAAAGATTATTGAAATTGGTACATCAATGCACAAATTACTGGGTGATTTTACTGGTAAAAATTTTGGTGATCTCTTCAAATTTATACGACCAACATTGAGTATCAAGATGAATTTCGAGTCTATGAAAAAACATCTTGATACAATAATTATTGTTGAGTCCATTCAGCATCCGCTAAAAACTAGTTTTAGGGGTCAATTTATTTTTGAAGAAGGCACAAATGAAATACTGTTTATCAATTCTCCATGGATTAAACAAATCGCCGAATTAAGTTACCAAGATTTATTGATTTCCGATTTCGCTATTCATGACACCATTATAGATAATCTTCAATTGTTGCAATCGAAGCAACTCGTAAATGATGATTTAAAAGAGGTTAGCGACCAATTTATAGAGTTGGCAAAATTTCCGAATCAAGATCCACAACCAATTATGCGTTTAAATTTTGATGGTAAGCTCATTTATTCAAATGCATCGGCTGACACTTTAATTCGAAATGAAAAAACAGAGATTGTAAAGCTTCTTTTTGTTCATTTTAAAGATAAATTAACAACTAAAATTAAGGAACAATTATATATAAATTCACGCTATTTTGATTGTACACTTATTCCTTATAAGGATAAAAACTATATCAATATCTACTTGAATGAAGTAACTGAAACAGTTCTCTATCATAAAGAACTGACTAATACTTCCTCTCGACTATATTCTTTGCTTGAATCTATGCAAGCATCTGTTTTGGCGGAAGATTTAGACAACAAAATAATTTTTGTTAATCAATATTTTTGTGACTTATTCGAAGTGCCAATCCCTGCAATTTCAATGACTGGAATGGATTGCTCAAAAGCAGCAGAACAATCGAAAAATCTATTTTTGAATGAAGTTGAATTTATAAAACGTATTGAAGAAATCATTGAGAAGAAAGAAAAAGTTTTTGGTGATATTATATATATGAAAAATGGAAAAATACTCGAAAGAGATTTCATTCCAATATTTGAAAATGGCTCTTACTCAGGAAATATTTGGAAATATCAAGACATAACCGAAATAACTGTAAATAAAAATAAAGTAAAACTCATTGAAGATAAATACAGTAAAATAATTGAAAGTTTAAAACTTGGCTTACTAGAAGTTGATTTAAATGAGAATATCACAAAAGTTTATCCCGCATTTTGCAATTTAACAGGATACACAGAACAAGAAATAATGGGCAAAAATGCCTTTAAATTATTTGGTGTTGCTGAAGAAAAACAAAACTTTAACGAACAAAATGAATTACGAATAAATGGCAAAACAGGAATGTATGAAACACAAATTCGTGTTAAAAACAATGAAATAAAATGGATAATTATCAGTGGTGCGCCAATTTATAACAACGAAAATGAAGTAATAGGATCTATTGGAATCCATGTCGATATTACAGAAAGAAAAAAATTAGAACAAGATTTAATATTAGCGAACGAACAAGCAAATGAAAGTATTAAATCAAAAGAATTGTTTATTGCTAATACAAGTCACGAAATTAGAACCCCGATGAATGTAATAATCGGAATGATTGATATTATAAAAGAAACTGCCCTTTCTGAGAACCAATTCAAATATCTAAATGCTATTTCAACCTCTGCAAATAATCTATTATTACTCATAAATGACGTTCTGGATTTTTCTAAAATTGAATCAGGGAATTTAATTTTAGAAGAAGGAGCAATTAATCTTTATGACCTCATCACTAATATTGAAATAAGTTTTAATCAAGAAATAAAAGAAAAAGGACTTATTTTAAATTGTCAAATTGATCCAAAAATACAAAGCAATTTACTAGGAGATGCCTCCAAAATAAACCAAGTATTAATAAATCTTATAAGTAATGCTATTAAATTCACGGACAACGGCTCAGTATCTTTAATCTGCAATCTAGTAGAAGAAAATGAAAAATCGCAATTAATTTCTTTTGAAGTAACAGATACTGGAATTGGAATTAGTCCTGAGAACTATGATTTAATTTTTGAAATATTCAAACAAGAAGACGCATCAATCTCAAGAAATTATGGTGGAACAGGATTAGGTTTGCCTATTTCAAAAAGTATTGTTTCAAAAATGGGTGGGGACCTTAAAGTGACAAGTAAAAAAGGAGTCGGTTCAAATTTCTCTTTTACAATTCGGTTTATAAAAAACTATCAATCAATTATTGATATAGTAGAACCTAAAGTTATAACGAATGAAACGCTAAAACATATTCGGATTTTAGTCGCTGAAGATAATCTCTTGAACCAAATGTTAATTAAGGCAATTTTAGAAAAAGAAAATGTTGTGTTTGAGTTTGCAGGTAATGGTGAAGAAGTTTTAAGCCTTTTAGACAATAACAACTATGATATCATTTTAATGGATATACAAATGCCGATTATGGACGGCCTTACAGCAACGAAAATCATAAGAAATCAATTAAAATCTACTATTCCTATTTTAGCTTTAACTGCAAATACCTCAGCAAATGATGAAATAGAATACCGAAAAAGTGGAATGAACGACCAGTTGTCTAAACCATTCAAGCGAAATGAATTATTGCAAAAAATTTCACGTTTAATTTCTAAAAAATAAAACATTAATCTAAACAACTTCGATCATGCAAAAATATTCATTAAAAAATATCGAAAAAATTTCTGGCGGAGATCACGATTTTGTATTATCGATTATTGAAACATTTAAAACAACTACTCCAGATTATTTAAATCAAATTTCTATAGGAATTGAGGCCTTGAATACAAATAAAATAAAACATGCAGCTCACCAATTAAAACCTGCATTCGATATTTTTGAAATGAATGTGCTTTCAGAAAAAATTCGACAAATCGAAATGGAATGTGAAGTTAAAGAACCGAATATGGAATCAATCATTTTAAATTTTAAAATTGTTGAAAAAGAAATAATGGAAATTTTACCCACTCTTTGATTCCTATTTTTGGACAATACTCCCATATTGGGAAATAAAACGCTCGTTACAAAAACTCTGAACAGCCTATATACTAATGTTGTACACACTAAAATGTGTACAACATGTATTTTGGTTTGATTTATGAACAAGTTTTAAACATGCGTTTAATGAATCCAAAAATATACGTAATTGATGATGATCAACTTTACATGAAAATGTTGACAAAATCTTTGACTAATAATTTTTATAAAGAAGTTATTTCGTTTCATTCAGTGACTGAAAGCTTTCATGAAATTGATTCGCCCGACATTATTTTTATTGAATATCACTTATCAGATTTAAATGGTTTAAGTGCAGCAAAGATTCTAAAGCAAAAATGGAAGAAAACAAAAATTGTGTTGATCAGCAACGAGTTTTCTTTAAAGAAAATAAGCAACTATAAGAAATATGGAATTGATCTTTTGTGTCCTAAATCGGCAGATTTCAATCCATTTATGAATCAAATAAAACAGTTGCAATTTAGAGAGATTTCTTCACTTGTTTTAAAAGGCACATTCATATCATTAATTATTCTTGCAATTTGTTTTTTTGGCTCATTAGGAAACTTACTTGCTAATTAATAAAATTATATGCTACTAACTATTACAATTTTATTCTCAATTGCTCAATTGTCTTACACCTTTATAAAAGGGGAAAAAAAAAGAAGGCAAAAAGTCAATTAAAATATTGAATCTATCAAAGATCAATTCAAATCAATTTCTTCCTTTTTAGATTTATCAGCTTCTTCTTTCCAACCTTTGAGTGTGTTTTTAATTTTGGAATCCTTTTTAGGCTTTTTGGTATCGATTGGGTCTTCTGTTTTCGCTGGACCAAAATCTAATTGCAACGTCTCTTTCGGACCTTCTTTTTGAATAAGGGTTTTTACTGTTGTGTCATTTTTAAACAATCCGAACTCAGCTTTTAAGATAGATTTTACATTTTCTTTTTCAGCTTCTCGATTCTCTTTTGCTTGCTCTTTTTTCGCTGTTTTATCCCAAATAATAGTTGGATTATCAATATCGCCAGACATGCGCATAAATATCTTTACACCAGTCCCATCATCTTCCTCAACGCCAAATTCACTTTGAGTATTTTTCTCCTTTAAATCTCGGAAACGAAATGCAAAACGGTAATCAATTATATTATCGAATGTATGAGTTCCCGATGTTTCAATATCTAACGCATTTGTATGAATCAACATTGCTGGAATTTCCAATTTCCCATTTTGAATGACAAAAGTGTTTTCTAAGGTTTCA
>Ga0209190_1001839_pt1 | contig 14616 bp, 4 predicted proteins | sample M_140205_XF_Meta_FD_187315 | JGI IMG/M metagenome (GOLD analysis project Ga0209190, IMG submission 187315) | Freshwater microbial communities from Lake Montjoie, Canada to study carbon cycling - M_140205_XF_MetaG (SPAdes) (version 2) | ecosystem: Environmental > Aquatic > Freshwater > Lake... | reverse complement strand
AACCTACACCGTGAACGGCGGCGTGACTGGTGATACCAACCGTGACGGGGTGCAAAATGGCATCGCCTACTTCATGGGCGCGACCGGCTCGGCCACCAATCCGGGCATCATCGGCAACACGGTGACTTGGACCAATGGCGGCAACATCCCGAGTAGCGCCTACGGCACCCAGTTCGTCGTGCAAACCTCGCCAGATCTGGTGACTTGGACACCGGTGGCCGCTAGTGATACCAAACTTAGCAACACCGCTGGCTCGGTTTCCTATACGATGCCATCCGGTGTGGGCAAGACCTTCGTCCGCCTGTCCGTGACACCTAACTAAGCCGCGCGGATTCGAGCAACAATGACCCCAGGTGGTGACGAAACCGCCTGGGGAATTCGGGCACGGATGGAACCCGGAATCCAATTACAATTTCAAAATGGATTCAATCAGCGGTGGTATTTTCCAGTCGGCTGTTTCAGGACCCATTACCAAAGGCTATTTTCCAAGATAAAGAACAAAATCACCACCACAACCCGATGAACCCAAGCACCACTCCACTCCCACTCCGCCTGTTCGCCGCGACCGCACTGGCTCTGTTGGTCGTGATGCCCACCGGGGTCAATGCGGTCAATGCGCTGAAGATCGATCTCACTGCGGGCAGCAATCTCTCCACGATTGACCGCACCTGGACCTACAACTTGGGGCCCACCGGGATGCGCGGGTGGATTGACAACGGTTGGTCCGAGACCGCAGAGCTGGACGGCTACACGGCGTTTGCTCCCTATCAGATCTTGGTGACGACCGTGGCCGCCGGTACGCCGGCCGCCGGGGTGCTGGCCACCAACGACGTGATTCTGGGCGCGAGTGCGGGCACGGGTGCCGTGCCGCTTTTCACCAGCGATGAGCGCAAGAGTCTGGGTTGGGCGATCGGAGCTGCCGAGGCTAGCAACGGTATCCTGAATTTCAAACGCTGGCGTGCCGGGGTCATCACCGATGTGTCGATCACGCTGCCCGTCATGGGCGCCTACTCGGACACTGCCCCCTACAATTGCCCCAAGTCCGCGTTGGTCATGGCTAACGCCGCCAACAGTCTCAAACAAAAAATCGACACGAATGGGTGGGGTGGTAATGACGGGAGAGGGGCCATCAGTGCGCTAGCCTTGTTGGCAACCGGTGATTCCGCGTACCTGCCGATGTTGCAGGCTTATGCTAGGCAGCTGGCACCTCCGGATTTTGTGGCTGGGGACTCAGCATGGAGTTACTACAACGCCATTTTTCTAGCAGAATATTACATACTGACGGGCGACACCCAGGTGTTTCAGGGACTCAGTGCGAATATCATCTATGCCGCCACCCACTCGAGCATGTTCGGCACCGCGGGCCATGGGTTTTCTAATATACCGCCGCCCGGCGGCTGGGTGGCTGGGGGCACTCATGGCTCGATGGGTTGGTATGGACCTGTTAACCAGGCCGGACTGGTTGCTCAACTCGCTATTGTGTTGGGCAAGAAGGCGGGCGTGGTGAGTCCGGAGATCGATCCAGCCATTGCGCGGGCCGCCAATTTTTTCAGCTACTATGTCAACCGTGGGTCTATTCCCTACGGCGAACACCAGCCGTATTACGGCGAGCACCAACTCCAGGGACAGAGCCGAACGTATTATGATCACTGCAGCAATGGTAAGGACGCTCTGGCGGCTGTCATGTTTGCATGCATGGGCGATAAGCCGGTGGCGGCGGAGTATTTCGCGCGGATGTCCGTGGCAGGCTTCAGGGGCGAGCAATATGGGCATACCGGCCAGGGGTTCAGCTACCTGTGGACCGCCCTGGGTGCCAATATGGGCGGCCCGACCGCTGGCGCGGAATATGAGAAAAAACTGCGCTGGGACCGAGATATGAAACGTCGCAGTGATGGCTCGTTTGTGTATGAGGGTGGCGAGCAGTGGGCTCCCGGCCAGGGCTCTAGCTACTGGGATGATAGTTACGCCTACTGGAACTATCCGACTGCCTATTATCTACTACACGCCGCCATGCCCTTGAAAAAACTCTATATTACAGGCAAAGGGTTGAATCCGACGAGCGCGCTTAGCACCCAGACGGTGAGTAATGCCATCTGGGCTGCGGACTTTACCTCGCTATGCGCCAGCTATACCAAGACGCAGCTGATCGCCGCCTTGGCAGAATGGGATCCGATTGTCAGATACAATGCCGCCACCGAACTAGGCACGCGCACGCTAACCACCACCGAGGTGAGCTCACTCATCACCATGGCGGAAAACCCCGCCGATGCCAATCAGCGAGAAGGCGCTTGCACGGCGCTAGGTTGCCTGAAAAGTGCCAGCGCCGTACCTGCCCTGACCCGCCGCCTCAAAGACTCTAACATCTGGGTGCGTGCCAAGGCTGCCAAGGCGCTCGGTCAGGTCAGCGCGTCGTCGGTGGCTGCATCCGTGCCGGACATGCTCGATGCGTTTGTTACCAATGTGAAGCCCACCTATCCGTTCGATGCGGGCTTTGATTGGAACGATCCTCTGCAAATTTCCAACGGCTATCTGTCAGAGACACTGTTTAACAAGCTTGGAAATTACACCATTAATGCCAACAAAAACCTGCTCTATCCAGCGGTGAAAGCTGGGATCAAACAGCCAGCCGGCATGTGGCGGGGCATGCTTGATGGGTTTGTGCAGGACAGGTTGACCTTGCCCGATGTGGAGGTGTTGATCCAGGAGTTGATCGAAGATGCCAAAACTGAGGGGCCGGCTGACCGGATGTTCACCGTTACACCGCCCGCCGCAGCCATGAAGGTCCTAACGAAGTATCGCATTGCGGAAGGTATCCAAGCGTGCTTTGACAATGTGGCGTATTGGGGCGGGGTGAAGGGGGATGAGGCGATTAGGGACTTGGCGGTTTATGGCGAGGCGGCCCGCTGGACGCTGCCAGATTTGCAAACCGACCTCTCGAGTTGGGTACATGACAACAACTACAATGCGCTGCTCAGCACCGTGACCACATTGGAAGCCGCCACCACCTCGCCAGTGCTGGTCTATGCCCTGCCGGTCGCTACCCCCCAAATCCTTGCTACTCCGGTTAACACGGCCAAAGGTATAGTCCTGGCTGGTTCATCCCGCCGGACCAACCCCGTGGCCTATGCCGTCGCGATCCCGCCGGTACACGGCTCTCTAACGGGAACTCCGCCCAACCTCACCTATACCCCCGCCAGCGGTTATCAGGGCATGGATAGCTTCACTTTTACGGTGACTGATTCTCTAACAACCTCGTCACCGGCCAAGGTTCAACTGGCGGTGGGCATGGGTGGCAGCGGTTTGACTGGTAAATATTACAACAACATCGATTTCACCGCGTTCCTAGCTTCACGGGTCGATGCAGCGGTGAACTTTGATTGGGGCACCACGCCGCCTAACGGGTTGAGCGCGGGCACCTACAGTGTGCGCTGGACCGGACAGGTACTGGCACCGGAGACCGGGACCTACCGGTTTTCCACCCGCACCAGCGACGGGGCTCGCTTATGGGTCAACGGCGTGCAGGTGATCAATGACTGGAATAACCAGGCCACCAACATTTGGAATGACAGCGTGGCCATCACCCTTAGCGCCGGCCAGAAGTATAACCTGAAGCTGGAATATTTTAATAACACCAATCCCGCCACCACGCGCTTGTATTGGTATATGCCATCACGGTCATCCCAAACCGCGATGATCATCCCGCAGGATATGTTATTTCCGCTGGCGGGCGTGACCCTGACGTCGCCGGTGGACGGCGCTCGCATCGGGCTGCGTGCTGGCCTACCGTCCGCAGTGACACTCACGGCCGATACCTCGGACTTGGCTGCGACGGTGACCAACGTGTCCTTCTACAACGGCGACGCGTTGATTGGATCGGCTAGTTCCGCACCGTATACATTCGTCTGGCAGAACGTGGCGGCGGGCGAGTACCGCATCACCGCCAAGGCCACAGACAGCACGGGTCAGGTCACCACATCGGGCGTTTCGACGATGACGGTGGACGGCTACACGGTTCCTGTCACGGCGGGCCTCGCCTGCCACTTTGATGCAGCTGTCGGCATCACCATAGATGCCAGTGGGGTGGTTCAGGGCTGGCAGGATCGGTCTGGCAATGCACATCACGCGTCGCTGGGTAATGGTACGCCAACCCTTGCCACGAATCAAATCATGTCGCTGCCGGCGGTGCAGTTACGGGGCGACTATCTCAACTGTGCCGGAACGTTTTTTGCCAAAGAACAATACGTCGTGGTCCGTTCGCCGAATCCAGCGGCTTGGGGCTATGGCGCATTCCTTGGCCGTGCTTCAGGCCGGGGCTCCAATGTCATGATGGCGGACGACAAACCTACGTTCTGGAATGACCAGTCACCAGATGCGGTGACCAAGAATGGAACGGTAGTTACGCGCAGCGCCTCGCCCTTAAATGGCAATTATTGCTTCAACATTGCCCCCATTGACAACTTCATGATTCTCAAAATCAAGGTGAACGACGGAAATACGACCGATACAGCCTACCGGATCGCCAACGCGGATGGAGCCGTACTCAGATGTGACATCGCCGAGATCATCGGCTATACCACAGCACTCTCGGCCAGTGACGAGGCATTGGTCGGCGGCTATTTAACCGCTAAATACGGGCTGACCACGGCCTATCCGGCCACCGGCAGTCTCGCCAACAACGCCGCCAAAGCCATCACGCCCACCTCGGCGGCCATCAACGCCACGCTAAAGTGTAACGGCAACAACTATGACGTGGTCGCTTACTGGGGTACCGTCAACGGCGGCATGAACCCAGCCAATTGGGCCAACTCGGCCGCCGTCGGCTCGTGGTCCAAAGTGGCGTCGACCAATATAAACCGCACGTTGACAAATCTGGTCCTCGGCACAACCTACTATTACACCTTTCGCGCCAGCAATGCGGCGCATACGGTGTGGGCGGCCGCACCGATGAGTTTTACGACGTCCTCCTCGGTGGCCCCACCCATTCCAACCACCACCGTGCTCGCCATGTCCGCCAGCACCACGTATGGCCAGACGGCAACGTTTACCGCGACGGTTTCACCGGTACCTCCAGGCGGCACGGTGCAGTTTTATGCCGATGGCAATCCGCTGGGCAGCTCGGTGGATGTCAGTACCAGCAGCGGCGTAGCAAGCATCAGTACGACTCTTCTCACTGCAGCTACGCATGCGATCACGGCAAACTACAGTGGTGTCGACGTTTATCTTGCAAGCATCGGCTCCTCGACGCAAACGGTGAACCGGGCAGTATTGACGGCGACCGCAGACAACAAGGTTCGCGATCTGGGGTCTGCCAACCCGACCTTCACCTACCAGATCACTGGCTACAAAAATGGTGAAAATGCCAGCTCGGCAGGGGTCAGCGGGGCAGCAGTGTTGTCCTGTCTTGCAAACCCGAGCTCCGCAGTGGGATTGTACACCATCACCGCCACGGTGGGTTCCCTGACGGCGGCCAACTATAGTTTCACGGCGGCTAACGGAATCTTGTCCGTGACGAACCCGGCCTCAACCATCCCCGTGGCGAACAGGAGCTTCGAGACGCATGGCACCCTTAATTCTTCGACTTATTGGTGGTCTCTGGGCAGTCCATGGGTAGGTGGCACCACTCCTGGGCCGTATGAAGAGCTACAGGTGAACCAGTTCAACACATTTACCGCCGCTGCGGATGGCCTTTACGCCGCAAACTTGGAGTCGTGGCTCGTCTCGGTCACTCAAAACCTGAGCACCACCGTCCAAGCAGGAGGCACCCTTTCGATGACATTCTCTGGTGGGAGGGATACATCGACTGGCGGCGGGAAATTCACCGCCACATTCAAGGTCGGCACGACCGAATACACCAGCCCCGTCATCGATACGTCCTTGCAGGCTCTGAACACCTGGCAGAGCTACACGTTTACGACCCCCATCACCAATGCTGGTAATCTTAGCATTATATTCAAACCTGTGAGCGGCAGACCATGGCTCGACAACATTAGCAACGTCACCCTCCAGGCCGGAGCCGGGTCTGGAACCTACGCCAGCTGGGCCATCACGAACAGCGTGACCGACGCGGTCAACGCCGATCCGAATCGTGACGGCGTGCCAAACGGCATCGCCTACTTCATGAACGCAACCGGTCGCGCAATCCTGCCGGGTGTCGTCGGCAGCAAGGTGACTTGGACCAATGGCGGTAATATTCCTAGTTCCGCCTACGGTACCCAGTTCGTCGTGCAAACCTCGCCGAATCTCGTGACTTGGACGCCTGTTTCCGTCACCGATCCAAGGCTCAGCAACACCGTCGGCTCGGTTTCCTATACCCTGCCACCCGGCGTGGGCAAGACCTTCGTCCGGCTCGCTGTGACACCTAACTGAGCCGTGCGGCTTCGGGCAGTCTGGCAATTGTTAGAGTCCGATGTGATTGCGCGAACCGCTACAGAATCAAATTGAAAAGCAGCCAATAAAACCCTATCAAACATCCAATCGTCTGAACATCATGAACATCCTGAATATCCTGAACTTGATGAAATATTGGAGAAAAACCCTCTTTTCCCCGCTCTCCGGCCACCGGCGCGTTCTAGGCTTCACCCTTGCCCTAGCGCTGGGAGCTTCATTGCTGGCGGGATCCGCTCAGGCGGCCACGCTCACTTGGAACGTGGGCGGCGGCAATTGGGACACCACCACCGCTAACTGGACCGGGGCTGCCACGACCTTCATTTCTAACGGGTCCCAGGATGTGATCTTCAACAATACGGCGGGCGGCTCGATCACCATTTCGGCTAGTATGCAGCCGAGCACCACGACCGTGAGTGCCGCCAGCGGCACCTATACCTTCGACGGCGGAGCTATCACCGGGTCGGGGGGGCTCACCAAGTCCGGCAACGGGCAGTTGACGATGTCCACCGCCAGCAACACGTTCACCGGCAAGACGAGTATCCTGGGAGGCACGCTGCTGACCGGGGGAGGGGCTTACCTCTCGAACGCAGGCTCTCCCGGCGTTTTTGGGGCACCCACCGGTGCGAACGCCACGATCGACCTCTACAACGGTGTCACGCTGCAGAGCAATGGCAGCAATCCACGGGTCAACCAAGCCACGGACCGGCCTTTGAATCTAGCAGGCACCGGCGCCGGAACGGTATCGATAAAATACAATGATAACGATGCCGGCCTGACGTTCGGTGCCGTGACCGCCACTGGGACGGGTGCGAAGACGCTCGCATTATTCACAGGTATCAATGGAAATGGTGATCGTGAGGCCATCATCTTCACCGGTGCAATCGCCGATTCCTCCGACAGCAGCTCAACCTCTCTGAACGTTACCTTCAACACGCAAGGATCTCCAAATTGGGTCAGCCTCGGTGGTGTCAATACCTTCACCGGGCCCATCACGCTGGCGCAAATCAATGGTACTGCGAGTGGCGTCTTGGTGGTCGGTGGCGTTAGGGTCGCGCAGACGGGTAATAACACGGTCGGCACGGGGAAACTGGGTAATGGAAATTATCCGGGAGCCATTACCCTCGGCACGAGAACCGTCCTCGAATACGACAGCACCGCGCCGCAAACCTTGTCAGGGGTGATCTCTGGCGCTGGAGCTCTAACACTGACGGGTGGCGGCAGCCTAACCCTCTCTGGCCTCAACACCTACACCGCCAATACCACCGTCAACAGCGGCGCTACGCTGGTTCTCGCGAGCACTGGTGGCTTGAAATTCGCCGTCACTGACACATCTAACACGAAAGTCACCGGCGCGGGCAGCGCCACGTTGAATGGCACTTTCACTGTCGATACCACAGCGGTGACCATGACGTCCGGCTCTTGGACGCTGGTCGATACCACTACGAAATCCTTCGGTGGCACCTTTAATTTGGCTGGCTTCACCGGTCCGGTCGGTAATGTTTACACGAAAGTGGCTGGGATCCAAACTTGGACCTTTGACAAGTCCACCGCCGTACTTGCCCTCAGCTCCAAGGCCGTCATCACCGCCTTCGGCATCCCTGGTTCGGTCGGCGTAATTAACCAGGCTAACAAGACTATCGCCCTCGCGGTACCTAACGCGACGCCTTTGGCGACTCTCGCGCCGACCTACACCTTGACCTCTGGGTCTTGCGTTCCAGCCAGTGGCACTGCGCCATCCCCAACTTTTGCGAGCAACCTCACGGCGACTTATGTGGTTACTGACGGAGCTGCCACGAACAACTACACCGTGACGGTCACGGTGCTGCCCAAGAGTGCGGCCAAGGACATACTAACATTTGCATTCCCGGGTCTGAGTGCTCCGACGATCGGGACCAACACCATCACCCTGACTGTGCCCTTTTCCACGAATGTGACGGCGCTGGTGCCGACCTACACCGTTTCGCCGCTGGCGTCCGGCAGTCCAGCATCCGGGATTGCTGACAATTTCACCGGCGCGAAAATCTATACCATCACCGCCGAGGATGGCTCACAAAAATCCTATACCGTGACGGTTAGCAAGGCCGCTGCCAGCAGCGCGTGTGATATCACGGCGTGCACCTTTCCGGGGCTGGGAGCCGCGACGATTGCCGGGAATCTGGTCACCTTAGTCGTGCCTCAAAGCCAGTCTGTCAGCGCGCTTTCCCCCACCTTCACGCTTTCGTCTGGAGCCACCATCAATCCGCTTTCAGGGAGCCCACAAAATTTCAGCAACTCCGTATCCTATACCGTCACCGCCGAGAATGGCAGCACCACCAAGATCTATACAGTGAGCGTGGTGTCATACAACGCGTGGCTATATTCCGCATCTTTGTATATCCTCACCACCCCGGACGGTGCCAACTTGGCCGCCGCGGCTTCGGAGGCCAACTTTCCGTTGCTGGTTAGGCTCAACGCCGGCAACTTCAACTTCACTCAGGCTCAGGCTAACGGCAGCGATATTCGCTTCGCCACTGTGGCGGGGGCGCCGCTTTCTTATCAGATCGAGCAGTGGGATTCGACCGCCAAAACCGCTGCGTTGTGGGTGAAAATCCCAAGCATCACCGGCAACGCGCGCCAGGAGATCAAGATGTATTGGGGTAAGACCGGGGTGGCGAGCGAGTCGAACGGTACCAATGTCTTCAATGCGGCTAACGGATTTGTCAGCGTGCTGCACATGAATGAAACGGCAACCGACGTGGTTGGCAACACCACTCCCACCGATTCCGGCACCACCCTGACCACCGGGATGATTGGCAAAGGTCGCAATTTTACCGCAGGCAACGGCATTCTGGTCGGGGACAATCTAACCACCTTTCCCACCGGCAACAACCCCCACTCGTCAGAGGCTTGGATCAGGTCCAGCACCGCTGGCACCAATGTGATGGGCTGGGGCATCGAGCAGAACTCGGGCAAAGTCGTGATGCAATTCGCCAGTCCGCCCCACATGAACATGGATTGTTATTTCGGCGGTGCCAATGTGGAGGGCGCCAGTGCGCTCGCCCTGTCCCAGTGGATTCATGTGGCCCACACCTATCAGAACGGTGCGGCAAAGATCTATGTCAACGGCGTGCTGGATGGCAGCAGGTCCGGCGGTTCGATGGGCATTTCCACTCCCGCCAGAATGTATATCGGTGGTTGGTATGGCTACAACTACGCCGGCGACATGGATGAGGTGCGTATTTCTAACACGAACCGTTCGCCAAACTGGATCAAACTTGAATATGAAAATCAGAAGCCTCTACAAACATTGTTAGGCAATCTGGTGCAAGCGGGATCGACGTTCTCCGCCACGCCTGCATCGGTAACGCTGAATGAAGGCACCAGCACTACCCTCAGCGGTCAGGCCGGCGGTGCCCAGAAAGTCTATTGGAGCCTCATTCAGAACGGTGTGGAAACGATCCTCGCTACCGATCAGTTTACCTGTTCAGTGGCTGCCGGACGGGTCACTGGCAATCAATCTTATGTCATTCGCTTCAAGGGGATCTATGCAGCTGGCAACCAAACGGTGGACATTCCTATCACGGTCACCGACACGATTCCCGACCCAGTGTTCACGCTGAGCGCCTCGACCAGCCAGTGGGATGGCCGCCAAACCATGACCGTCACTCCGGTCATTTCTAACTTGGCCGCCCTGCAAGCCGCGGGCGTGGCCAACCTCAATTATTCTTGGAACGTGGCGGGTGTGGCCGTGGCCAAAACGATTTCCGCAGGCACGCCCAGCGCGCCGGGAATTCTCACGCTCACCCGCGCCCAAGGCAGCGGTCCGCTGAGTGTGACGCTGGTGCTCGACAACGGAGGCGCGTCGGTCACGGCCAGCAAAACCATTATTGTGCAGGAGCCCGCGAGCGATGCCTGGCTGCAACGTACGCCGGGAGCCACGGAAAAAGCCGTCAACAACCAGTTTTACGCGCGGGATCCGAATACCAACCTAGGCACGATTTTTTACAATGGCACGGGTGCCGGGACGACCCCGGTCTATCTTAAAGTTTTTGCCAAACCCAATGTCGGAACCGAGGCGCAATACGGGTCCACCCTCCGTCAAACACCGGTGGCTGGTGCCTATAGTTTCAGCGTACCCATCGCCGCAGGGAAGGTGACTTACCGCTTGGAGTTTGGCACGACCACTGCCAGTGTCGATACGCTCAGCGCCACCGTAACCAACCTAGTGTGCGGCGATGCCTATATCATCGATGGTCAGTCAAACGCTCTGGCCACCGATAATACCGCACCCAACGACTCCACCACCGATCCGTGGATCCGCACCTATGGCCTATCGGCTGGATGGGGCTCCGCGATCAGCAAAGGTAATGAAATGCAACTCGGTCTGTGGGGTTGGTATTTGGCCAAGTCCATCACGGCCACCTATAACATGCCGGTCTGCTTCATCCAAGGAGCCGTGGGTGGCACTCGCATCGACCAGCACCAGCCCAATCCTGCAGGACATTCGCAGGCGGGGAGCCTCTATTCGATCTACGCCAGCATCTACAACCGAGTCATCGGGGGTAATCTGGGCTACGGCATCCGAGGCGTGTTCTGGCACCAAGGGGAAAACAACAGCGGTGCCGCCGCCCCCACCGGCGATTGGGATTACAAATCCTATCAACAATACTTCGTCGACATGTCCGCCGCTTGGAAACAGGATTTTCCTAACATCCAGAGATATATCATCTATCAGGTGATGCCTAGACCCTGTTCGATGGGACCGAAAGGCGACCAACTGCGCGACATGCAACGAACCTTGCCAAGCCTGTTTTCGAAGATGAACGTCCTGTGTACCCTAGCAACACCCGGCTATGAGGGCTGCCATTTTAACCCCACCGGTTATCAGAATTTTGCCAATCTGACCGCCCCCTTGGTGGGCCAAGATTTTTACGGAGTCGTCCCGGGAATGGCCGTGAGCGCACCGATCTTGCGGCGTGCCTACTACACCACCGCTGCCAGAACTGAGATCGGCTTGGTATTCGACCAAGACATGTCATGGAGCAGCTTCTCGCTGCCGAACTACTATCTGGACAAGGTCGGCAGCAAGGTGACCTCGGGCAAGGTGGATACCGTGAACAGGAAACTCATCAAACTCCAATTGTCCACCGCCGGCACCGCCACCTCCAGCATCGACTATCTGGAGGATTCTAACTGGAACTATGGCGAAGCTGTTTCAAGCCTACTCTACGGTGCCAATGCCATTCCCGCTCTGACCTTTGCCGATGTGACCATCGCGCCTCCCGCGGCGACCCTGCTCACGGCTACCGCGGGCAATGGCCAAGTCGCGCTGGCTTGGACCGCCGCCCCCGGTGCCACGTCTTATAACGTGAAACGCGCCACCACCAACGGCGGACCATACACGCTCATCGGCACGGCGGCTGGGACAAGCTACACCGACACCGCGGTGACCAGTGGCACAACTTACTTTTATGTAACTTCTGCCACCACCACCGTGAATGGAACCGTCGGCGAAAGCCCGGACTCCAACCAAGCCAGCGCCATGCCAGGCACCGCCTACGCCGCTTGGGCGGCCAACGCCACGCAGGGGCTAACTGCCGGGACGAATGCGGGCCCGATGGACGATCCCGATCGCGATGGTATTCCAAACTTGTTGGAGTTTGCACTCGGCGGTGCTCCGATGGTGGCCTCGCGGGCGATTTCTCCTCGCCTAACAAAAATTGGCGGTGTGTGGTTCTTTGAGTATGATCGCAGTGTCCAGTCGCTGCCTCCGAACACTATCCAGCAAGTTGAGTATGGCAATGATCTAAGCGGTTGGACATCCATCACGATTCCCGCAGCCACGGTCGCGCCGGTGCTCATCACGCCCGGTGGCCCCACTGACCATGTGAAAGTCACCATACCGACGCCCGGCAACAAAATCTTCGTGCGGCTCAAGGCCACCCAGCCATAGACCTCCGAGCTGGAATCCGCTTCTTTTTCTCAGACAAACAACGGGGATACGAAACGCAAAAATTAAACCTATTTGTTTGTCTGACTCTTTAATTTACACAATCAAATCTTACCAAGATAATCTATGAAACCTAACGGTATTCGCCTCTTCTCTTCAGTTTTTATTCTTGTGGGCGGAGTGATTCTCTTTTTCGGGATGAAGTCGCTGTTGGCAGCCAACGACAGCAAGAGCTGGCCAACCGTTCAAGGGAAGATCATATCATCATCAGTGGACTCAAAACGCAGCGACAAGGGCGGAACCACCTACCACGCGGAAGTGATCTACGAATACAAGGTCGGCGGACAGACACAGTCCTCGCACAACGTTGCTTTTGGTGGCTACGGATCGAGCGATCCCTCTCATGCTCGAAGTATTGTGAACAAATATCCAGCAGGGTCAGATATCACAGTGCATTATTCTCCAAGCAGCCCATCAGAAGCCGTTCTGGAGACAGGGATCAGCGGGCAGGCCTTTTTCCTGCCGGGATTTGGGGCGGTATTCTTCAGCGCCGGCCTTGGTATGTTCATATTCATGCCCGGAGCCATCCAACGTCAGCAAGCTGCAAGAGGCGTCTCGTAAGTTCTAAGATTTCGCCTTTTGAAGTGTCTTACCATGATGAAAATACAGTCAGCACTAATCATTACCATTCTGACGTTGGGATCTGCCTTAGGCGGAGCTGCTCCAGAGAGCGGTAATCCCCGCGATTCCAAGGCCGCAAAGGACGGTGAAATTGCTGCACCCAAAGGGGTTAACATCAAGGATTTGTTCCAGCACTGGGTTCACTCCTATGAGGAGCAGAAGGATACTGACGCAAAAGAGCAAATATTCCGTCCGGCAAAGTCGAGGGAATTCCCACCAAGCCACTTCAGAATGGCCTACAATTTCTCTGAGGGAGGTGAATGTGAATGGATGTTTCTCGATCCGGCGGACAGACATCATTTCAAGCCCGGCAAGTGGGAAATTGATTCGGGTGACAAGAGCGTTTTGAAGATAACTGCGGATGGGAGGACTAATTCCTTTCGCATCGTCGAGCTATCCAAGGACATACTTCGGTTAGTTCCTGAAAAGCCAAAGCCGTAGTCTGACTCCAGGCACAACCCCAATGATAGTTTTGGGCGATAGCCCCGAAGCTATGGATTGTTGGATAGGCCTGTCGTGTGCTAGGGGCGCGGGTGGGCTCCGAGGTGCGTATCGCATGGCGATTCGCTCGGTTCGTCCATGTCCGCGGCACTCCTATTGTGGTCAAACTTCTTCAAGATTTTTTTAACCACGGATCACACGGATGGGCACGGATAAGACTCAATTCACCGAAATAAAACCCCAAGTCTCTCTTTTATCCGTGCGGGTCGTGAAATTTGACGAAGGATTGAAAATAGTCAGTCCATTCATGTCCGCTGCACTCCCATTGTGGTCAAAAATTCTCCTTTTTTTACATACCCCTGCGCAAGGGTGGCAAAACAAAGCCGGAGCTTTTCTCCGTCATATCAGGCAAGGCATGCCACTAGAAAACTCAACAACCAAAATCACCTGATATACACCCGTGGCTTGAGATAATCCCTGCCAAGTCAGGGGTTTGCGACCATCAACATGGAACAAATGGTTTCTGGATATCAGGTCCAGAGATCATACGAATCAATATTGTCGTGCAAAAAAGACCTCCTTTCCTCCTCGCATTATGGCCAGTTGGCGTTAACCTCTCCGCATGAGTATCTCCGAAGTCCGTAATCTGCCACTACGTGAGAAGTTCCAAATACTTGAGGTAATCTGGGACGATTTGAGTGCTCGTATGGACGAGATGAGCGTCTCACCCGCTGTTCGAGACCTTCTCGACGAGAGAATTGAGCGCATACGGACAGGATCAGCCGAAGTGCACGACTGGGATTCAGTGAAGTTTTCAATTGGACGGCCATGATTTAGGTCAGCATATCGAACGATGCTCTTGATGATCTCAATGGCGGGTTTCGATTTTACGAAGTGCAGGAACGAGGTTTGGGCGATTATTTCCTTTCCCAATTACGAGCTGACATCGACGGCTTGAAGATTACGACTGGCATTCACCGCCAACCACATCGTCACCTATACAGGCTGCTGAGTCGAAGATTTCCTTATGCGATATTTTATGAATTTGATGATTCACATGCTTATCTTTCACCCGCATCCGCACCAGTTCGGATAAACGCAAACCCGCCCCATATTGCAGCCGCGCCGCCAATTCATAGCGTGCCTCCCTCTGCTCCTGCACCCGCAGTTTTTCAAAC
>Ga0209190_1001837_pt1 | contig 14622 bp, 16 predicted proteins | sample M_140205_XF_Meta_FD_187315 | JGI IMG/M metagenome (GOLD analysis project Ga0209190, IMG submission 187315) | Freshwater microbial communities from Lake Montjoie, Canada to study carbon cycling - M_140205_XF_MetaG (SPAdes) (version 2) | ecosystem: Environmental > Aquatic > Freshwater > Lake... | reverse complement strand
TGCGGCGGCGCTCTTCTTCTCCGCGGCGCTTGGTGGCATCGCCCTCCTCGTTGCGGCACTCTTCCTCGTCTTCGCGTTGATCGCCTGGGGCCGCGAGGCGGTGCATGAGTACGACGCACTCGGCGGCGTCCAGAGCCAGGCGCTCATCGCTGCTGACGCAGCGAACTCGACCGAACTACTGACTCCTGCCGGGCCACCAGATGGTGTGCACCTGCCGCCACCATCGCTCCTCCCCTTCCTTGTCAGCCTCGGCGCCGCAGTGATGCTCTTTGGTGCAGCGATCGGTCTCTCGTTCGTCTTGCTTGGCGCGCTCATGACCGTCCTCGCGCTCATCGGCTGGCTTATCGACTCTGGGCGGGAATATCGTGCAGTTGCCGAAGCTGATGCAACGGGCCACCTGGTCTCACCAGCGCCAAAGCGCGCGCCACAGTTCGTCATCGCACTGATGTCCCTCCTCTTCGTTGTGGTTGGTGGCGCGCAGGCAGGGTTCTTCGCAAGCAGCGATGTGAGCCCGAGTCCAAGCCCATCGGGCAGCACGTGCGTTGCCGACGCGACAGGCGTTCTCACCGTGTGTGCCGAGCTCGTCGCCTTCTCGGTGCCAACCATCGAGATCGCCGCGGGAGCACCATCCAAGATTCGCTTCGTTAACTACGACGCTGGCGTGCCGCACAACATTGCCATCTACGAGGGGAGCACCGATGCGAGTGGCACGCAGATCTTCAACGGCGAGATCTTTGCGGGCGTTGATGAGCGAACCTACGACATCCCTGCGCTCAATGCTGGAGCAACGTACGCATTCATTTGCATCGTGCACCCGAACATGGTCGGCACGGTGGTCGCGCAGTGATCTCCCCGGTGCGCACAGCGCACCGAAGCAGGGCGCAACGCGGCGCGCTCACACTCCTTCTTACACTTGTGCTTACCCTCTGCGCCGCCTGCTCGGGCGGGCCAGGTACATCGACGAGTGATGGGTTGATCGGCCGGACGATCAGCATCTCCAACGGCACGCTCCTCGATGGTGGAACGCTCGCCTCGTTCGGCGAGGTGGCCGGCGAGCGACGCATCCTCCTCAACTTCTGGGCGAGCTGGTGCGCACCGTGCCGTGAGGAGGTTCCGCTGCTCGCCGCCTACGCGGCTGAGCCAACGAGTGGGGCGGTGGTGATCGGTGTCCTCTATCGAGACGAGGCTACGCTCGGTCAAACCGCCGCTGCCACGCTTGGCGCAACCTGGCCGACCCTTGTCGACGCCGACGGCGCAATCGCCGCGCAGGTCCCCGTGAATGCGGCGCCGCTCACCCTCCTCTTGAACTCCGAGGGGCTTGTACTCGACTACCAGGTTGGGCAGTTCGCAACCGCAGTGGACCTTGACGCATTCGCAAGCCAGCCGTAGCGCAGAGCGCGCACGAAGAGAGATTCAAGCGGGGGTTGGTTGCGGGGGATGGATTCGAACCACCGACCTTCGGGTTATGAGCCCGACGAGCTGCCACTGCTCCACCCCGCCCGTGCAGTATCAGGGCTGTGGCGGGCTTCGTCAAACTACGAGGACTTATCGCTCGCTGATGTGCTGATGCAGATATGCGGCGAGTGGAAGGCGAGCACCAAAACCTTCGCCAAACGCGTGAGCGAACGCAACCTCGTCACCATCTGACTCTTGCCAGCAGAAGAGGAATGGCCGCCCATCGGCTACAGCGGGGAAATCAATCAAGCCTCGTTCGATATCGCGCAACTCAACACCACGAACAGAGACGCGATCGACGCTCGCCTGCATCTGATCGACAAGCGCCTTGATTCGCAACTCCACCATTGAGCTCGTGGTGAGCGCGTCATGGAGTGACGCATCGGCGTCGGTGAACTGCAATTGATTTTGATCGGTGCCCCCAGGGAGCGCGCCGGTGCGCTCGAGGCGGCGGAGTCGCAGCAGATCCCCCTTCATCTGCTCGAGTGCCGAGCGCTGAGCGCGCAGGAGGGCGATCAGGGGGCGCAACTCAACGAGCGCGCTCGTGGCAGCCTCGACCGTCCAGATGCGTTGCATACGGCGATTCTCCCACGGGAGGCGCCTCGTTTCTAGGTCGCACGGCCACACACAGCGCACCGCATGCTCGCCGTGGGAGAATCGTCGCGGGCCGGTAGCTCAGTGGTAGAGCAGGGGTCTTTTAAACCCTTGGTCGCGGGTTCGAACCCCGCCCGGCTCACCAAGATGCTCACCGTTGTCTCGAGCGTGCAGGGCGCGCGGTGCGACAGGGTGAGGGAGAGGCGCGGGAGTGCGCCGGCGATTGGTGCGCTAGTAGCTCGACGGATCCTTTCGCCCAAGTTTCGCGCGCAGCCAGGCGGCGGCACGCTCACGCTGGGCATAGACGACGGCCGCAGCAAGGAGGAGGACGAAGTTCAGCGTCCATGCACCTGCTGCTGACAGATAGCCAAGCTGCTGGCCAACTTCACCCTCAATCGCAAGGCCCGGCACGGTGAGCCCGAAGAGTCCGAGTCGGAATACCGGTGCCTTGGGTGATGTGCCTGCAATGAGTGTGCTGTTTGCAGTCGCGAGCGTGCTGGGGGTTGTGCCACCAATGAGTACGGCGTGTCCGCCAAGCACAATGCCATGTGCGCCGATGCGCGCGTTGTCGACGGGCAGATCATCTTGTGCGATCGTCGCCCACTCGCCAGTGAGTCCAGCGGCTGTTGGTGCGATCCAGTAGGTGCTCGTGACAGCCGAACCATCTGCTGCAACTCCACCAGCAACGTAGAGCGTGCCGTTCGCCGTCCAGAGCGCTGCGCCTACACGCGACGCTGGGAGGAGGACGCTCTCTGAGGTCCATCGATACACCTCGCCAATCGGTGTCTCGCCCTGCGCAGGATCCGGAGTTGCGGCAGGGGCACTGTGCCCCGTGGCTGGACTCTGTGCAACCGCAAGATCGCCGCGGAGCGTCACGTTTGTCGCCACTGCTGCCTCTGCCTCACTGCCGCCCCACACATAGAGTGCATCGCCGACAAGAGCGGCAGCTGCGTCGGCACGTGCGGCTGGGAGTTCCATCAGTGGGGCCCATGCCGCAAGGTCGCCGCTCGACTGAAGGGCTGCCTTCCAGACGCTCGTTTGCGCAACGCCATTGGCGTCTCGACCGCCGATAAGGATGAGTCCGTCACTGACCGCCACGAGAGCTGCGCCAGAGCGCGCGCTCGGGAGTTCCAGCATGGTCGAAGGTGTCCAGGTGGTAATGAGGCCCGTGGTTGCATCTGGCGTGCCGACATAGACGCTCGTCGTTGCCTTCACGTCTCGTGTCGCTCCGCCAACGACATACGCCTTACCGGCGAAGAAGGCTGCGGCGACATCGGTTCGCGGTGCCGGAAGTGGTGCACCGGCGCTCCATGTGCTGAGTCCGTCGGGGCCAACTTCGGCAACGGCGGTTTCCGTCGTGCCGCCACCGCCGCCGAGGTAGTAGAGGTGTGCACCAGCTTGGACCAGCCCGCCGCCAACCCCACTGCCAGGGAGATCCGTCGCGGTGCCGCTCTTCCACGGCAGGAGCGCGCCGTTTGGCGCAGGGCACGGGAGCCCCTCATTCTCCGCTGGGCAGATGTTCACGAGCGAGAGACCGTTGAGGCCGAGCTCAACGGTTGGCGAGACGGTGAGGTAGTAGGCGCGGTCGGGGATGTAGCCGAGCATCATGATGATGACGAGCGTCCAGAGGATTGCGCGTACGCCAGCCCATCCCCAGCCCGATGCATCGAGCAGGCCAAAGAGGACACGCTTCGGTGGCACGTTGCCACTCTCGAGCGCGCGTGGGGCGTTCGTTGTATTCATCACTTCGCCGTCAACGTTCCGACCATGTTCGGATGCACCGTGCAGACGAAGGCGTAGGTGCCCTTTGCAAGCGCAGGGATCGTGTACGTCTGCTGCGCAATACCAGGGAAGATCGCCCCCTTAAACACCTCGGCGCCGGTAGCGGTTCCTGTGTGAATCGCGACGTTATGCGGAATGCCCGCATCCTGGTTGTCAAACGCGATCGCAAACGGAACACCAGCGGTCACCGTGAGGCTCATCGTGGTGAACTGCACGCCCTGCGCAACGATGTCGTAGGTCTTGCCAGGTGCAACAGAGGGGCCGCCCGTCGGCGCCGGCGTTGGTGATGCGGCAAATGCATCGCTCCAGCATGCAGGAACTGGGGTGGCATCGGCAGCTGGCACATACGTCGCGTCGCGCCATCCCGTTACCTGAACCCTCTCTCCCGTTGCAGGATCGGTCACGGTGATCGTGTCGGTGTTCGTCGCACGAATCCATGCGATCAGCTCTTCAATCTCGCGATAATTCAGCGGCCCGCCATTTGTATCGGCCCATACACCCATGAGCGAATTCGCATCACCGCAGACATACCGACCTCCAACCGTGAGCACATTCTTTAGATACGCGGGGGTCAGGTGTGAGAGCAGCTTCCCTTGCTCGTTCAACACTGGCCCGATGCCGCCCTGCCCCTGTGCACCGTGACAGCGCGCGCAGTTTGCCTGGAAGAGGTTGTAGCCGCGTGTCACCGTTTCGAGGTACTGCTCCTCTTTCGCAGCATCGAGGCGCGCAGAGCCCGTGACACCTGGGAGCCCTTGGTCGTAGAAGGTATACACGATGACAAAGAGCGTGACGATGGCGATGCCGAGCAGCGCTGCGGCGCGCGAGGAGCCGCTCTGCTTGACGATCTTTGCCGCTCGCTCAGCGTCGAGCCCGTGCGTATGAATCGGCGCAGGGCTTGAGAGGCGTGGCACTGGCGTGCTCGCCTTTTCTACTGGAACAGGGAGCTGCTTCTGCTCGTCGCTCATTAGATGCACCCCGTTGCGGCGCGTGGCGCTTCGATCCCTGGCTGCCCGAGCGCTACGGGCATCCCGCCAAGATTGATCTTCCCCGTGTCGAGGGTGAGCACGCCGTCGGCGTCAACGCTCAAGGAGAAGCGGTCCATGCCGCGCGGCGCTGGGCCGAGTCCGTCTGCCTTCGTGCCGAGTCGGTCGTAGCGACTGCCGTGGCAGGCGCACTCAAGCCAGTAGGTCTTGATGCAGGGGTTTGGCTTGCAGCCAAGATGTGGGCAGCGTTGATAGAGGGCGCGAACGTTGAGCGCACTCCCCTCGCCTGTTGGGTCGTCGCCGGCGATGAACTCCTTACGGCTCGGATCAACGAGCATGATGAAGGCGCGGGCGTCTTGTACATACGCGGGGTAGCCCTGGTCGATTGGAAGTCCGACATTGCCGTTGATCAGCGACTGCAACGTGCCGACGCGCACCTTGCCACCAAATCCCCCCTCGAGGTTTGGCCAGAGGAAGCCGAGTGTGCCCGCAGTGACCTCAAGGAGCCAGAGACCAAAACCGGCGCCGATCGTGGTGCGCAAGAGTCGACGGCGCGAGATGCCCTGCACCTCTTCATGGCGCAGCGCCTTGATGGTCTCGCCGGTCAAGGCCTGCGGCTTGTCGGCTGGCTCAACTTGATAGTGGCTCATAGGCTGAAGAAGAATCCAGTTGACCAGGGGAGGATGAACGAGTAGCCGGGCCCGCGGAAGAAGATTCCGATGAACGTGACCGCAAGTCCGAGTGCCCACAGAATCGAGAAGAGCATCACCTCAAGCTTCCGATCCGACGGGCGCGTGCTGCGAATGTTGCGACGGTCGAGATACGGAATGAGTGCAGAGCCAACGAGCACGCCGATCGGCGTGAGCGCACCGGCAACGGTCGGGTGGAAATAGGCGAGGAGCTCTTGGAGCCCGAGGAAATACCACGGCGCCTTCGCAACGGCGGGGGTGACGTTCGGGTTCGCAAGTTCTTCGAGCGGTGCATTGATGAAGAGTCCGAGCATGAGCAAGAAGATGCTCATGGCCACGGCGGCCAAGAATTCAATGGTCAGGAGGTGCGGCCAGGTCATCACCGTGTCGTCTGGCTCTTTTTGTACGCGGACGACGGCGTCTTGCTTGACCAGCGCCAAGAGGCGGTAGGGGCGCGCCGCCATCGGCACGCGCTGCTTATCAATCTCCGTCTGGCGCGACGGATCGACTGGCAGCGAGCTTGCGGGGCGCTGCTCGTCACTCATGGCAGATCACAGCGGTCCGCTGATTCCGCCGTCCTTGCGGATCCGCCAGAAGTGGACCGCGAGGAAGACGGCCGCGAGGAGCGGCAGCACCATCACATGGAGCACATAGAAGCGAAGGAGCGTGTTCTGTCCCACCTCGAGGCCGCCGAGGAGGAGGAGCTTCGATGGCGTATTGAAGAGCGGCGCATAGCCGGCCATGTTCGATCCGATCGTGATCGCCCAGTAGGCGATCTGATCCCATGGGAGCAGGTAGCCGGTGAAGCTGAGCATCATCGTCAAGAAGAGGAGGAGGACGCCGACCACCCAGTTGAATTCGCGTGGCGGCTTGTATGCGCCGTGATAGAAGACGCGCATCATGTGAAGGAAGACGAAGAACACCATAAGGTGCGCGCCCCAGCGATGGATGTTGCGCGTGATCTGCCCGAATGGGACGAGCGTCTGGATGCGAATGATGTCGCTATACGCCTGCGTTGCAGATGGGGCGTAGAAGAACATCAGGTAGACGCCGGTCACGGTAAGGACGAGGAAGAGGAAGAAGGAGAGCCCGCCGAGACAGAAGGTGTAGGCGAACTTCACGGCGTGCTGGCGTACACGCACTGGGTGAAGGTGGAGGAAGACGTTGTTCATCACCGCATAGGCACGGCTCCGCTCGTCGCTCGGGTAGGCATTGCGGAAAATGGAGCGCCAAGCTGACGACCGTCGAACTGCCTGATCGACTCGCGCTAGAAGGCTCATTGCGCTCCTCCCCCTGTGCCGGCAACCCCTGCGAGCTGCCCATCTCGGTATGACTCCTTATAGAGGCGACCATCCGAGCTGATCTCCTGCATCTCGAACCTCTCCATCGTAATGGCGTCGAACGGACAGCGCTTGACGCAGAGGGCGCAGCGGATGCAGCGCTCCTCGTCGAGGATCATGGCCGCGCCGTTCTCCCAGCCATACGCCTCGCTGAGCACGGGGAGCTGCCCCTCGGCCTTCAGCTGGTTGATATCCACCATATGGATGACCCCCTCGGGGCAGACATCGGCGCAGGCGCCGCACAAGACGCAGCGCATCGGATCGAACCAGATGTTGTAGTTGCACATGAGGCAGCGGGTGCTCTCGGCGACCGCCTGCTGCGCCCCGTAACCAAGCTCCACCTGGGTGGTGAAGTTGACCGTTGGGTCGGTAGAGGGGAGGCGCGCTGCAAGCGGGAGCACGGGGATGTGCTGGCGCGGGATGGTGTCGTAGAACTCAGGCATGTCGTGGCGCCACGAACTCGTGACGCGCACATTCGCATCGACCGTCACCGTTGCCTGGCCCGCAAGGTAGCGATCGATTGCGTAAGCGCACTTCTTCGCGTGACCGGCCGCCTCGATCATCGTCGCTGGCCCAGTGACAAAGTCGCCACACGCCCACACGCCACGGATGTTGGTGGCATAGGTTGCCGGGTCAACCTTCACGCGACCGCGTGCAACTTCGAAGCTGCTCTGCACGGGAAGGAAGCCGAGGTCGGCCGCCTGCGAAACCGCCGGGATCACCGTGTCGGCAGGGATGATGAATTCTGATCCTTCAATCGGCACGGGGCTACGTCGGCCGGAGGCGTCGGGTTCGCCGAGGCGATTCTTAATCATGCGCACCCCGGTGATGTGGCCGTTCTCACCAACCAGCTCGAGTGGCGAGACAAGGAAGTCCATGCGCACGCCCTCGCGCTCGGTCTCGCCCAACTCCTCTTCGTCGACAACGAGTTCGGCACGGGTGCGGCGATACGCAATCGTGACGCGCTCGGCACCGTGTCGGAGCGAGGTGCGCGAGCAGTCCATCGCCGTGTAGCCACCACCGATGACGACGACATCCTTACCCACGCTGATCGGCTTTCCGAGGTTTGCATCTTTCATGAAATCAACGCCGTAGACGAGGCCGTCGAGATCGGCGCCAGGGATGTCGAGGGCGACCGCGTTCATCGCACCAGCACAGATCGCAATCGCGTCGTAGTCGGCCTGCACCTGCTCAAAGCTCAGCTCGCGGCCGATCTCGGTGTTGTAGACAAACTTCACGCCGAGCCGCTCAATCAGCCGCACGTCGGTCTCGATCGCCTCGCGAGGGAGGCGGAATGCGGGCACGCCGATGAGCATCGTGCCGCCGCCGTACGGGAGGCTGTCATACACGGTGACCTGGTAGCCCTTTACTGCAAGCTCACGTGCCACGGAGAGGCCGGCGGGGCCGGCGCCGATCACGGCAACGCGCTCGGCGCGCGGCGAGATCGCTGGAGCGACATCGGGGATCCCCGATGCTGCGTGCCACTCGACGAGGAAGCGCTTCATCGCCCGGATCGCGAGTGGCCGATCAATATCGCCACGGCGGCAGGCCCGCTCGCAGGGTGCCGAGCAGACGTAGGAGCACATTGCAGCGATGGGGTTTGGCTCACGAGAGAGGATGTAGCCCTCTTCGAAGCGTCCTTCGGCGGCGAGGTTGAGGTAGCCGCGGCAGTTGGTGCCGACGGGACAGGCCTCCTGGCACTCAATGTTGCACTGCAACCATGAGGCGTCTACCGGCTGGACGAGGAAGTCCTGGTTCGCGAGAGTCACATTCAACCTTTCCTTGGGTCGCGCGACGGGGTTACTCCTCCGTGATCGTATCAGGGAGCCCTAAGCGCCGTGCTCAGCGAGGAACTGTTACGAACGTGCGGTGATCTCGGCGAGGACCTCAGCGGCATGCCCGGTTGGGGTGACCTTTGGCCAGACCCGCGCCACGGATCCATCGGGGGCAATGAGCAGGGTGATGCGGTGCACCGCGTGGAAGGTCTTCCCGAGCATCTCCCTCTCCCCCCAGGCGCCATACGCCTCGGCCACCACGTGGTCGGGGTCGGAAAGGATCGGAAAGTTCAGTGAAAACTTCTCCCGGAATGCTGCCTTGCTCGCCTGGTCATCGGGGCTCACGCCCCAGACGACGGCACCCGCTCGCTGCAACTCCGCGTCAGCATCGCGAAACTCACACGCCTCGATCGTGCATCCAGGCGTGTCGTCTTTCGGATAGAAGTAGAGGACGAGCCAGCTCCCTGCAGCATCGGCACGCTTCCGCTCAATGCCGTCGGCGTCGCGCAGCGTGAAGTCGGGGGCGGGTGTCCCTACCGATGGATGGTTGCCGAGTTCGCTCATCGGGCAAGTATAGGCTCAAGGAGCGCACGCGCAATGCTCACAAGTACGCCGCCAGCGCTAGCAATAATCAGGACCAGGTCGGCGTGGCCAAACGTTGATGGCCGGAAGCGTGTTGCAGGTCGCGTGCGTGTTGGCATGCGCACGCCACGGATCTCGAGTGCAATCGCAATGCGTGGGACGGCGCGCACAAACGAGTCGAAGAGATCGACGAGCAGGGTGAGGCCCCCACGCGACGTGGTAAGGCGCCGAATCGCCCGTCGCTCACGCGCTTCGGAGAACATCGCGGGGATCGTCGCCGCCGTTGTCAGGAGTGCCATCGTTGGTGCAAAGGGTGCACCGAGGCGCTCAACCGCCGCATCGGCAAGCCGGAGTGGCTCAAATGGACGGAGCAAGACAAGGCTCCCCGCCGCAAAGGTGAGGAGTCGCGCAACAGCGCCGATCGCCTGCTCAACCTCTGCCCCGCCAATCACATTGGCAAGGAAGAGGCCAAGCGCAGCGGGCGCGAGCGCGAGTCCAATGCGCAGGGTGCCGAGCGCGTCGACGCCTGCGCGCCAGGCGATGAGGAGGGCCGGGATCGCAATTGCCCCTTGCGCCAAGAGGGTCGCTGGACTGATGAGTGAGAGGAGGAACCAGAAGAGCGCCAGCCCCATGCGCGTGAGTGGGTTTGCACTACCGACCAGGCGCTTGGTGATCGCTGGGCTCAACAGCTGCTGTGCCGCATCGACCGCCTCGCCGAGCGGGGCAGTCAGGCGCGTACGGATAGAAGGGGTGCCTCCCGCCGTCATCGTGCCGCGTGGGTGTTCGATGACGCGCGCTCGGGCCGGAGCGAGTGCCGCGTCATGGGTCGCAATAAGGAGCGCGGTGCCAGCGGCGGCCAACTCATCGATGATCGCGCTCACCTGCGCTGCTGCGGCGGCGTCGAGTCCTGCGGTCGGTTCATCAAGCACAACGAGCTCGGCCTGACGCGCAAGTGCCACAACGAGAGAGAGGCGACGGCGCTCGCCATCGGAGAGTCGCGCTGGCATTGCATCCACGAGCCTTGCGACGCGCAGTCGCTCGGCGAGCGCGAGGGCTCGCGGCAGGTTCTCCACCGTAATCAACTGTCGCACTGGTCGCGCGCCAAGCAAGAGCCCAGGATCTTGCGGTGCATAGGCGATACGAACATCTGCCACCGTTCGCGCGCCGACCGAGAGCGGGAGTGTTCCAGCAACGAGGCTGAGGAGTGTCGACTTGCCGCTCCCCGTTGGGCCGGTGAGGATGGTTACTGTTCCGGGAATCACGTCGATACTCACCGCCTCCATCTCGCGACCAGGCGTACGTGCGCCACGCAACTGTGCAATTGATGTTTGCTGGTGGAGATGCACCACTGATGCTCGTTGTGCAGTGATCACAGTGGGATCGCCAGCAGCGAGAGCCGTTGCGCCGCGGCCGTTAACGAGGTGGAGTGTGGCCGTAGGAGTTTCGCCCAGCGATTCTACGGTGTGGGTTGCGATGACGCGTGTCGCACCGGTTGCACGCATCACCTGCCGCAGCGTTGTGGCGGTAGCAGCGTCGAGAGAGTTAAACGGTTCGTCGGCGATGAGGAGTTGCGGTTGCGCAACGAGAGCGGCGAGTGCGGCGGCGAGCATACGTTCTCCGCCACTGAGGTGCGCAACGGATCGCTCGAGCAGCGGGCTGATGGTGAGCTCGTGCGCCGCGGCGTCAATCGCCTGGCGCATTTCGCCCGTGGCGATGATCCGCGACTCCAAGGGGAGGGCGGCGTCATCAAGGAGGCGCGGGAGGGCGGCGGTTGGCGCCGGCCCGGCAGGGATCAGGCCGAGGCGAGCGAGGTGCGCGACGGGTGGCCCAGGCTCGCCACGGGCGGCCGCCGCGACGAGATCGATCCCGCCCACGGTGAGCTCCCCGCTCAACTCCCCCGGCAAGAGGGTGCCGAGGAGCCCGGCGAGGGCGAACAGGAGGGTGCTCTTCCCCGCACCTGATGCGCCCGTAATAAGGAGAAGGCCACCTGGTGCGAGGCTCGTGCGCGTCCCCCGTAGGTCGAGGGTCGGCGCTGGCGCGCCAGCGGGACGCCAGACGAGGTCGCACATCTCAATAGCGGGAGGCGGCTCCTTCAGCATGGTCGACTATGCGCCGATCAGGTCGAGGGCCCCACTGCGACGCAGTGCTGCGCGCAGGAGCCATGCCCCTACACCGCCGACGAGCGCCGAGCTGGCGACCATTGCACCAGCGAGGAGGAGTGCGAACGTCACATCCACACCAGCGAAATACAGCGGGATGTCATGTGCGGCCATGCCGATCCCCGAGAGTGCACCGGCGAGCACGACGATGCCGATGTGTGGCCGCCGATACGCAATCAGTGCAAACGCAACCTCTGCGCCGATCCCTTGCGCCGCGCCAGAAGCGATTGCATCAATCGACCACTGACTCGCAAGCAAGAACGAAACGGAGGCAGCGATCATCTCGCCGGCAAGTGCAGCACCAGGTCGGCGAATGATCAAACCCGCCAGCGGCCCAGCGATCACCCAGGTTCCCGCAAACAAGAGGTACTGCAGCGGCAAGACTGCGGCAAAGAGTGGCGAGAGTGAACTCCAGAGGATTCCCCACCCTGCAAACAGCACCCCCGATGCAATACCGAGTGTGGCAAGCGTCACGAGATCAAGGAGACTCCAACGGCGGCCGCTCATGCGGTGACTCCGCTGACGAGGAGAAGCTTGCCGCTGTGGACGGTAAGAACAACGCGTGCGCTGGTTGCAACATTGGAGAGGCCGCGCGATGCGCCGACATGCAGCGTCTCGTGTGTCAGTGGCCATCGCGTGCCACTGATGCTTACCGTCGCGTCGGCACCCCACGGAATCAGTGAGAGCGTTTGACCCACGTGATCGAGAAGTTCGCAGCGCTCATTCGCGGCAAGGAGCCGCACAACAGAATCCGCGCCGAGCAGCACGAGCAGCGCGCCGCTCGCGCGCACGCGCGGATGCTCGAGGAGAGCGGCGATCCCCAGCGCATGATCGACACGCCCACCCCAGACGCCGATCAGGGCAATCTCCGACGCACCAGCGTCGAGGGCGGCGAGGAGGGCGAGCTCGGTATCGGTCGCCTCTTTCTCTACGGGGAACCTCGTGCAGCGCACCCCGGCCGCCACCAGCGCCTCGTATTCGGCGGAGGTGAGGGAGTCGAAGTCGCCAATGACCTGATGGAGCGTGAGGCCGAGTGCGGCTGCCTGGCGAGCACCGCCGTCGGCAGCAATCACGAGGTCGGCCGAGCGCCAACCTGGCTGCACGCGATCGAGGCTCGCAGCGTCGACCGGATCACCGCCGGTAAGGATTAACGCGCGCACGAACACCTCCCACTATCGCGGAGGGCTCTGCGTCTCCCTTCGCCGGCATGACCCGGATCAGGTTCCGAGGGTTCGCGGGCCTTCCCGCATCTCAGCGCCATCTGGCGCTCCCCTGTCGCGATGGATGGAGTCTAGCGCTTTGGTGTCGCTATCGGGTGACCGTCGAGCAGCTGATCAACCCACGCTGCAACTGAGGCCGCATGCTCATGTGCGTCTGCCTCATAAAAACGATCGGGATGAAAGAAGGGCGAGTGAATCCCAACCGCGCGCGATCCAACTGCGCGCGCCATGCGCATATCGTCGAGCGTGTCGCCAAGATACGCAGAATCTGCCGTTGAGCCGCTATGCCCAAGCGCCGCGAGGCCGCGGCGGAGTGGCGCTGGGTCGGGCTTCTGCTCCGGCGCATCATCACCATAGACAACCGCCCCAAGCAGATCAACAACACCGGTGCGCTGCAACTGCACGCTCACCACCTTCCGATCGCCCGCGGTCACCACGCCGATCGGAATTCCTGCATCAACGAGGCGTGTCAGCGCGGCGAACGCGCCAGGAAGGAGCTCCGCCGCGTGGCCGTGATACGCCGCATGCCAAACGTCTGCCGCACCTTCAATGAGGTGCTCGGGGACGCCGAACGCCTTGTACATGAGCCGCCAGTTCGCCGAGAAGTGCTCACCGTATCGCTCGCGCGTGAGCGCAGGCAGGCCGAAGGCGCGCATCACCTCGACGTTGGCGAGGTAGACGTGCTCGGTCGTATCGATCAGGGTGCCGTCCCAGTCGAACAGCACCGCCTTCATTCCCGTCTGCATCGCCTGATCCTAGTGCGCGCCTAGAATCAAGGGATGACGAGCAACCCAGCCCCGGTCCCCCGCGGCGCGCGAGAGCCCCAGAGTCGCGTCAGTGACTTCCCTGGCGGCATGCACGTGCGGGCAACCTGGGGGAGCAGTGGCCAGGCGGCCGCCGTCTTCGCCCTCTCTGAGCAGGGCGGGGTGCTCATCGACCATGGGGCGCTCGGCGCCGGGGCAGACGGCGATCCCGATCGACTCTGCCGGATGGAGCTCCGTGTCGAGACGCCAGCTGGAGCCTGGGCGGTTCGGCTCGCCTCCACGATTTACGACGAGCCGCGTGCGCTCTACTGGGATGCTGGGCAACTCTTCGTTGCCGGCTACGGCTTTGCCGTCTACGCGTTTGGTGCGCGCAGTGGCGACCTCATCTGGAGCCATCAAGCGGGAACACCGATCGTTGAGCTCATCGCCTCGCCACGATTTGGTCATGTGATTGTGCAAAGCGAAATTGAGACCTGGGCGATTCGCCCCGACGGTGAGGTGCGCTGGCGCCTTGCGCATAGTGATGTTGTTGCAGAAGCCGCACTCATGGGCGGCCAACTCGTCTTGACGAGTGTGAGCGGCGAAACGCAGGCGATCGATCCTGCAACCGGATCGCGTCACGCATGATCTCTCCACTGCAACTCGCCGCTGGCGGTGCGCTCCTGATCGCTGCTGGTGCACTCATTAACGCGCGCCTCGGTGCGCGCATGCGCGCAGGTCGCCTGCTTGCTGGCGTCCAGCCACACACGCCAACCGAGGCACTCGCCTCTACCGATCATGCGTATGTCGCAATCAACGGAAGTGTTGATGCCGCTGAGGCCTTTGAAGACGAGAATCATCGGCCGCTCGTCTATCGCCGTGAGCGCGTGCTGATCTCCGATGGGAGGTCGTGGCGCGAGATCGACCGCGCGGTACGCAGTGTCCCGTTCTCTCTGAGCGATGCCACCTCTGCAATCGCCATTGATGTGGGCGCACTCGACGAAGGGCTAATCGTCATCGAGCGTCGCTGGGATGGGAGTGTCGCCGAGCTTCACGCGGCCCAGCGCGAGTACGCCACGTCCGCCTCGGCGGCACTTGTCGCTGAACTTGCAGCGAGCGACCCCGAGCGTGGTGCACGCCTCATCCTTGAGCAGGTCAGCACGCTCGATCACGCGACAGCCGCCGGTGGCCTGGCTGGGGGGCAGCTCACTGCTGGACCAGGGGGGCGACCCTTGATTCTCACCACACTTGAGCGTGGGGAGGCGCTGCGCATCCTCGGCGCCGAGAAGCGCTGGGCGCA
>Ga0209190_1001832_pt1 | contig 14639 bp, 11 predicted proteins | sample M_140205_XF_Meta_FD_187315 | JGI IMG/M metagenome (GOLD analysis project Ga0209190, IMG submission 187315) | Freshwater microbial communities from Lake Montjoie, Canada to study carbon cycling - M_140205_XF_MetaG (SPAdes) (version 2) | ecosystem: Environmental > Aquatic > Freshwater > Lake... | reverse complement strand
AGTCGAAGTGAAGCGCGATCTGTACTACCGCCCAGATTTTTTGAGTGCGAACAATCAGTTTCCCACCAACGGGCCTACGATTGCAGGACTCGCATTTGCGACGGATCCGATGAATCTTTCCAGAGTAAAGCCTGGCGAATATGTCATGTTTGGCGACAACAGTGGAGCGAGCAAAGATTCAAGACTCTGGGGGCGACCACATCCTTTGGTCGTGCGAGAACTCGGTATTGAAAGTCCATTCATCGTTCCAAGTGAAATGGTCATTGGGAAAGCTTGGTCGGTGTATTTTCCAGCGCCACTTTCACTGACTCCAGGCGGACCATCATTTATTCCTGACTTTGGGCGCGTGAGATTTATTCGCTAACCCGCGGAACCGCCGTGCGCATTTCCGTTCCAGTCGCAGATGGGTTTCTTCTCGTATGCGCTGTGCTCTGGGGTGCGGGATTTGTTGCACAACGAATCGCTACGCAAGAAATGGGCGATACTCCATTCACATACAATTCAGCACGATTTCTGCTGGGTGCGATACTTTTATTTCCATTCGTCGTACGCCGATCATCTGCACGCACCAAAGTGACTGTGGTTGGTGGCCTTGCTGCAGCATGCGCTATGTTGCTCGCTGCGTCGCTTCAACAAAAAGCAATGGCGACAGTCACCGCTGGAACAGCAGGATTCATCACTGGCACATATGTGATTTGGACGCCGTTGCTTGGATTATGCTGGGGGCAACGAGTCACTGCTCGAGTGTGGGTTGGCGCAGCGCTTGCTCTTGTTGGACTTTGGTTTCTCACAATGCAAGGCGGTGGAGAATTTTCTCTGGGAGATCTCTATCTTTTGGGATGCGCAATAGCTTGGGCGATGCACGTTCATGTCATTGGATGGGCTGCAACGCGCGGCGATGCGCTTGGGATTGCATTTGTGCAATTTACGGCAACTGGAATTCTTTCTGGGGTCATTGCGCTCGGAATCGAACCTGTCTCACTCGATCTGCTACGAATGGGTTCTGGCGCGATCGCATTTTCCGCGGTCTTCTCTATTGGCATCGCATTCACACTGCAAGTTCTCGCACAAACTGCAGCGCCGCCAGCTCACGCTGCAATTATTCTTTCACTCGAATCGCTCTTCGCAGAAGTGTCTGGCTCGCTGTGGTTGAAGGAATCATTCGATCCAAGAAAATGGCTCGGCGCAATTTTGATGCTGATCGGCGCACTTGTGGCAACCGTCACTGGACTCCGCGGTAAGGCCCCTCTTCGCCCATCGAATCGCCCGCCGCAACCGGAATTGGATTGATCGCAAATTTTGTATCGATGATGATTTTTTCCAGTTTTTTATACGCAGCAAATCCGCTCGGCCAAACTACGACTTCAACTCGGTAATCATTTGGAGACTTCCCTGCAAAGAGTTGATTGAAAACTTGCTGGGCGCTTTTATCGTCATTTACGATTGTGCCAATTCCAATTGGCTCCAAAATGCGTTGGCCCTTCACAGTAAAGTTCGCCGCACTTACACGACCATCTGCACACAAAATCTGCACGAACTTGGGGTGGGAATCCCATTTCAATCGTGCGAGCCGAATGAACTGAACGGCGCCGCGCTTGGTTGTACGCGCTTGCGCAAGAGCATTTGTGGTTTTATCAATAGCTTTTTTTTCTTCAAGCAACTCTGATTGCGCTCCTTGACGCGCTTCCAATTGTTTTCGCAATTTTTGGTATGCCTCCGCTTCGGACCGCATACGTTCATGGGTCGATTCCAAATTTTTTGTTGCGACCTTCCATTTTTCTAAGAGAGTCGGATCTCCAACGGTTGGCAAACTTGACAGTGCGGCAATGACCGATATAAGTTTCAGTTCCAACTTTTGAGCCTCTGTTTCCAACCGAGCAATTTCCTCCGCTGCGGCCTTTGGATCGATCGGTTTCTCGTCTTTATCTGCTGATTTCGTAAAGATGACAACAACTAACATGATGAACATAATCACGCCAAGCGCATTACACAGGGCATCGAGAAAGAGATCAAAAGCGTCTGAACTTGTTGTTCCAGTACGGCGACGCCTACGTCTTCTCCGCAATGCACTCATGGCTTCACTTCCTCCAAGGGATCAAAAAAACCACCTTGTGACGAATCCCAAAGTTGCCATCCAGCATCCAACTTATCTGCAAATAAATTCGAATACAAATTCAATGCCCTTCGAACAGCATCATCACGAATAATAAAGAGCGCATACCAGCCAACTGTTGGATTTGCTGGATTTGGTGGTGGATATTTCTCAATTAAATCCATCCATTGTGCTGCCCAAATTAAAGGTGCACGGCGAATGAGATCGTCGTGGATAAATGCTGTTTGTTTGGGAACTCCTTCATCATCCAAAATTCCAATTCCAACACCTATTGGAGTGACTTCCAACAATATCGGTTGTAAAGGCTCGAATGGTCCATCTTGTCTACGAACTCGACCTTTCATCTGCTCATCGCTGATCTGTTCTCTGATCGCTCGTTCTTTTTCTGCTGCTCGCTTGACATCGATCGTCAACAAGATGATTTCGCTCTCACACCATTGGAGCGATGCTGCAACTGCATCTTTGTTCTGCTTCGTTTTTTCAATACGACGCTCTTCCTCCTGCTGCATTTTCTCAAGCCTTTGTATCTGCCCCCCTGTGACATGTTGGGTTGTACGAACTTCCTCCATCACAGCAGTCTTCGCTTCAAGACTTTCGCGAGCAGCTTTCTCTCGTTCCTGAGCACTTGCGAGATGTTTTCGCACAATCACTGACTGCCCAGGTGTTGTCGAAGCGAGTGGTTGATTGCTGAGAGGATCAAGCGCCAATATCAGAGAGACTAAAATCATGATGCCTGTGACGCAGGCCATAATGTCTTGAAATGAAAAAAAAGACATTGGTGAAGAATGTGCACGCCGACTCATGATTCACTCCAGCAAAAGGATTACCAGTCCGTCAACTTAAGTCGGCTCGTAATGTTGTTATTGCAATACTTTGCGCAATCGTCAAGAAGATCTTCTTCAAGTTTGAAAACGTATGTGCTTAGTAACTGTATTGCAACTGCAGCGACGAGTGCGACCAATGTCGTGTTGAATGCGGTCGCAAGCCCGCCCACAACTGGTGATAGCTTTTCACGAATCGAATTTGTGCTCCCGCCGCTTGGATCGGCATCTCCAGAAATGATGACGTCAGTAAAACTTCCAATCGCAGTTCCAAGACCAATGACGGTGCCAATAAATCCGAGCACTGGAATCGTCCAAATCAGCGCACGAAGAACTGTATAAGACGCATCAATGGTGCTTGAATCATTGTCGGCTTGTGAATCCAGCACAGCGCCAACATCACGCACTTCTCCAATGTTTCCAAGGTTCGAAAGTGCCATCCAAACACGATTGAATAGGAGATACTCGCGCGGCCGCGCCACGCGCTGAGCGATCCGCTGCAAGACATCTCCAGATGTCCCAGGGGAAAGGACGAAATCAGTACGAAGTGGAAAGAGTCCTTGAATCTCGAATGCACGCCTTTGAACACGAACCTTCAAGAACTTTGCGTACAAGATGCAGAGACACCACCATGTAAACAAGATGCAGAGCCAATTTGTTTGCCACCCACTTGTAATGATTTTGCCAAAGTATGTTTCACGAAATGGGATAAGTGCGATCCAGCTCAGAACAGTTAAAACGAACGCAATTCCAAACCAAAATGGTCCGTGAGTTCTTGTGTAACGACCTGAAGCAAAGCCCAAAAAGCATTCGATGTCTCCGTGGCGAGAATCAATTGGTGGAGTTCTGACGGAACTGTTCGAAGTCATCGGCTCGTTCATTTTTTCTTTCCACCAGTCATTGTCACTGGTCGGTCAATGCCAGCGAAGACAGGCGTTCCGCTTGGGATGATTCGTACATGAGCATCAATCAAGGGACTTCCACTTAGGTCGACGGTACCAATGGGAAGAATGGTTGATGAGTTCGTGACTATATATAAAAATTCTTTCGGTCTTAGCCTCACATCGGCACCGATTCGGATAAGTTGATTCGGATTGTTTTGATCGATCATTCCTACCGGACGCAGATCACTCCTCAGCCATATTGATACAGCGCTTTCCTGATCTTTTTGAAGCTGTATCCAATCATTTACAGGAATATCAAGCTGGAGAAGCTCGGTCATTCTTTTGAAGTCCTTGCGACTTGATGGGATCCCAGGTGCAGTCCATTGAATTGAATCTAAGTTTGCAGCTGCGAGCAATTGAATCGCCTTTTCAATAGGCTCTTTCAGATATGGAGCCGAACTCTGAACTTTCGGTATGAGTCCATCGATCAGTGTGGCGCGAGCGACTGGATCAACATCTTTAGAATCGCGAATGGCGAGAATGATTTTGAAGGCAGTTTCTATAGAGATTTTTGCATCGCGACCAGTCAGCAACTCTTCCAATCGATTCTTCAAAAGTTCTTGGGGGCTCGGTCCATCTGACTTGATGTCCGCTCGCTGAATGACTTCAGATTTTTTCTCGCCCTCCTTCCAATTATTCCAAACAGAATAGATTTTTGATTGATTTCCAGCCACCAGTGGAGGATCTGTAGGGTCATAAAAATAGCGCGTTCCGTTTTTCAGTAGAAGTTCCTGCATAGCCATAGGCGTCCAAGTCCGCAGTGTGTTGTGTAGCCATTCGATCCATGCTGAGTTATCGATTAGCAATTCCTCATATCTATGAATTGAATCATCGATAGCACTTTTCGGATGATTTGATCGAAACTTTTGGAGCTCAAGTCGGCGATTCATGCGATCCAATTCTGTTGTTGGGATTGGATTCTGTATGAAAGACTTTCGAAGATCAAGCCACTCTGCAATCGCCTGCCACTGTTCGGCGTTACGCGCCACCTCAGAAAAATCACCTGAATAGTTCGATCCCGGAAAATCAGATGCAAACTGACGAAAAAGCTCTGGGAGTTTTTGAGGCGAAGTCATTACCACTCTAATTTTTTCAAGTTGTATTTCTTCTGAAATCTTTAATTGTTCAGCCACAATCGCTTGGTCGACTTCAATACGAAACAATTGCATCCGACCTCTTTGGATTTCAAACGCAACCTTTGCATCTTGTGAGATATTTCCTACTGCTGCAATCCGATCAGCAAATCGCTCTGACTGGCGTAATTTTTCTCTTGTGTCAGTGTCGCCTGGTTGTAAGAGTTCGAGCTGGTCAATTTCTGAACCAAACTTGCGAACATCAACGAGAAACGCTTCGTTACGCTCTTCGTCCACTCTGGCTTCAACAGCATTTTGAACACTTCTCCACTGTTTGACTCTTTCACGCTGATCATCTGTTCTTGCAATATTTGCTGACGCCTCAATCGTTGATCGATTGGCAGAAATTGCTGTTGGATCTCCGGCCTGCGAAAAAAGATCTTCAAAGTTTTTATCAGCTTCACCTTGTTTGGCAAGTAAGTCTGCGTGCCTTTTCATGGCCGCCAAAGAACTCGGGTGTTGATCAAATCCTTCCTCTGTATGAGATGAATCTGACATCAATTTTTCGATCTGCGTGCCGTCATTTCGATCTACTGCCGCTTCGAGTGCGACTATGAATATCTGTTCCCTCGAAGCACGAATTTGGTCCATCATGAGCCAAACTGCAAACCCAAGACAGGCCGTAATCAAAAAGATGATTACAAAAACTTTCATTCGGCGGCGAGTTTTAATCTGAGCAAGATGAGCCCGAATACGCCATTCTGCGATCTCTCGCAAAGCGGGAGGCACTTCTGCCAGAATAGATTCTGCTGCAATGAGACACGCTTGAACATCTATCGCAGAGGTTGTTGGATCAACGGTGACACGTTCAAGAGCTTCAAGCCGTTCTTTCGTCTGACGAGTAAGTTCAATCTCGGCATCACGAAGATTCAGCCACTCAATGATGGGCGTGACAATGCTAAGCGGCTCGCTCGGCACTTCAGTATCGCCACGTTCCATTCTGTCGAGGAAAATTTCCCACTGAACCAAGGACTCGCGAACTTGATCAATCGACTCCGCCATATAGTTTGCGAACATTTGCTGCGCAAGCCTGGAGGCGTGTTCCACCGCATGTTCCGCCCATGCTGCGTTGACTTGCACTTCACACTGAGCGACTGCGAGTTGAACTTCCGCAACTCCGCGCCATTCGCCATTCGACAGATCCTGCATTATGTGTTCGGCTTCTGACAACAGTCCCTTCTGAATAGAAATTGAAAGTGAGTGCCTCAATTCCTGAATGAGTTCATTCTCGAACCGAATAATCTCTTCATGCCAAATCGGATTTTTCCTATCGCGCTTTGCCAGCAATCTCAGGGTATCAAGACGCATAGAAACAGATGCGAGAGCGAGATTCTGTCGGCGAAAGAGCCGATGAAGTTGGTCGAATCGATCTCTATAAGCAAGAGAAACCGCCTCTCGAATTTCAGTAATGTTCTCAACATTCATCAGTGGCGGGATGGCCAAATTATTTTCACGACAATATTTCCTCCAAGTTTCAATATGTGAATAAGCCGGGAGATTTTGAATAATATTTCCCCCCTGCTTTGAATCTAATTTAAAGTCGTCGATTTGAGCGACGGCAGATTTTGGATCTGACAATTGATCGAGGACAACCAATAAGGGTGGCTTTGCGTCAACAAGACTTCTCAATTCCATTCGTAATCCTCGACGAGCAAGGTCTAACCCTTGTGTGATTCGGAGATGAATACCGTTGAGAAATTCGGCATGTTCAATTGCAATTTGTTCTATAACTGATGTTTCGGTGATTGATCCGTCAAGGATTGCTTTCACCTGTTCTAGTAGTTGACCGTGTCGCGCCATAATTTAACTCCGAATATCAAGAATCAATAATCCATACATTCGACCACTCAATTCGTCTGTGATCAACAAACGAAGCGTTGAAAGGGCTGGCTCTGACCGATCCAATCCAGCCCGTGACTCAAGTTCAGCAATTGATTTCACTAAAGCCTCGCACTCTGGAAGAAGTAACGCCAGTTGGCTTGCAGTGAGGCACGCCTTCAAATCATTATTTTCTTGGAGAAGACGCTTTTGCCTTGCAAGCTCCTCGAATGGCGCGTTGATTTGTCGGATAGTGCACTTTGATCCAATCAACTCAATTCTCAAATCTTTTTTTCCAAGCTTTCCTTCTATCGCTCTAAGTTTTTTATTAAGAAGTGTCCAAGGAATACCCGACATATCTTCGATCGCAAGTGTGGCATGAGAAAACTGGGTGCCAAAATCGATCTCGCCGCCGAGTGCGCCTTCCGCACTTCGCTCAACAGTAATCGTTCCCTCAAATGGGGGTGGACCCAAAATGACCGTCCGACCATCCTTCAATGTCACCACAAGTGCAGCACTCGCGAGGTACGTTCGGAATTGAGTAATGCCTTCCCCAACATCAATCCGTGGAAAGGTTCGCCAGTTCCAAATCAGTTTTTTCCCTAACCATGATGGACCTCCAGAAAGAATCGGCTTACTACTTTGTAATGATTGAAATCGAATTGAAATCTGATTCGGTTCATTGACAATTGAAAACTTTGACTGCGCAGGGGGCGCTGGCTGCATTTCAACTCGCAAAATATCTGCTGGCATTTCACCGCACTGGACTTCTTCAGAAACGACTTGATCAAATCGATCAATTTGAACTTCAAAAGCTCTCTTAGGAACGATTCCATATTGCGTAGGCGCCTGCGCAACTCGATCGATCGCAGAAACACCAAGCAGTAATGTGGTTGCGAAAAAATAGATCATTATTCGGATTTCTTCTGGGGCCTTGTATTTTTAATTTGAATTTCTGCGATCGGAACACCGTTCTCTGGCCCTACAAGAACGCGAGTCTTTTCAATATCAACCAGAAACTTCGATTGTGAGTCATTGATGGCATTCTTCTCCTTCTCGGCATCATCTAAGACGGCCTGCGCTGTTTCGACTGCGACCTTTGCATCCTTGCGAAGTTTCAGCATCTCACTGTCGCTAGGTCGGGTAAAAACTCCGGCATATTTTTCAAATTCTTCCTTCGCATTGTCGAGACTCTCTTGCGCCTTCTTTGTGGCTTCCTCAACTCTTTCAAGCGTTGCTTTATCGAATTGCTTTGGATATTGAAATTCGAAAGAGAGAAAATTCGCCGTTCCTGCGGACTTGCATTTCAGTTTTCCAATAAATCCGTTGTCGTTTGGAATATCAATATCAACCACCCCATCTTTGAACGCAACCCACTGTTTCCCATCAACTGAATAATGGAATCCAGTACTTGTATTGGTGTTACCAATTTTTCTTTCGGAGTTTGGTTCAAGTCCTATTTTTGGAATTGCATCGAATATATACCACTCGAAGACTCGATCCATGCAAACGATGAGTGCTGTACTGCGCAAATCTTCTTGCAAGGCTTTTATGAGAGTTGGATTTGATTGAATGGTGGCAGCGGAAGTCACCCAACTGAATGTCGCCTTCGTTCCGTCTATATCAATAGATGCGACCTGTTCACTGCGCCCATTGGAATGAAGGGAAATTTTATTGTCGCTCTGGCTCAATTCAAAAAACTGTCTTGCGTTCGTATCAGGGGTTCGTTGTGGAAACCAGACAATGCGATCAATCTTTGCACCGACGGTAAGTTCTGCGGTGCCTTCGATACTCCCAAACTTATCTTTAGTTGGCTTTGGAAGCTTAAACAACTTCCACCCATTCGCTTTTGTCGGCATTGATGACAAAAAATCGCTTGAAGCAGTAGGCGAAACAGTTACACGCGTAGGGATTGCTGGGATCGCAGGCGTTGGAATTATTGCCGCTGAAAGATTCTTCGCGGCGGCGAATTCTTTTTCGAGACTTTGAATTTTCGCTTGGAAAATTTTATTTTCCGCAAGGGCTTCATCAAGCGCTCGCTGCGCATCAATAGCCATTTGTTGCGAACGCGAACGCTCCGCATCTACTGCGCGAATGAAACTCTCGTCACTTGTTGCGCCAACCAGTCGTGGAACGATCACTTTCGGTGGATCGAGGGGCTTGACACTTCCGCTCTTTTCGGTCGCAAGTGGTGACTCGAATTGACTCGGCACTCTCCATGGCGTGAGGAAGAAAAATATCATTGCGATGATTGCCGCAAACAAAAAACCTGAGACGAAGATTGCAATCTTCAATTGGCGCTCACGAGTTGTGCGAAAGCCAAAATCAATTTTGCGTGTTGCGGCAGAAACTGGAAGAGCACGTTGTTCGTTTTTTCCGTCAAAAACTGGTGGCGATTCGTCTGAAACAAATTCATTCGATAAACGAAGTGGTAAATCCGATTCTGATCCACTCACTCGATCGCTTCGTAATGTGGCATTTTTTCCTGTTCTTGCCGCATCTATAAACTGACCCTTTCGAGTGCATGGTCCTCTTATACAAAGGTCGACCGTTAAGCCAGGACTCTGTCGCGCAGCGCTCGCAGCAGGAGTTCCATCCATACAAAATCGCCATGCGCAGCGGAGCCCCGCGAATGGATCCATAAAATACGTTGAAAACGTAACCCGCCATCTCCACTCTGGTGGAATCAAAAGGAGCGCCTCATGAACCAATTGGAGAACTTCAGTTCCTTTTGGATAGACAATCGAACATGGCACTGTCGAATCCAGCATTACCGAATTTGCTATCACTCCTGCCCAACCTGCGTCGCCAGTCAATTTTTCCCATGCGTCACATCGAACGCAATCCGTCGTATTTTTCTCTGGCAATATCTTTTCAGTTTCAAACTCACGGGGTTCACCAAACCACTCGCTCGACATGACGCCTGGTTGAAAAAGAATCCACGCTGGCCCCATTTTGGATAGCTCACTCTCTCGTAGTAAAAGATAATGAGCAAGTTTGTTACTTCGAAGCGTGTGGTCTGGCTTCGTTGCTCGCACAGCGGCAAGAATGTGCCGCGTCACTCCCGCGGCTTCAATGATCCAATGGGAATATGCGATTGGACAATCCGACAGCAGCGCCCCCTCGAATGGCGGGCGGTATCCGGAAAGCGCTTCCAACCTAGGTATGAAAGGTCCAGGAAATCCCCTTGTCATTCCAACCGTACAAATCCCACTGGTGAGCGGCCGAAGCCCTTTCGGTGCTGAAGTATAAAAGAGTTCGTACGCCATAAGCAATCGCCTACTCGGCTGTAGCACCTTCTTTACGAATCGATCCAACAATTTTCCCCCAGCGAGAAAACTCATACAAAAATGGGACAGTGACCCACGCAGGCTTGACATCTGAAGCTCGTACTTTGAGCAATCCTGACTTTGGATCGAGTGTTGTAGATCCGCCAGTTGCGCTTACTGGGATATAGAGCGCTTGCGCAGAAATATCATTGACTGCTGATACAAACTCTGGCACAGTTTTAGCCAAAAGACTTTCGATTTGTTGACTGACCATTTCAATAAAGTCCTTTTTGACTCGCCCAAGAATCAATCCGCTGGTTCTCTCCTCAAACTGATATGGCTCACTTTTTATGTCAATTCCAGGAAGAAGCCCCTGCCAAATATCGCTCTTGGTCACAACGATCGTCAGCGGTTGACGAAGCTTTTCATCCGCAGGCATTCCAGCATGACGGCGAATTCTTGCTGCCATTTCGAGAAGAACATTATCTTGTCGAAATGCGCGGAGTACTTGCCCAACTTGCGGATCTTCACTTAATCCATGGAGTCTCGACCGAAATCGAACATCTTGAGTGGGGTCGAAGAGAAAGAAAATATTTTTAGATTGCGCAAGGTGCTGGGTTGTTGGTGAAGTCAAGCTATCAGCGCCTGGCAGAAAATGCTCCCCCGCATTGTCATACATGCATAACACTTCAGTGAGAATTTCCGCGCCTCGGGCATTCACGTGGCGTGCTGTAGGACGAACCGTGAACATAAATGGTTGAGGCAGAGTGATTGTTTGTCCAGGCTCAATCTGTACTGTGCTGTATTGCGTCCCCTCAAGCTGAGTCTTTTCAAGAGCAACGAATGCGTCAGGATTCTCTGGCAAAAACATCAATTGTTCATTTCTGACGAGACCCTGATTTGATTCTGGGTCGGCGTCTGAAATCGCTAAAGCAAATCCGAGGTCGAGGGTCTGCCTCAGTTGCCAAGAAGCTGCTGTTAAAAAATAAGTCTTGCCGCTTCCGGGCGTTCCTGCAATTGACATAATGCGCGATTTATGCTCAAGAAGCACACTTGGTAAGACGAGGTGACAGCGAGGGCAGGCGATATGTCGACATGGCGCGCCAAATGCATCAAGTGCTTCTCCAGAGACTGCGAAGCGTGATGGAACAAATCTTGTCGGAGAATCAACTGCTAATACTGAATCACCACGCAAGTCTGGATGACTTGCGACCCAACAAATATCCTCTGACTGGAAAATTTCCCAACAGTGCGGGCACTGGATTTTTGCAAGTAATCTTCGTCGCACTCGAACTCCGCATTTACTTGTGAAACGCTACGTAGAATCACGGGTGTCAGTCCCCACAGAGATACTGCCTGTCCTCAATTTATCATAGACACTTTGCAAAATTACGCGACGATTCGACATCAACTATGAGTCAATTCATTCTGCAAGTTGTATTGCTCCCCGTCGCATTCTCCATAATCCTTTACTTATTGCCCCGACTCCCTTGGTCGGTCGAGAATTGCCAACGGATCGAAGTATGGTCAGCAGGGCCCGCTTTAGCTTGCGCAACAATTCTGTCTCTTTACATTCTTGAAGGTGCGGAGATTTTTCACTGTAGTCAAAGGTGGTATTTGCTCTGGATCACCGCACTGATTGTTGGGTTGGGTGGGATAACTTCATGTCGCATTTCAAAGAAACCTTGGAAACTATCTCGAATAACGCTGCGAAACAGTAATTTTTTCTTGTTGATTGGAACCTCGGCCTTCGCAATCTTTATTTTGCGGTTTCCATTTTACGACGGAATTCTCGCTCGCATTATTCTGGCTGCCATAGCAGCTCTCGCGACGCTCCTCATGATTCCAATCTCGGGACGCACTCCAGTCGCAACGCCATTCGCGCTCAGTATTTCATTTGGAGCCATTGCGGTATTGCTCCTCGTAAGTGGGTCATTGAAAGTAGCACTGATCGCATCATCACTTTCGTTGACATCGGGAATCTGTGCAATGCTCGCATTTTGGTGTCGTGGATTTTCTGGTGGTGCCTCATTCGCAATGGCTGGGATCACTCTTGCGTTTGCTCTTGCGTTGTACGGCGCGTCATACCACCACCATCCCGAAGTGACAATAGCTTCATGGTGTGTCGCCTCTCTTGCGCCATTGTTGCTTTGCGTTGCTTATCACTCTCGCTTTCGAAATTCGACACGAATTACGCTTGTGATGATTTTGATTACATGTGGGGCGATCGCATTTGTAGCGCTGCGCGCAGCCCAGACTCGAAGTCAGGCGAGTGATAATTGAACGCCGTACACTTCGAAGAATGACGAACGAATATTTCCCTACTATCCAGCAAGTTCAATTTGATGGGAGCCGTTCCGCGCGCCCACTTTCGTTTCGGCAATATAACCCGAACGAAATCATTGGGGACCGTTCAATGCGCGATCATCTTCGTTTCGCTGCGTGTTATTGGCACACAATGCGCAATGGACTCTCGGATCCATTTGGTATTGGCACGGCCCAAATGCCTTGGGAAGATGGAAGCGAATCGATTGACAACGCGAAGCGGCGCGCAGATGCCTTCTTTGAGTTTCTAAAAAAGTGTCAAATAGGATTCTGGTGCTTTCATGATCGCGATCTTGCGCCAGAAGGAAACACGATAGCGGAGTCAGAGAAAAATCTGGATGCACTTGTTGCTCATGTTTCTGCTCTGCAACAACAGAGTGGCGTTCAACTTCTGTGGGGAACCGCAAATCTTTTTTCGCATCCCCGTTATATGCACGGCGCATCAACAAACCCTTCGGTGGACTCATTTTTGTTTGCTGCCGCACAGGTGCGAAAAGCGCTTGAAGTCACCCTAGAACTTGGGGGAAAAAGTTATGTTTTCTGGGGAGGACGCGAAGGCTATACCACCTTGCTGAACACGAATCTGGCGCGCGAACGTGAGCACCTCGCACGATTTCTGCACCTTGCCGCTGATCATGCTCAGCACATTGGCTTTAAGGGTGCATTGCTCATCGAACCAAAGCCGCACGAGCCGACGACGCATCAATACGACAGCAACGCAGAGGCGACTCTGAATTTTCTAAGAGAATTCGGTCTATTTGGAAAGTTCAAATTGAACATTGAAACCAATCACGCCACGCTCGCTGGGCATTCGATGGAACATGAACTCACCGTCGCAATCGCTGCGAATTCACTTGGGTCGATTGATGCCAATATGGGAACTGCCGGACTTGGATGGGACACGGATCGGTTTCCAACGGATCTTTACCTGGCGACTCACATCATGCTTGCAGTATTAGGAATGGGTGGGTTTCAATCCGGAGGACTGAATTTCGACGCAAAGCGAAGGCGGGAAAGTTTCGAGCCGCTCGATCTTTTTCATGCACACATTGCAGGAATGGATGCGTTTGCGTTTGGATTAAAGGCTGCTGTGCGAATCCGCGCCGATGGACGACTTGCCCGCTTCATTCAAGAGCGATACGCATCGTGGACCACTCCGCTTGGAATTGAAATCGCCACAGGAAAACGATCGCTTGCGGAGTGCGCAAGGATGGCTGAACAACTGTCGACATCGACACTCGCTTCGGGTCGCCAAGAAATGCTCGAAGGGATTCTGAACGAACTCATCATCTCTCACAGCAACGCGTGATTGATTGAATTCCGATTCATAAGATTACGACTCATCTGATGTACTTATGGATTCAATGGACCGATAAACCGATACGTTCCACCATTTTCTTTTGCGATGAACTGCATGACTTGTTCATTTTCTGCGTCATAGAAACAGATCGTGTTGATCTGAGTCTTCTTGGCAGAATTAAATTGTTGAATGACACGAATCGCTTTTTTCTCATCAAAGCCGCCGTCGGTGAGTAAAAAGATTGCGTCAGGTTGAACAGTAACCAAAGTTTTTTCTAGTGCAGTAGCTGGATCAGTACCGCCACGTGCATCCGGACCAACGCTCGCAACATCAACCCACGTGAAATACTTTCCTTTATTTGAAAATGACGCTGGCATGAGCCGCTCAGGCTGCATCGGCAGTTCTTGATCGTCAAAGAAAATGATGAAAAAATCTTGGTCCGATGGCATTCTGTTGATAGATCGCTTGAGCTCCAACAACATGTGATCAAGCTTCGGATTTGCGCCACCGACTGGACCAAACATGCTTTGAGAAAAATCTAATACGAATGCAACTCTCTTCGCTTCGGATTGAATGCCCATAAATTCTGAATTCGCCTTTGGCTTCGGCGCACCGCAAGATTCACATTTACTGCTGGAACTCGAACCAGATTTACCGCATGATTTGCACTGGCCGCCGCTACAGCTTCCGCTTCCGCTGCTACTTCCCATGCCCGCTTGTTGTCCAGCTTGTTGTCCAGCTTGTTGTCCAGCTTGTTGTCCAGCTTGTTGTCCGGCTTGTTGCCCCGCTTGTTGCCCCGCTTGTTGTCCCGCTTGTTGCCCCGCTTGTTGTCCCGCTTGTTGTCCGGCTTGTTGTCCGGCTTGTTGTCCGGCTTGTTGTCCGGCTTGTTGTCCCGCTTGTTGTCCCGCTTGTTGTC
>Ga0209190_1001829_pt1 | contig 14657 bp, 7 predicted proteins | sample M_140205_XF_Meta_FD_187315 | JGI IMG/M metagenome (GOLD analysis project Ga0209190, IMG submission 187315) | Freshwater microbial communities from Lake Montjoie, Canada to study carbon cycling - M_140205_XF_MetaG (SPAdes) (version 2) | ecosystem: Environmental > Aquatic > Freshwater > Lake... | reverse complement strand
CGCATTTCAAAAGGTATGAAACAAGACGATCTTGCGGTGCTTCTGTACACCTCTGGAACGAGTGGTCGACCAAAGGGAGTCATGCTGACCGCGGGCAATCTGAGTGCGAACATTGAACAGATCGTGGACCGTGCAAAATTCGATCGTCACGACACGATGCTGGGCGTCCTGCCTCAATTTCACACCTTTGGATTGACGGTTCTGACTTTGCTTCCTCTGGCAATTGGTTGCCTTGCGATTTATACCGCGCGCTTCATTCCCCGAAAACTTATTGCATTAGCACGCACCCATCGACCAACAGTTCTTGTCGCAATCCCTTCGATGTATGGAGCATTGCGGCTGGTCAAAGATGCAACGAAGGAAGATCTCGCCAGCCTTCGATATGTGGTCAGTGGGGGAGAACCCTTGCCGCAAGCAGTTTCCGATACTTTTTTCGAACGCTTTGGCATCCGAATCAGTGAGGGATATGGCTTGACAGAGACAGCGCCGGTCACCAACTGGTGCCTCCCCGAAGAATGGAAGTGGCGCAGTGTCGGACGCCCGCTCAAGGATGTCACTGAACGAATCGTGGACACCGATGGAAAAGATGTTGCAGCAGGCTGTGAAGGTGAAATTCGAATTCAAGGACCCAACGTGATGGCGGGATATTGGAATCTGCCGCAAGAAACCAAAGCAGTCTTTGACGAGAAAGGTTCTTTTCGCACAGGCGACATGGGACGTATCGACAGCGATGGTCATCTTTTTATCACCGGACGCATTAAAGAAATGATGATCATCTCTGGAGAAAATGTTTTCCCTCGGGAAATCGAAGAAGTCCTTGATCGTCATCCGTCAGTCAAGGCGAGTGCAGTCATTGGTATGCCGGACGAATCACGCGGAGAACTTCCAATTGCATTCGTTGAATTGAAAGAGGGCGAGTCCTTTGATGAGGTTGCGCTTCGAACTTGGTGCCGCGAGAATCTTGCGCAGTTCAAAGTGCCAAGAGAAATCCACCTTCTTGATCCACTGCCGCGTAATCCAACGGGCAAGATCATGCGCAGGTCGCTCAAGATCGCGTAAAGAGCGCAGAGTTTGCGAACAAAATCATGGAGGGCAAGCACCCCAACCACTGAGCAGAAGAGTGAGATCTGCGCCATCGGTGACACCATCACCTGTCACATCAGAACCACTTGTATTCCAACCAGAAAGCAGAAACGCCAAATCAGTTCCGTTTCGTTGTCCATCATTGTTGTAATCACCCAGACAAATGGAGCAGGCAGTTTGAGTTGATGTCACGGTCAATGTGCCAGCTCCAATTGACCCTCCAACACTTGCGACACGCAGAAGATATTCACTGCCACATTGGGCAGTAAAAAGAACCGCAGCACTCTTGGGATTAATAGCGCAATTTGCATTGTCATCATTACAAATAATTGACTGCGAAGTCGTACTGCATGGGTACGGATATACAAGAAGCGCAGTGTCAAACGGTTCCGCTCCACATGTGCTGACGGCGATCTGGCCCCGAACATTGTTCAGCCGAAACCAGACATCCGATACGACAGGGTTTAATCGAGTGCCAGTAATGACAATGTTGTCGATGCGATTTGCTGCGGTACTAGAAGTCGCTGCAACAGTCGACTTCATACGAAAAAGGACGCTTGCCTGATTCGAAGCCGTTGGTACTTGAATCGTGCGCGTAAACGCCGATTGATAGGTCGTGACATTCCATGCCTCAGTGCCGGTTCCAGTTGCGCCAGCGACAATGACTGAGTAACCAGGCAATAGTGTTGTCCATGTTGAACCGCCGTTTGTGCTCATGACGAGATCAAATGTCCCTGGGCCTGCGGAGTTCCGCGCTTGATCCCACGAGACAGAAATGCTTCCATAATTGAGCGTGTTCACCTTGACTTGGTAATAGTCTCCGACACTCCAGTAAGCCGTTCGTAAAGAATTCGCAGAGCCATTTCCTTCCAATGTCGAATAGACCGTTGTCGCAAGTGCATGCCCGCTCGAGAGCATTGTTCCAGCGACCAATTGCCCGGAATCTGCGGGGCCATAGTTGAATGAGGTTCCAACAGGAGGGCTTGGAAGGCTCGGAATTGCAGTTGCGATACTCCACGAAGCAAGGATTGCGGGTGAAAGCGTAATACAATCAGCTGGAACTGGATTATTACCTGCAGTTGCTGCAAGAAGTGTGAATGGAAAAACTCCCAGCGATATCGGAGTTGCTTGCGAGCATTGATCATTGACGGGCACGGGTGGATTGCAGTTGACTGCGGCCAAGTCAACACATAATTGATCCCAAGATTTTTGGCAACAAATTGGATCAATTGCACAAACGGAGTTACAACAGGTTGCAATCTGACAACCAGGCGTGGAATGATTTGCAAAGCAATCTCCAGAAGACCCGCATGGATTCGAGCAAAGGTCATCCCAGGTCACTTTCAAGTTATAACTTTGTACATCTGGGCAAGCGTAAGTAAACGCTTGTGGGGTTGGAAAAGTTCCCCGAGCAACGACGACATACCACGTTCCAACAGGAACGCACTGAATGTGATTTTGTGCCAAACATCCACTGGACTGAACAGCAAATGCTGCGCTTGAAAGTGAAGCACACGGTTGAGAAAGAAGCGCAACAAAGATTGGAGCAGTATCCGAAGAAGTTCCATACGGTGTTCCATATTCTGCTTGAATCTCAATGTTGACTCGTGCGAGACCGTCGCCGTTGGGATCTGTGAGGACAAGTTTGTATGCATCTAAATCTGGCAAGCCAGCTGTTCCGCCCGCAATAAACCGAATGCTTCCACAAATCGTCTTCGAATTCACAACCGTCAAAAGTGTGGTGTTGGCAGCGCCGTTGACGCATGGAGAATTTCCAGTCCCAGTGGATTCGCAAGTTTCATTCTCTGCCATTGACTGAGGTGGACATACAGGCACGCAATATGTTGAGCAGATTTGAGTTGCAGATGAAACACAACTTTGATCCCATGCAACTGAGCAGCAGTATGGTTGAACGGCACAAATCGCTTCGCAGCAAGCAGCATCCGCACAGGAGGGTGTGGAATGAGCAACCGTGCAAGATCCAGCGGTCGCTGAACCACAGGGCGTCGGTGGAGGAGCAGCGCAGTTGATCTGGGCATTTGCCGCGCACTGACCGTCCCACATTGTCAAACAGCAGAATGGATCCACTGCGCAAATCAAAGCACAACACGTTGGCGTATCACAACCCGGTGTTGCATGCGAAGCAAAGCATGAACCCGTCGCATCGACGGGGCAAGTCTGCGCCGATGCGAATCCGCTTACAAAGGCACCCACAGCGAGCAGCACGCTGAGGAAGTTTGAAATGTGCGAGAAAGGCTTCAAGACAGACAACAATACGATAAAGACACTTATTTCAAGCATCAAATTATAAATTTAGCAAGAAACAATTTTTGCAAAGAAAAACCCCCCAGTCTTTCGACTGAGGGGGGTATTTGAATCGAATTTACTGAATGAACAGAAGTTCAAACAGACTTACTGCGGGCAGATTCCCCAACCACTGAGCAGATATGCGAGATCTGCACCATTGGTCAGTCCGTCACTATTCAAGTCACCGCCAGGGGTTCCCCAAGCGGACAACAGATAGGCAAGATCAGCACCATTGCGCAGATGGTCGTTGTTGAAATCCCCAACGCATACTGGTGAACAATTGACAGGAGAAGCCACTGTCACAGTAAGCGTTCCAGTTCCCGTTGCTGTTGTTGCGGAATATCCACCCACAGCGATGATGTACTGAATTCCACAACTGAGTTGGGCAGTCATGATGGAAGAGAAGCCAGTGCATCCCGCTCCGTCGTCGTTGCAAGCGATAACACTGCTTACTTCGCAGGTTGTTTGCGCCGAAAGTCGGGTGTCATGATTTGCAGTGTTGCAAGTCGAGAATGTATATAGACCGGCTTGGGTCGGAGTGAACTTATAGAAAATGCAGTTGTAATTGATTTCGGTTCCAAACGGGCCCATATCGCAGAGTCCGGTGTAATCCAAATCAACAGTTGCACCTGCGCGGTTGAATGCTGTCGCACCCATTGGGAGCGTCACAGCCTCTGGACAGGTCAAGCCTGCACCGCCACCGCCACCACCGCCGCTGGATGTGATGACCATGTCACCGACGCCGAAGGTTGCGGCACCGTATCCACCAATGCGGATGCGATACGAAGTGCCAGCCGTTGCAGCAAGCGTCACTTCTGATGTCAAACCGCAGAAGTCATCGTTGCATACGACCAAGGCACCACCGCAACCGTTGTAGATATCAAGGCGGGTGTCCCAAGTAGCCGCAGAACAGAGAGAAACGGTGTAATTCCCAGCTGCAGGAGCAGTGAAGGAGAACCAGACATCGTTGAAGAAACTTGCTCCGAACGCACCGCAAGAGGCATCCGTTGGATTTGGTCCGTCAGTCGTCGATCCATTTGTATCGAATAGATTGCTTCCAACGATTGCGACAGTTGCGTCTGCGCAATTGTCATTTGGAGGACCAACAGGAGCGCCTTGCGAAACGATCATTTCAGTCGTTCCGGTTGCGCCGTTCCAACCACCGACTCGGATGATGTACGTTGTTCCCGCTGTCAAATCAGCAGAAACAAGAGATGCATAGGCAGTTGATTCTGGGCAATCGTCATTACAGGCGAGTTGATTTCCACCTGCGTCTGGACAACCATCCCATACTTCGATTCCTGTATCAAACTCGGCGCTTGAACCACAGGTTGCGAAGGTGAAGGCATCCGTTGCGGGAGCAACGAAAGAGAAGAAGACATCCTTCGTGAATGCTGCACCGCCGAAACCACAAGTCACTTCGCCGAAACTTGTTCCAGCGTTGATGTTGGTGAAAGGATTGTCGCCGAGATGAGCAACCATTGGTGCGCTGCAGTTATCTCCTGCAGGTGGCACAAATGAGCAACTCGTCGAAGAAATCTGGAGCGTGTAATTATTTCCCAGCGCAGTTCCACAGGGGAGATCGATGAACTGACTTGGCAGCGCAACGATGTAGTAACTACCAGGACCAATGCAAGCGGTCAGCGTGCTTGGGCAAGATCCCGTGCTGACTGCACCAACGATCGTGCATCCAGGGTTGTCAACGATCGCGCAGAACGATGGCAGATTGCTGAAAAGATTCAGGGTGATCTGCGTTCCTGTAGTCACGGTGAATCCGTACCAGTCTGTGTCGCGTGTAGCAGTACTCGCATAGAAAGTTCCACCAATTGAAGTGTTGAGCGAAGACAAAGCTTGATTTGCTCCGCCGCCGTTGCAACCACCGTTCGTGTCATCTCCGCAAGCTTCTTCTTCTGGAGTCGCAGCAGGGGGAATCGTGCAACTTCCAGCTCCGCACGCTGGGCAGAGGGTCGCTGCTTCGTTGGCGCAATAAATGTCCCATTCGGTTTGGCAGCAATAGGGATCAGAAGCACACACCGTGTCGCAGCAAGATTGGTCTGCGCAGCAAGTTGTTCCAGGATTGGCAACGCAGCAATCTCCGCCACCACCGCCGCCGCCGCCGCCGCCACCGCCAACAGCAATGGACATGGTTCCAGCTCCACCAGTTGTTGTCGCGCTATAAACACCGACTGCTATGTAGTAAACGGTTCCAGCTGAAGCTGACAAAGTCATGATGCTCGAAAACCCAGCACAACCAACGCCGTCGTCATTGCACGCAACGACTGTCGACGCGTCGCAGCCAGTTTGAGCTGAGAGACGTGTATCAACTCCTCCCGCTGTTCCGCAAGTCGAAATTGTGTATGTGTCAGTCGTTGTCGCGGTCCACTTGAACCAGACCGTGTGGAAATTTGTATCTGTTCCGAATGCTCCCATATCGCACAGACCGGTGTAATCCATATCGACAGTCGCTCCAGCATTGTTGTATGCGGTGACGCCATCCGAAATGGTTACAGCTGTAGCACAGGTTTGTCCGCCCTGCGCATAAGCGCCGACGGTGGTACATGTGGCGATCAAAGCTCCAGCCACAAACATTAAGGTTTCATTACGCATCAAATTTCTCCATGGAAGTTTCAAACAGAATCTGATCCAGGCCTTTGGAAATAATTGTTCTTCGGTTTGATCAGCGTCATGCTTCAACAAACTGAAGACTTCAATAAGATCCTGTGAGTTTGCAAACACTACAAACCACAAATTGAATGTACCACTTGATTTGCGAAGTACAAATAAAAACAATGTTTTTCTTAAAAAAACGCACAGCCTACTTTTGTCAAAAACTTGATAAAAACGAAGGGCCTTGGGAAAGACCCGAAAAAGTCATTTCTTTCATTCAAATCAGCCAATGAGGCTTTTTAGTCTGACCGACCGGCAGTTGCGGTGACCGAGCATGTACCAATAAGGGATTTGCCTTTTCGGATACCTACAACGTTGGTATTCATGGGCACAATAAAAACGAGTTGCAGACGTTGCTCTCCAGAGCTCGGCTGGGGGGGAAGATCTGAGATTTTTTGAAATGGTTTGGATGGCTGAATGCATAATTCTATGTCATTGAGCCTTTCCCAAACATAACCAACTGGTTTGTAAAACTTTCCATTGGAATCAACGATTTCGAGTGAAACATCGTTTCCTAATTGTTTAAATGTTTTTGATCTGTCGCCCCACATATCAATTCCATTTTGAATCCTTGACGCATCAACCATAATGATTTCAGTTTCATCAGAATGATTAAATCCACTAATTTTCTGTGTCTTGGAATACGAAACAGAAGAGCCCTTCTGAAAAACTCCTATCCCTCCGCTGAGCCAGTTTCCAGAAGTTTTGGTCGCGACGGTCATCGGATCGGCGAGATTCACATTCAGCATCACTGGCTTAATTGAATTCTTGGAAATCACAAAATTAGAAATATCTGGCAAGTATCCACCATCTGGGCTTGAAGAATCTTGCTCAACAGCAATACTGCTGTCAGACAACTCAAATTTGGTCGCGAGATCCACCTCCTCAATAGCGCACAAAAAACTCAGCCCTTTTATGTAAAAAAGATTGGGCTTACTCGAGGATTTTTCAAAGGGACCCGCTGGAAAGAGCAGGACAATATTTGCGTTTTGTTCTCCTGGAAGGCTTGTGGCATAGTTTCCAGTGTCATCGAACGTAAAAATTTTTGCAGTTCCACCAGGCATCGGCTGATAGAATTTTGTTGGATATGCAACGAATGAGTGCGAATCTGTATTTGAAATACGCGCTTGGGCAGACGAGAGAATGAACTGCTCTCCGATTCCGTCGTAGGCTCCGGTTTCAACTGAGATTTTTACAGCGTACGCACCAGGACTGCCATTCTCAATTACAAAGTTGGGGTCGTACCAAATTTTTTCAACAACGAGATCCTTTGGTGCAATAGAGGTTCGAGCATCACCGCCTTGGAAAGTATCTCGGTGCAGACTCAGCGCAGTATCAGCTAAGTTGGGATAAAGCGTTGCAAGTGAATACTTGCCAGTGGGAGCAAGAGAACCACGAGAAGCCTTGCCATAAAAGTTCTCAGTGATATTTGCAGCGGGAATCAGCATCGAGTTGAGTAATGTGGGTGCACCTGTGGCTTTATCGCTCCGAGCCCAACCGATGAACCCCATAATCTCAGTCGGTGCTTGGATAAATCCGCATGAAATCGAAGCCATTCCGATCGTCAAGACTCCAGCAATGAAGCCCACGATGCCGCCCCCGATTGTGTTTGCAAGAGGCGGGAGGGGAATGTCGAAAGGAATGAATACATCTGATGCGATGCGAAAGATGACAAGGAAAAGGAAAAACAGCAATCCGAGGATCATCCCCCAGGAATAGTTGTCGAAGAGGCTGCCTTTGAGCGTGTATCCGAGCACAACTGGTTCCCAAAAAGCAAATGCGAGCGCGCCGGCAAGAATCACACAAACACAGTGAAGTATTGCGCTGAACAACCCTTGATTTGCCCACCAATATGCGATCAATAAAATGAAAGCGACTGCGAGGAGGCTTAAGAGTCCATTCATTTTGCTTCCTTCTTCAAAGTTTTTGGGGTTGTTGTCGGTGTAACTGCTGGGTTGGCAGCAGGAGTTGCGACAGCGCCACTCGGTTTGGCAGCTGGTGGGACTTTGGGTGCAAAGACTCGCGCGATTTCTTCCAAACTTGTTTCGCCAGCTCGAACTTTCAGGAGAGCGCACTCTTGTGTCAGCGGCGTTCTAAATGCACGGCGCATTTGCTGATACGCATTGGGGATATCGCCAGCGATAAGCATTTCTCGACCTCGATCATCAGGACGAACAACTTCAAAAACTCCGATCGTTCCAATGAATCCTGTTCCTTGGCAATTTCCACAATCAACAATGTCATTCTTGACTTGAACTTTCCCGCTTGCGCGAAAGAGTTGAAGAGGTTTCCCAGCAGCAGCGCCAAGACGTTTGGATTGATCTGGAGATGCTTGGAATGATTGGCGACACTCTGGGCAAAGTTTTCTGACCAGTCGGCCAGCCACAACGGCTCTCAGCGAGTTTGCTGCGGACTTTGGATCACCAACGGCTTTCAGATATGTTGAAAGCCCAATGGTGACAGAGTCTGTTGGAATCAGCACATAAAACAGTGTATTTTGACTGTTAGCGTGAGTCAAGATTGGACCCGTCCCAGCGTCTGTGATGTCAGAAACCAACATGACATTTGGACCTCGACGAACGATGGACTGGAGTGCCGTTGAATATTCGTTGGTTGCCTCACCAGCAATCCATGCCAACTGCGTAACGCCTTCAAGTCGTCGATCAACCTGGCGTTCAATGGTCTTGATATCACTGGTGTATGCATTGTGCTCTGTCAGCAATGCATATCCAAGAGTGGTCAAACCATGCGTTGGTGGAACAAGCACAAGTACAACTCCACCGACGACATTCTCGAGTGCATCCTTTAAAGTCTGGGCTTGAATGGGCAGCATCCCCAATTTATCGAATGGAATCGTGAGTTGTTTCTCACGGTCAAGTTCGATGCGAAGGATCTGACCTGCAGAAGAACCCCAAGTTGAGAGAAGAAATTTGACTTCACCATCTCCAATTTTCATCCCAAGAATTGCAGATTGTCTCTTGCGTCGTTCCTTGATGTCCAAACCTGCAGCGTTCTTGAGCAAGTCAATCATTTTTACAGCAACATCTGCTGTGTAGGTTTCTCGTCGACTTTTTATGGTGTCGACTGTTTGTACGGTGAGATAGCCACCTGCAACCGGAGCAAGTTCGATTCGACTGGCACGGGCGGGGAGTGATGGAACAAGCATCCTTTCCGCGTTGAGATGGGTTTCGAAGTCTGGCGCACCTTTTTCAGGAGGCGTGACAAATTTCCCTTTGCCTGTTCCAAAGGAAGCAGTCACTTCTTCAAATGCTTGCTTCATTTTTCGCTTCGCTTTGAACGCTGCAAGTTTGGTTGCCAAGATGTCAAATTTGTCAGCAGGGGCAACGCGATTGTCGCGAAACTTCCAATAGGCATATGGAACCCCCACAAACATCCCAACCATCAAAGGCCAGCCAATCCAGAAGATCGGGACAAACAAAACCGTTGCAATTCCGATGACCAACACTGCAAGGCTGAGGCCTCCCCAACGTTCTGGAAAGAGCCGCCGCTTGCGACTGTCCATTTCAATAACGGTTGATATAACCCATGCATAAGGCATAATCGTCAAGAAAATGAGAATCGGTTTGTAGATCGAAATCAGGTTGAATGCAACCGGAGTAACCGCAAGAAAGAAAGGATTGACTTGAGAAATCATGGGAGATGTGCTTTGAGCATTGAGAACGATTACGTGATGCCCTTCAAGCGCATCTTCAGTTCTTCTGGGCGAGGTGTGGATTCGATTGCCACTCGCTGATGAACCATTTCACTCTCGACGAGTTCGACAAGTGCGGAAGTGAAATCGAGCATGCCTTCGTCCTTTGCACCCTTGATCACTTCAAGAAGATCGCCTTCACGGGCATCCAAGATGTACTTCTGAACGACGGGAGTATTGAGCAGAATTTCGAGTGCTGGAATACGAGCGACTTCGGGCTTCAATGTTGGAAGGAGTTTCTGATAGACGATCGCTCGCAAGTTGTATGCAAGAAGTTTGCGAATTTGATCTCGTTCGTTTTCGGGGAACAAATCATAAATACGACCGAATGTTTGCCATGCGCTTGATGCATGGATGGTTCCGAAAACCAAATGGCCTGTTTCCGCTGCGCGGACTGCGGCTTCGAATGTTTCATAATCGCGCATTTCGCCAACGAGACAGATATCAGGATTTTCTCGCACGAGCGCACGCAATGCATCATCGAAATTTGTGCAGTCAATACCGATTTCGCGCTGATTTATTGTCGCCTTCACGTCGGTAAAGATGTATTCGATCGGATCTTCAATTGTGACAATGTGCACCTTCTTGCGTTCATTGACATATTGAAGCATCGCTGCAATGGAAGTGCTCTTGCCAGAACCCGTGACTCCAGAAAACAGGATGAGCCCTTGACCCAACATGGCAATTTCGCCAAGACTTGGTCGGAGTCCAAGTTCTTCAAAGGTCTTGATCTTGCTCGTGATGAGTCGAGCAGCAACTGCAGGGCGACCTCGAGCCATAAATAAATTGACTCGGAATCGTCGACCTTGGTCGAAGTCGAACGCAAAGTCCATTGAACCATTTCGCCGAAAGTGATTCAGTTGATTCGGATCAAGAATGTCCTTTGCAACTTGGAACATCAAGTCTTCGGTGATTGGTGGAGTTGCAAGATCGCGAAGGGCGCCACGATGTCGAATGCGTGGTGGGAGACCCGACTTGACAATCAAATCGCTTCCTTCAATCTTGATGATCGCAGTCAGCCACGAATTCCAAGCTTTGCGTCCTTCGCCTGGCTGAGTCCCACGCGTATCCGTGTCAACTGGTGTGATGAGTTCGCTTCGTGATTGGCTCAAGTCAATTCCTTCTGTGACATTTGTTCGTGATTCCAAAGAATAGCAGGGGAAAGCCTTCACGGAAGGGGGGGTACTTGACGGGATTGAAAATTCTTCGGATCATCTTCAAATGGAAGACAAGATTTCTCAAGACGGAATCACCTTTGACGACGTGCTTCTCATTCCGAGGTTCAGTTCCGTCTCCCCAGACTCCGTGGATATTTCGACTCGACTGACCCGTAATATTTCCATTGGATTACCGCTGATTTCTGCACCAATGGACACCGTCACCGAGGCGACGTTGGCTCGTGCGCTTGCGCAAGAAGGTGGAATCGGAATCATTCACAAAAATATGACGCCTGATCAACAGGCCAGCGAAGTTGCCAAAGTCAAACGCAGCGAGAATGGAATCATCGTCGATCCAATCATCTTGAGCCCACACGAATCGGTTGCACGTGCATTGGCTTTGATGTTGGAGCAGGGCGTGAGCGGATTTCCTGTCACTGAAGACGGAACACGCGGAGGCAAATTGGTTGGGATTCTGACTCGGCGCGATATGAAGTTCGTATCGAAAATTGCAGGAGCAACAACTGTTGGCGATTCGATGACCAGCAAGAATCTTGCAACGGGACGATTGAATACACCTCTCGCAGAAGCTGAGGCAATCATGATTCGTGCTCGCGTTGAAAAATTACCGCTGATTGATGACGCGGGAAGATTGACCGGTTTGGTCACAATGCGAGACATCGACAACACTCGAAGACATCCACGTGCGTGTCGAGATTTGCGTGGAAGACTTCGTGTTGGCGCATCCGTTGGTGTCCACCAATATGACCGCGTCGAAGCGCTTATCGCTGCGGAAGTTGATGTGATCGTTGTCGACACAGCGCATGGTCATAGTCAGAATGTGTTGGAAACTGTCCGAGAATTGAAGAAGCGATATTCCATCGAAGTGATCGCTGGAAATGTTGGCACCGCAGATGGAGCGAAGGCACTCATTGATGTGGGAGCTGATGCGATCAAGGTTGGGATTGGTCCTGGATCAATCTGCACAACTCGCGTCGTGACTGGCGTTGGAATGCCACAAATCACTGCGATTATGAATGCTGTCGCTGCTGCTGAAAAGGCTGGAATTCCAGTCATTGCAGATGGCGGCATTCGACTTTCGGGGGATATCGCCAAAGCGCTTGCAGCAGGAGCGCACAGCGTGATGCTTGGAGGACTCTTCGCTGGATTGGACGAAAGCCCAGGAGAACTTGTGCTGCATAGCAATCGAAGATTCAAGGTCTATCGGGGAATGGGCAGCGAAGGTGCGATGAATGCGGGGAGTGCAGATCGATATTCGCAAGCAGGCTCAAGAAAGTTTGTGCCCGAAGGTGTGGAAGGACGCGTTCCATACAGAGGAACACTTTCAGATTTTGTGTATCAGATGATTGGCGGATTGCGAAGTGCGATGGGATATTGCGGATGCACAACAATCGAAGAGTTTCGCCGCGACACAAGATTTGTTCGTGTGAGTGCTGCGACAGTCGTCGAGAACCATCCTCACGACATCCAAATTACAAAAGAATCCCCGAATTATTCCCGAGGATTACAGGAATAAACGGGGAATCATTCGCAAGCAATGCCGGCGACAGGAATCGAACCTGCACGAGGTATTAGCCCCAATGGATTTTGAGTCCATCGCGTCTGCCAGTTCCGCCACGCCGGCGTGTGAACTGTTTGCAGGATAGCAAGAAACGAGAAGTACGCTAATCTAAAGTCCATTCAAGTGAAATACTTTTTGTTTCTATTTCTGATTCTCATGACTGGTACTTCGTTGCATGCAATTGCAGCAACCGATGTCTCTTCAAATGCTGTTGTCTGTGCTCCGTCAAGCGGCAATATCAATGCAGGAGATTTGAATATTTTTCATTCTGCAAGTCCACCCGCGCATGACATTCGCGAGATTGCATGGCTCGTTCTTGGAATTTGCGCGGCAATATTTGTCGTCGTTGAAGGGGTCTTAATCTGGTCCATCATCCGTTTTCGCAAGCGCGCACGTGATGCGGGCGAACCTGTCCAAGTCTTTGGCAGCAATCCCGTCGAACTTGCATGGACTGTTATTCCAACAATCATCGTGTTTGTGCTTGCGCTTGCGACTCTGAGAACCATTCGTGAAGTGGAATTGACCGAAGCTCCAGCAGGTTCGCTGAATGTGGATGTCATTGCACATCAATGGTGGTGGGAATACCGAGTCCCAAATCTTGAAGGAAATGGAACGATTGTCACAGCCAACGAACTTGTCGTTCCTGTTGGAAGGCCCATTTGGTTGACGCTTCATTCGGCTGATGTCATTCATTCTTTCTGGATTCCTCAGTTGAACGGCAAGACAGACGTCATTCCAAATCATGTCAATCACACTTGGTTTCAAGCGGAGCGTGCTGGGATTTTTCTTGGGCAGTGTGCGGAGTATTGCGGAACACAGCATGCGAATATGTTGCTGAGAGTGACCGCAGTCGATGATGCCGCATTCAAAGCTTGGTGCGTCCATCAATCGAGCGCTGTTGTTTCCGACCCCGCAGTCGAACAAGGACGCAACATGTTCTTGGATCTCGCTTGTATGAATTGTCATGCGATCGACGGGGTTTCCGAAGGAGCATTCGGCCCGAATTTGACGCATATCATGAGCCGAACGACGATCGGTGCTGGAGTTGCACCGCTGAATCCGACGACACTTCGTGCGTGGGTCGACGATCCACAGAATCTAAAAGTCGGTTGCAATATGCCAAGCCTCGAACTGGATCCTAACCAACTTGACGCAATCGTTGCCTATCTCTTGACACTGAAATAAAACCACATGACGACCGCATCACATCCTCACGCCATTCCAGATGAAGTGCGCCGCACATTGGGATCTCGCGTTCACTCGTGGATCGTTACAGTTGATCACAAACGACTTGGAATGATGTATGTCGGATTTGGCTTGCTCTTCTTCGTCATTGGAGGAATCGAAGCGGCGTTGATGCGATCGCAACTTGCGCAGGCAGCTGGCAAGATCATCGATCCAGCCACATTCAATCAACTCTTCACCATGCATGGAACGACGATGGTCTTCCTCGTTGGCATGCCAATCTTGCTTGGTATGGGAAATTATTTGATCCCGCTGATGGTTGGTGCGCGAGACATGGCTTTTCCTCGGCTCAACGCTTTCGGATTGTGGCTTTTCGTTTTCGGCGCATGCCTTCTGTATTACTCCTATGTGGGAGCGCAGGGTCTCTATGGAACTTCAGCAGCACCCGATGTCGGATGGTTCGCATATGCGCCGCTGACTTCGAAAACTTTTTCGCCGGGAAATTCCACTGACTATTGGATTCTTGGAATTTTGATCAGCGGCCTAGGGAGCATCACGACAGCGATCAATCTTGTCGCGACCATCTTAGTCATGCGCTGTCCAGGAATGACTTTGATGCGAATGCCTCTGCTTTGCTGGATGATGTTGGTCACGGGAATTCTGGTGATTATTGCGATTCCCGTTCTGACTGGAGCGCAAGCGATGTTGCTCTTGGACCGCTATTTGGGCGCTCATTTCTTTGACACTCAGAATGGTGGATCGGCGGAGCTTTGGCAGCATCTCTTCTGGTTTTTTGGACATCCAGAGGTCTACATTCTCGTCTTGCCGGCGTTTGGTTTTCTCAACGAAATCATTCCCGTCTTCAGTCGCAAAGTGATCTTTGGATACGCATTGATGGTTGCTGCAACAGTTGCCATTGGTTTTATTTCTCTCAGTGTCTGGGCGCATCACATGTTCTCGATTG
>Ga0209190_1001828_pt1 | contig 14659 bp, 10 predicted proteins | sample M_140205_XF_Meta_FD_187315 | JGI IMG/M metagenome (GOLD analysis project Ga0209190, IMG submission 187315) | Freshwater microbial communities from Lake Montjoie, Canada to study carbon cycling - M_140205_XF_MetaG (SPAdes) (version 2) | ecosystem: Environmental > Aquatic > Freshwater > Lake... | reverse complement strand
AGCATGGTATTATTGATAAATATATTGGAGATGCTATCATGGCTTACTGGGGACCTCCTTTTGTAAAAGAAGAAGACCAGGCAGCAGCAGCTTGCAGAGCATCTTTAAGACAAATAAAAGCCTTGGATCAATTCAGAAAAGAACTTCCAGACTTAATGGGACTAAGAAAAAATATTCCTGAGATAAATATACGTATTGGCCTTGCTACAGGAGAAGTAGTTGTTGGAAATATTGGAAGCGATACAGCGCGTAATTATACAGTGATGGGTGATATCGTGAATCTCGCTTCTAGACTAGAGTCAGCAAATAAAGAATATGGCACTCGAATTCTTATCTCTGAGGATACTATGTTTATGGCAGGTAAGCATATAGAATCAAATGAGATAGATCAAATTATTCTCAAAGGAAAATCAGAGCCTATAAAAGTATATGAATTACTTGCTGTTGAAGGGGAACTAACGCCAGAGGAAGAGCTACGTCGAAATCGATTCAATGCAGGCCTAACTGCCTACCGAAAACAGGATTGGGTAGCAGCAAATTTGATATTTAAGGAGATGATTGACAAATTCGACTGCAAGCCTTCCGCAGCCTATCTTGAAAGAATAAAAATACTTGAAACCCACGCCCTTGGTTCAGGCTGGGACGGAGTATGGAGGATGCAATCCAAATAATAGATGCGTCTTTACTAGCTTCAAGTATCACAAAAATTTCAACTTTTATTAAAAGATTCATCGAGAGTAATTAAATTTACCTTTAAACATCAAAATATTAACTTTTAAAAAATTAAAATTCTCCAATTGTATGGATAATTATTTAGGGATATTCAGTGTAATACTTGTAGGCCTTATTACAACCTCATCTTCTATGCTAGGAGCTGCAATAGGCTTATACGCATCTTTATCAAAGAAATTGATAGCAGGAATTTTAGCTTTTGCTGCAGGCTCTCTTATAAGTGCACTAGTAATTGATCTTGCCTACAAAGGCGCTCTTGAACTTCATCATAAAGGTTTTCATCTTAATGCTGCTTGGTTATTCATAGCAGGAGGATTTGCTGTTGGAGCCATGATTTACTTCTTTGCATCCTTATATCTTGAAAAGAAAGGAGCTGCCATAAGGAGGCCTACTCAATTCAAGGAGTATGCTATGGCAAAGAAATACGAACAAACAAAAGAATTGGTTGACACCTTATCAAAATGCGATCTTTTGCGTCACCTTCCTGCAGAAGCCATTGAAAATATTATACCCAAGGTGAAACAAAAAAAAGTGAATCCTGGTGAAATATTGTTTAGGGCCGGAGATCCTTCAAATGCATTATATATTGTGGCAAAAGGAAAACTTGAGGTTATTGCCGATTCAAAAGATCAAGGTGCTGAATCAGAAAAAGTAATTGCTTCTCTTGAATCGGGTGCTGCTTTTGGCGAAATGGGCTTATTAAGTAAAACTCCTCGTACAGCAACCATACGCAGTTCTGAAGGAGCTGATTTATTAGAAATTGACAGTGCTGATTTTGATGCCATGATAGCAGCTGATCCAGTAATGGCTCAGGCAGTATTGCAATTAAGTCACGAACGCTCCATCACCAACTTAAGTTTAACTGGAATCAATCCATCTGCATGGGCAAAAGTTGCTATGAATAATCTACAGCAAATTAGCCGAAACGAGAGTAATAAAATGCTTGTTGAGGCAGGTAAGGGAAAAGGTGCTGGCATGGCCATTGTACTTGGAAATATTTTAGATACTATTCCCGGTTGTCTGGTTATAGGCGCTGGCTTTCAAGGATTTGCAAGTATGTCAATTACATTAATGATAGGTATGTTTATAGGAGGTATCCCAGAAGCTGCAGTGAGTGCTACTATGCTAACAAAAGCAGGATACAAAAAGAAATTCATTTTTGGACTTTGGTCTTTGGTACTTATTGCAGGAATGCTTGCAGCCCTAGCTGGTAAAGAATTAATTGGAAATTCAGAGTCTCTTATAGCAGTATTTTTTGAAGCTGTAGCCGGAGGTGCGGTGCTTGCTTTGGTATCTCATACTATGATTCCTGAAGCCATTCACGAAGGTGGATCTGTGGTAGTATTACCTACTGTTGCAGGGTTTTTATTAGCCTTGTTCTTCGCTATGAGTGAAGTTTTCGTATAGTAGATACAATTTTATTTTTCTTTTCATTTAATTCTATTATCTATATAATATTAATAGAATTCTTTTTTTCTATTATTACTCTCGAAATTTAAAAAAATACTTTTAGCCTAAAAAGTATGCTAACTTCAAGGCCTTAAATCTAATTAGGAAAAATAAAACTACTAGATGAATAAGCTAGAAGAAACGAAAGAAAATATTGCACTATTAAAATCAGCAGCACCTGAAGATGTAACAAAGTATGCGATTTTAATTATAGAGGCTTTCCCATACGTAGAAGTTCCTGATATTGTAAAAATTGCCGAAGATTTAAGTATTTACTCCAAAGAATACGCCGACAAAAAACCGCTGCTCTTCTGCTATGCCAACCTAATAAATATATTTAGCTATTTATTAGACGAAAAATTTGAAAAGACTTTAAGCCAGATTACAGAAGTTATTGAACTATTTTCTAAAAAAAATGACACAATAGGTGCTGCTATTTGTACAGGAATTCATGGAACACTCTATAGAACTATTGGCAACCTCGATATGGCATTAGAGTGTTTGATGGTTGCCGAGGAAGAGCTTAAAGCACATGAAATAACACAAATTAGGCTAATGGCCTGCTTGAATGATATTGGAGGAATTTACCTAGACCTAAAAAATTACGAGGAATCACTATCTGTTTTTAATGAAATGGAATTGATCAGTCGCAAACAAGATAGTTTCTATTGGACGATATACGCTAATCAAGGAATAGGAAAAGTAAACCAGCAGTTAAAAAATTATGAAGCGACAGAAAAATATCTTTTTAAAGCGCTGCAAGTTTCGGAAGAAAATAAACATAAAAAATCAATTTGTAATTCTTACAACGCATTAGCAAATTATTTTAACTCTATTTCGGATTATACAAAAGCAATAGACTTTAACAAAAGATCGCTTGTATTTAGAGAAGAACTGAATTTAATTAGCGGCGCCATTACAAATTGCATCTCTCTTGGAGAGATCTACTATAAATTACAGCTACAAGACGAGGCAATAGAGATACTTACCAAAGGACTAGGATTGGCTGAAAAAATTAGTGTAAAGAAAAAAATTTACCAGATTCATTTGATACTGTCTGAAATTTTTGAATCAAGAGGAGAATTGGATAAAGTAATTTTTCACTACAAACTTTTTCATGAAATAAAATTTGAATTAGAAGTTGAGGATAACAAAAGAAAAATATCTAATGCCAAAACTATTTTTCAATCAGAACAAAACAAAAAAGAGAACATTATAATAAAGAAGCAAAAAGAATTAATAGAAATAGAAAAAGAAAAATCAGATTTTCTACTTTATAATATCCTGCCTAAAGAAATAGCACTTGAACTCAAGGAAAATGGAAGCGCTGCAGCAAAGCTGATTGATTATACTACAATAATGTTTACTGATTTTAAAGGCTTCACTCAAATTTCAGAAAAACTAAGTCCAGCCGAACTCGTTAATGAAATTGATACTTGCTTTAAAGCATTCGATAATATCATAACAAAACACAATATCGAAAAAATAAAAACTATTGGCGATAGTTATATGTGTGCAGGTGGGCTTCCTGTTGCTAACACTACTCATGCTATTGATGTAATAAATGCTGCCTTGGAAATTCAGCAATTTATGCATGAACATGCAATCCTCAGAAAAAAAGAAGGTAAAGAAGTTTTTGAAATCAGAATAGGCATCCATACTGGCCCAGTGGTAGCTGGCATCGTAGGTTTAAAAAAATTCGCCTATGACATCTGGGGCGACACCGTAAACATTGCTTCTAGAATGGAAAGCAGCGGAGAAGCCGGTAAAGTAAATATTAGCGAAAATACTTACAACTATATTAAAGACCATTTTCATTGCATACATCGAGGTAAAATATCTGCAAAGAATAAGGGGGAAATAAATATGTACTTTGTAGAATCTAAATAAATTAATACAAATAAAATGAGTGAAAATAAGGCTGCCCCATCCTCCACAAATATTAAACAAATAGCTATCGGATTTTGGTCATCTAAAGTACTACTAGCTGCAGTGCATTTCGAATTATTCACAAAACTAGCTTCCAAGAATGAAATGTCGGGACCCGAAATAAAGGAGACCTTACAACTTGAAGCAGCCATGCGAAATATTTATGATTTTCTGGACAGTTTGGTTGCACTTGGATTTTTGGAAAGAAAAGGAATACTTGAAAATGCAAAGTACTCAAATTCGATAGAGACTGACTTTTTTCTCGACAAAAATAAGCCCGACTATATAGGAGGCATGATTGAAATGCTAAATAACAGGCAATATCAATTTTGGGGAAGTATGGAAGAAGGACTTAGATCGGGACTCGCTCAAAATGAAAGCAAGAATGGATCTGATCTTTTTACTGAGCTATATAAAGATGAAGAAAAATTAAATGGCTTTTTAAATGCCATGAGCAGTAACCAACTTGGAAATTTCACTACTTTTTTAGAAAAATTTGACTTATCGAGCTATCGCACATTAACAGATGTTGGGGGCGCCAGTGGATTGATGTCAACAATGGCAGCCCAAAAACATCCTCACATGGCCTGCATAAGCTTTGATCTTCCCGCAGTAGCTCCTATTGCAAACAAAAACATTCTTGCCCTGCATCTTGAAAAACAAGTTAAAACTGTTAATGGCGATTTTTTTAAAGACCCCTTCCCTCCTGCTGAAATTATTACCATGGCCAATATCTTACATGATTGGGATGAAAAAACGAAATTAATGTTGATAAAGAAAGCTTATGAAGCACTTCCTCAAGGTGGCGTTTTGATAGCCATTGAAAGCATAATAGATGAAAATCGAAGTGAAAATCTTAATGCTCTACTTGCCAGCTTAAATATGCTGATTGAAACAGGGAAAGGATTTAATTATACTTTTTCAGATTTTAAAAACTGGACCCTAAGTGCCGGTTTTAAAAAAATGGAGTTGATGAAGCTAGCCGGTTCATCAAGTGCTATCATCGCCTATAAGTAAGGCTCCCTTAATTATCTAATTAAATTATCGAAGGCTTGCTGTATAGCCAGATCTCCACTAAAGGCCTTCATTTGCCTTAAATAAAAAAATTGGCTAACTCTCAACGCAAAAACAAACAAAAATCAATACTTTCATGGCCAATTAAAAAATGAAAAATGCAAAAAATCTTCTTGTATTCAGCCATTGTCATTTCAATGCTACTGTTTTCATGCGAATCAAAAAAAACTACTGTTTCTCCCGACTTTCTTGCTATGAATATTGATTCTAGCTTCAAACCTGGAGATGATTTTTTTCTTTTTGCAAATAATAGCTGGTTCAAAAAAAATCCCATACCTGCCAGCGAACAGAGTAATGGACTTTGGCAGCTAATACTAGATACTATCAATGCTCAAGTGCAACAGATTTGCATATCATCAGCCGCATTAAAAGATGCCGAGCCTGGAAGCAACAAACAAAAGATTGGCGACATGTATTTTTCAGGAATGGATAGTGCTGGCATCAATCAAAAAGGGATAACAGTACTCAGCACAGAATTGAATCAAATTGATGCCATTGCAGATGCGAAAGGAGTTGCTGCAATTGCCGGAATGATACATATGGTTTCGGGCGCACCTATGTATAATATGTATGTAGGACAAGACGATAAAAATAGCAGTAAATATGCTGTATTTATTTCACAAGGAGGGCTAAGCCTGCCCGACAGAAGTTATTACTTTGATACGGACAGTCGCGCCACCTCCATCCGTAAAAAATTTATTGACCATGTGAGAAATATGTTTGTGATAATGGGTTACGACAGTAGTAAAGCTTTAACCACAGCTAACCAGCTTATGAAACTCGAAACTGCAATAGCAAAAACATCAAGAAAAAGGGAAGATACTCGCGACCCTTTAAAGAATTATAATAAGATGACCGCTAGTGATCTTATTGCATCCACACCTAATTGGGACTGGAATACCTTTATGACTACTATCGGTTTAAATAAAGTAGACAGCGTAATTGTAGGCCAACCTGAATTTCTTAAAGCATGGAACGGTTATCTGAAAGAATACCCAATTGATCAATGGAAAAATTATCTCAAGTTTCATCTTATTAATGGACTTGCAAACTATCTTGATGACAAAACTTTTAAAGAACACTTTAGTTTTTATTCTACCATCTTGCGCGGAGTAGAAGAGCCAAAGCCACGTTGGAAAAGAGTTACCGAACAAACTAACAGATCGCTAGGTGAACTCATTGGACAAGTGTACGTAAATGAATACCTGCCAAAAGGAACAAAAGAAAAACTTCAAGAAATAGGCAGTGCTATTAAAACAGTTTATGCTGAAAGAATAAAAACATTAGATTGGATGAGCGATGCCACAAAGAAAAAAGCAATTGATAAACTCAATGGCATTGTTATGAAAGTTGGCTACCCCGATAAATGGAAAGATCTCAGTACACTCAAAACTGATCGCAGTACTTATGTACGCAATATAATGAATGCCAATATTTGGAGCTTTCAATATGATTTGCGTAAATATGGACAACCTGTTGATCGCACCGAGTGGGGTATGTATCCTCAAACTTATAATGCTTATTATAACCCTTCCAATAATGAAATTGTTGTTCCAGGTTGCAATATCATTGTTCCGGGTTATGAAAGAAAAATGGCAGACGATGCTATATTATATTCAATAATCGGCGGCTCTACTTTTGGACATGAGATTACCCATGGCTTTGACGACCAAGGAAGCAAGTATAATCAATATGGCAATCTAAATAATTGGTGGACCCCTGAAGACAGTACTAAGTTCTTCGGCAAAACAAAAAAAATCGTTGAACAATTCAACAATTATATTGCAGTTGACAGCCTTCATATCAATGGAGAGCTTACACAAGGAGAAAATATTGCAGATCTGGGTGGTATTATGATGGGATATGAAGCTTTCAAAAAAACTAAACAATACCAAGAAAAAGAAATCATTGCAGGACTTAATCCCGATCAACGCTTTTTTCTTGGATATGCTTTAGCTTGGATGATAAATGAAAGACCCGAGTCCATATCTACTCAAGTACGAAGTGATGAACACTCTCCTGCTAAATTTCGTGTATTAGGGCCACTAAGTAATATGCCTGAGTTCTACACTACTTTTGGCATTAAAGATGGTGATGCCATGCACAGATCTGATAGTATAAGAGTAAAAATCTGGTAATCATAATAAAAGCATTCAATATTATAGATAATATTAAAATCAAATGGTACCTACCCTAATCATAGGAGCTGGCCCATTTGGGCTTTCCTTAGCGGCTCACCTCAAACACATTGGGGCCGAGCATTTAGTTGTAGGTAAACCTATGGAGTTCTGGAAAAAAAATATGCCAGATGGGATGTACTTGCGCTCAGATTACAACTGGCACCTCGATGCAGATGAAATATATACTATGAAAGCCTTTATTAAAGCACAAGACATTTCAATTAATCCATCCGAACCAGTATCTCTCGATTTCTATCTTAATTATACAAAATGGTTTATTGCGCAAACAAAACCTAATATTAATGAAGCTTATGTTAGAAAATTAATTAAAACAGATGGTGGCTTTGTTGCTGAACTCGATGACAACAGTATCATAGAAGCAAAAAATGTAGTAATTGCAATAGGTATGCAATACTTCATCAACCAACCTGCTGAATTAATCAAGCTGCTCCCTGCAGGCAGGCATTCGCATACTTGCGAAACTATAGATTTAAATACATTTAATAACAAACGCATATTGATTATTGGAGGCAGACAAAGTGCATTTGAATGGGCAGCACTACTGAATGAAAAAAAAACAGCACATATAGATATAAGTTACAGGCATCATACGCCAAACTTTAAAGCCGCAGACTGGTCATGGGTAGAGGATATAGTAAACAATATGATTGATACACCTGCATGGTTTAGTAAATTGAGTGAAGAGGAAAAAGAAAAATACCGAATTCGATTATGGTCTGAGGGACGTTTAAAAATTGAACCCTGGCTTGAAAAAAGAATAAATTCAAAAAATATTACATTACACCCTGAAACTAATATCGTAAAAACAGAAAAGGGTAACGATGATTCCATTAGCATACTACTAAGCGATCATTCATCATTTGAAGTTGATCATATTATATTAGCTACAGGATATAAAGTAGATATGGATAAAATATCCTTTATTGATGCCTCATTATCTAAAAGTATTCAACATGCTAATGGCATCCCAATTCTAGACTCACATTTTCAAAGTAATTTGACTGGCTTATACTTCACAGGAATTAATGCAAGCTATAGCTTTGGCCCCTTCTTTGGTTTTACAATTGGAGCAAGAGCCGCTGCTAAGCTTATAGGCGAAAGACTTGCCTTATAATCTATTGATATATTATTATCCCTTACTATTAAATCCTCTCTCCTAATCTAAATTATCAGAATTAGTGCATTTTATATACTAACTTCAAAACTAAATACAGTAATACTATTATAATCCGGCTTCTGTTTAAGAAAACTTGACTTATTTCAAAATGATAGAGTATAATTAACGGAGATGAAATTATTTAAACAATAATGAAGCAGACAATGCCCAATGAACAACTTTTTAAAATTCTTAAACAAGATGTTACTACCTATTTTGAAAAAACAGGAAAAAGTCGTTTTGCAGATGGTTTGCTATGGACAAAATTGATTGTTTTTTCTCTTATAGCTGCTAGTGGGTACATACTACTACTAACTGAAGGTCAAAACTCTTTATTGATTGTACTTGCCGGCTATCTTATATTTTCAATAGGGATGGCTCTGTTTGTGGTTACTGTAGCGCACGACGCCTCTCATAAAGCATTATTCAAAAGTAAGACCGCTAATACATTTATGAGCTACTCTTGGAATTTGCTAGGCATCAGCAGAGAATTGTGGGAGATTAAGCACCATCACTCTCATCATATTTATACTAATATTCCCCACGAAGATGTAGATATTGAAGAAAACCCTCTACTCAGATTCAGCTCCAGCTATACCTATCGGTCTCATTACAAATACCAACAATTTTATGCTCCTTTTCTATATCTGATGTTTGGCATTTTTATAGTATACGCGCGCGATTTCATAATGTTATTTGGAAAGAAACTTGATGGCCATAGCAGAAGCAAATTGCCAAGACACTTCCTCTTACAGCTTATTGCGACAAAATTATTTTTCTTTACAATAGCATTTGTCATACCCTATCTCATTCTCCCTTTTGCTTGGTGGCAGATTCTAACTTTTCATTTTATTTCACTTGCCATTGGCGGATCCTTGTTGCTACTAGTATTAGTAGTTCCTCATCTTAATGAAGATGCAGCCTTGCATGATGCTAATATATCTATCAAAGACCAAAATGATTGGGCGCTTCACCAAATTTATTCAACGGTAGACAGCTCGCCAGATAACAGATTACTCAACTGGCTAACAGGTGGGCTCAATACACATCTTATCCATCATCTTTTTCCTAATATATGCCATGTTCATTACCGTGATTTGACAAAGATTATAAAAAATCGTCTCCAGGAAAAAGGCATCCCTTATAAAGAAAAAACCTTTTCCGGTACCTTAGCAGCCCATTTTAAATACCTTAAACTGATGGGTATAAAGCCAGAGAAATACGAGGATATAAAGATCTCAAATTTAGCAATGGGAAAAGCTTTGTGATATTTACTCTAATAAAAGAAAGTTATTAGGCATTAATTTCCTTGCTTAAATTTGCAGCTATGATAAGGCAGTTTATTTTACTTTCTTGTTTTTTACAGCTATCATTTCAATCTTCTAGTCAAAGCAAATATCCTAAGGGTTATTTTCAATGGCCTGTTGCAGCATCCCCTGCAATTATTGCCAACTTTGGAGAACTAAGATCCAATCATTTTCACATGGGACTTGATTGCAAAACAAATCAAAGAGAAAACCAGTCTATTTTAGCATCAGCAGACGGATATGTAGCAAAAGTAAAGATTGAACCTTTTGGATTTGGAAGATGTATTTATATCAATCACCCTAATGGAACGACTACTGTGTATGCCCATCTGAACAAATTCTTCCCAGCCCTTCAACAATATATTATTGAACAGCAGTATACAATAAAAAAGTGGAATGTTTTTCTTGATATCCCTGCCGGAAAATTCAAAGTAAAAAAAGGAGACTTCATTGCCTATAGTGGTAATACAGGAGGCTCGCAGGGCCCGCATTTACATTTCGAGATTAGAGATGCCAAAAGTGACAAGGTGTTAAATCCATTATTGTTTGGATTTCCCATCCCAGACAATGTCCCTCCCAATATTTTACGTTTAGCAGTTTATGATCGACTTGAAAGCACTTATGAACAATCGCCGAAAATATTAACAGTTACTAAAGCAAAGGGGATTTATTCTGTACCAGATATAATAGTAAAAACTGATAAGGTAAGTTTTGGAATTAGCGCATTCGATACCTATACAGGCTCTACCAATCCTAATGGCATTTACAAGGCAATTTTATTTGATAATGGAGCCCAATTATTATCCTTTATATTAGACAGCATCAGCTATGATGAAACGCGTTACGAGAACGCCCATATTGATTATAAAACAAAATCCTCTGGAGGAGCTTTCATTCAGCATTTATCAAGACTACCCGGATATGAAAAGGGTATTTATGATGAATCTCCCAAAGATGGCCTGATTAATCTTGATGATGAAAATACTCATCAAATACGCATCGAAGTGCTTGATGCAGCTGGTAATAAGTCTACTCTTAATTTCAACCTACAACGAAAAGGAATAAAAGAAAAAAATGAAATTACCGAAGGTGCATTATTTAAGCCAGGCCTTTTAAACATTTTTGAAAATGAAGATATAAGCTTTTACTTGCCCGAAGGATCTATTTATGATTCATTCAGATTTAGATTTAAGAAAATAATTAATGCAGGTAATACTATCTATCAATTGAATGATGGAAAAAATCCGCTGCAAAAATATTTTACACTTAAAATTAATCCCAAGAAAATATTTTTAGATACAGGAAAAGTAATTATGAAAAATGGAAAGGGAGAAAAAGCTATTTACCATAAAGCTTATTATGATAAAGGCTGGTATAAGGCAGATTTTCGTGAACTTGGTAATTTTGAACTGCTTGAAGACACTTTACCTCCCACTATAACACCTATTGGATTTGCAAATGGAATAAATACCTCAATACTGGATAAAATACTATTTAAAGTTACAGATAATACAGAAAACCTAGCAAGCTTCAACGGATATATTGATGGACAATGGATATTGTTTAGTAATGATAAAGGCAAGGTATTTATTTATAATTTTGACAAATATTGTTCAGCAGGTAATCATCAATTGAGTATCATTGCTACAGATCTAGCTGGCAATACCACAGAAAAAAAATATTCATTCATTAGATAAAAAATAAAAATGAAATTATCTGCAGGTGATAAGGCTCCAGCTATTAAATTAAAAGATCAAACTGGTAAAACAATTTCTCTATCTGATTTCAAAGGGGAAAAAGTAGTTATTTACTTTTATCCTAAAGACAACACCCCTACTTGTACAGTTCAAAGCTGCAATCTTCGCGATAATTTTAGAGACCTTAAGAAGAAAGGTATTGTCGTCTTAGGCATCAGTCCTGATGATGTAAAAAGCCATAATAAATTCAGCGACAAATTCGATTTGCCTTTTAGTATTTTAGCAGATACCGAACATGAAGTGCTTGAAAAATATGGAGTATGGGGAGAAAAGAGTATGTACGGGAAAAAATATATGGGAGTAATTCGTACTACTTTTCTGATTGATGAAAAAGGTATCATCAGAAAGATTATTGAAAAACCTAAAAGCGCTGAACATAGTAAAGAGATTCTTCAGGAATGGAAAATTCTGGAAACTGAAAACTCAAAATAGAATCAAAAAATCTGATTATTGAATTTATATTTTCACTACTTGCCTGGAAATTACATCAGATCCATGAAATATCACCGATAGAAAAGGCCTTTGTGATTGCACCAGTAGTAATTAGTTGACCATACTCATTCACTTCGTCAATTCGGGCACTAAAAATTTTATTGCCTTCTTTAAGCCTTACGATTTCTCCTTTTTTATATAGATGGCTATTAAAATCAGGCATTGTTTGATTTACTTGCTCTATTTTTTCAATTCCTGAAAGTAGCAGCTTATTTATTTCCCTAGCCACACTTTCAGGATCATAGCTTTTGCCAGTGATCTTTTTCAGAGAAATAGGGTTAGGCAGCTCATGATGAAACTCTATTTGATTGATATTGATGCCAATTCCAATAACCGACCAATTCCAATCTGTACCTGAAATAAGGTTCTCAATCAAAATTCCCCCTGCCTTTCTGTCATTCCAATAGATGTCATTGGGCCATTTTATAGAAAAATCACCCGAAATACTAGATTTCAGATACTCCACACAAAGAAGAGCAATGAAAGCATTAAAATGAAATCTGTCGGCACGAAAGGGGGTTTTGGGCTTTATTACAAGGCTCATAGCCATATTCATGCCCGGCTGGCTTAGCCAATTATGGCCGCGGCTTCCTTTTCCATTGGTTTGATGTGATGAAAACCAAGTAGTTCCGTGACTTGCCCGACCCGTTCTAATGGATTCCATGGCATAGTTATTGGTACTATCCACTGTATTCAGTACTATAAATGAGTCGTCAGTCTTCATAAACTATAAAGGCAAAGAAATAGTACTTTTGTGACAAATGGAAACCCCTAAAAAAGGATTTCCTCATTGTAATCATAAAAACAAAATTATAACTGATTTGAACAGCTTGGAAGGGTTAAAAAGCCGAAAAAAAGGCTTGACCAGATTATCTAGAAACAGTAAAATCTTTAAAGCCATCATCAAGGCAATACAAGATAAAAAGGGGGAAAAAATCATTAGTCTTGATCTTCGAAAAATACCTGAGGCCGTCTCAGACTTTTTTGTAATATGCCAAGCGTCGAACCCCAATCAACTGAGAGCAATCGCAGATTTTATTGAACATGAAGTAAAAAATAAATGCGATGACATGCCCTACAAACATGAAGGCAGACAAGCGCAGCAATGGATACTGATCGATTATGTAGATATTGTTGTTCATATTATGCTTCCTGAACCAAGAAAATTTTATAGACTTGAAGAAATGTGGAGCGATGCCCCTGCAATGGAACATGAAGATTAATTAATAAAGTACTCTTAACTCATTATATAACAAATGTCAAATTTCAATAACAAAACAAATAAAAAAAAGACGCCCAACAATCTGCCACCATTGGGAGATGATCCGCAAGGTAAAAAAGGGAAATTTAATCCCATGTGGCTTTACGGCGTTGTACTCGTAACCATAATGGCTTTAAGTGTTTTCAGAAATACTTATCCAAATGGCGTAGAGACTGACCAGCAGAAATTCTACGAGATGGTTAAGCAAGGAGACGTTGAGCGTATTAAGACCATTCGTAATAAAAAAATTGTTCGCGTTTTTCTTTATGCCGACAGCTTGAAAGCAAAATCTGCTTACTATCAGCAGATGCTTAATAGCAGTGATGATAAAAGAAGATATGATTTAGCAGTTAAGAATAACCAACCTCAACTTTATTTTAGCATTATTGACGACAAAACTTTTGCAGGGCAATTGGGTGAATTTTATAAATCAAACACTCAAATTCTTAAGCAAGTGCCAGACTCACCAGATGAAGAAGGTGAATTATTTTCAACACTTATCAATACACTACTTCCTATTCTTTTAATTGCTTTGATTTTTATTCTAATGATGAGAAAGATGGGAGGATCAGGAGGTGCTGGCGGCCCCGGAGGAATTTTTAATATAGGAAAATCGAAAGCTACCTTATTTGAAAAAGGCACTAAGGTAAATATTAATTTTAATGATGTAGCCGGACTTGATGAAGCCAAGGTAGAAGTAATGGAGATTGTTGATTTTTTAAAAAATCCTAAAAAGTATACAGCACTAGGTGGAAAAATTCCAAAAGGCGCCTTATTGGTAGGCCCTCCAGGTACAGGAAAAACATTGCTTGCCAAAGCTGTTGCTGGCGAAGCACAGGTTCCTTTCTTCAGTCTCAGTGGAAGTGATTTTGTGGAAATGTTTGTAGGTGTAGGTGCTAGCCGAGTGAGAGACTTATTTAAGCAAGCAAGAGAAAAAGCTCCCTGTATTATTTTTATTGATGAAATTGATGCAATAGGAAGAGCCCGCGGAAAGAATGTAATGATGAGTAATGATGAGAGAGAAAATACCCTGAATCAGCTTCTCGTAGAAATGGATGGATTCGGAACTGATTTAGGTATTATCATTCTTGCAGCTACCAATCGACCTGATGTACTGGACAGTGCACTACTTCGTCCCGGACGGTTCGACAGGCAAATATCTATTGACAGGCCTGACCTAGTAGGAAGAGAAGCTATATTTAAAGTACATCTTTTACCTATAAAGATTTCCGAAAAACTCGATATTCATAAACTTGCCGAACAAACACCAGGATTTGCTGGAGCTGACATCGCTAATGTAT
>Ga0209190_1001826_pt1 | contig 14666 bp, 14 predicted proteins | sample M_140205_XF_Meta_FD_187315 | JGI IMG/M metagenome (GOLD analysis project Ga0209190, IMG submission 187315) | Freshwater microbial communities from Lake Montjoie, Canada to study carbon cycling - M_140205_XF_MetaG (SPAdes) (version 2) | ecosystem: Environmental > Aquatic > Freshwater > Lake... | reverse complement strand
CGGACTCGTACTTTTCGCACTCACCTTGTTGGTGAACTTCGGAGCATCCATCATCGTTTCTCGCAGTGCAAAGGCCGGACAATGAGCAACGCATCAACATCGTCAATAATGCAAGAAGTTCAGCCGCAAAAGCCATGGGTGAACAGAGGCCAATCTGCGCGCGAAATGGTGCGACCAACTGCTATTGCTGGTGTTATCGCCACTGCAATAGTTCTCGTGACCGGCCTTGCTGGTCCATTGGGTTTCTACTTTTCTTTTGTACTGGCGTTCATTGTCGTGTCCTTCGTCGACGGTATGCGTCATGACAAAGTAAAAGCAATTGACAAAGTGATGACCACATTGGTAACCGCTGGTTTTGCAACCGCGTTTATTCCCTGGGCTTCTATTTTGTTCACTGTTTTCCAGCGCGGTGCGTCTGCAATTTACCTTGGGTATTTCACCCACGACATGTCTTTTACCTCGGCCGATGATGACTTGGGAATGGGTGGGCTTTCGCATGCTTTGGTGGGTTCACTGCTTATTTTGCTGGTGGCGTCAATCATCGCAATTCCATTTGGCATTGTGACAGCGTTGTACATCACAGAAGTCAAGGGGAAACTCAGTGGGCTTGTGCGAGTCATTGTGCAATCCATGAGTGGTGTGCCGTCAATTGTGGCGGGGCTATTTGTGTATGCGGTAGTGGTATCGCGTTACAGCTTTAGCGGTTTCGCAGGTGCAATAGCGCTATCAATTCTGATGTTGCCAACTGTCGCCAGAACCTCTGAAGAGGTGTTGAAGCTTGTGCCAGACGACCTGCGCAGTTCGGCCTACGCGCTAGGGGCCTCACAAATGGCCACTACCTTTCGCATTGTGTTGCCCACCGCGCGCTCAGGGCTCATAACAGCTTCAATGCTTGGCCTTGCCCGTGTTGCTGGTGAAACTGCCCCGCTCATTCTGACGGCGTACTACTCGGCGGTGTATTCACTGAAAATAACTGGTCAACCGCTTGCGTCGTTGCCCATGTATATTTTTCAAAACTTTTCAACCGGCACCGATACAGCTCTTACCCGAGCATGGGGTGGCGCAGCAGTTCTTTTAAGTTTCATTTTTATTCTCTTCATTATTGCTCGCATCGCGGGCAGAGGGTCAAGGAAGTAACGCCATGGAAAATGACGACATCAATCTCATCGTGAATGCCACAAACACGAATGCCGCAACAGGAGGAAATGCTTTGGACGAAGGTCGTGTGGGTACGAACGGATTGCAAACTAAAGGTATCCACGTATGGTTTGGCAAGCACCACGTGTTGGAAGATGTCTCCTTAGATTTTCCGGCGAATAGTGTGACAGGTCTTATTGGGCCCTCTGGTTGCGGTAAGTCAACTTTCCTTCGTGTTCTCAACCGTATGCACGAGTTCATTCCGGGTGCCGCAATGGCGGGCGAGGTATTTCTCGACGGTGAAGAAATTTATGGACCAAAGGTCGACGTCACCGCAATGCGTTTAAAAGTGGGCATGGTTTTTCAGAAGCCAAACCCATTCCCGTCAATGACCATTGCCGAGAACGTTCTGGCAGGTTTGAAACTCGCCAATATTAAGGTCCAAGACAAAGACAGCCTTTTAGAAGAGTGCCTTACTCGTGCTGGTCTCTGGAAAGAAGTGAAAGATCGCTTGAAGTTGTCGGGTTCTTCACTCTCTGGTGGTCAGCAACAGCGGTTGTGCATTGCCCGAGCTCTTGCTGTAAAGCCAAAGGTGTTGTTAATGGATGAGCCATGCTCGGCTCTCGACCCTGCTTCTACTTTGAAGGTTGAAGAAACCATTGTGCAACTCTCTGCCGACATGACCATTGTGGTGGTAACTCACAACATGCAACAAGCAGCTCGTGTTTCCGACTTCTGTGCATTTTTCTTATCGGACGGTGGTCCTGGCCAGGTTGTAGAAGCCGACCGTACCTCTGTGATCTTTAGCTCGCCTTCCGATAAGCGCACGGCCGATTACGTGCAGGGACGCTTCGGCTGACCTCGGTCGAGTTTACTCAGAGTTAACTTTGGGCACCCCAAGGCGTTACTCAAAAAACCTTTTCGCTTTTCATTGACCCCGTAAGTTTTACTCTGTAACCAACCCCTATTCGGAGGAATATACACACATGAAACTGTCAAAGAAGTTTGTTGTTGGCCTTGCGGCAACAGCAATTGTTGGATCCATTGGGATCACTGCAGCATCTGCAGCAACAATTGTTGCCGGTGGCGCAACTTTCCCACTGAACCTTATGGAGTCATGCCGCGCAACTTTTGCTGGTGACACAACTGCAAACGCTGCTGGCGACAAAATCGACTACACCGGCGTTGGCTCGGGAACTGGTCGCGCTAACTTTTTCAAAAATGACTACAAGTTCGCAATGTCAGACTCATTGTGGAAGACCTCAGAAATCACCACTGCTGGTTCACCTCGTACCGCTTCAAACTTCGTTTTCATGCCGCTTATTGCTGGTGCTATCAACGTTGCATACAACCTCGAAGGCGTAAAGCCAGCTGGCACTGTTTTGCAAATGTCGTCTGCAACAGTTGCAAAAATCTTTGCTGCTCAAATCACCAAGTGGAATGACCCAGCAATTCTTGCTGACAACCCAGTTGCTGCTCAGCCGTTGCTTCTTGGCTTGAATGGTCAAGCAAAAATCGCTTTGGCTAAAAAGAGTGCAACAAAGGCAACTTTGACTGCAACACTCACTAAAAAAGTTGTTGACAACAAGACAAAGAACCTCATCATCACGTCAAGTGTTGATGGTGGCAAGACTGTTAAGAAGATCTACAACAAGAAGCCAGTTGCCGGCAAGCTCACATTGTCAGTTCCTTACGCTGTTGGAACCATCTACTCTGTCACTCTCGACAAGGCTCTTTTGGGAACTGTTTCGGTAGATGCAACAGCAATCACACTTCCAGACACACCCATCACCGTGTACAAGCGCAAAGATACTTCTGGTACTACAAACAACTTTGCTAACTACTTGAACAAGACCCAGCCAACAATCTGGAACAAAGTAACAAACGATGCTTTCGACACCGCTTTCCCTGGAACAGTGCCAACCGATGGTTCATTCGTTGCTGCACAGGGTAACGACGGCGTTGCTAACGGCGTGATGGGCAAAAATGGTGCAATTGGTTATGCAGAAGTATCGTTCGTTAACGAGCGTCAACTTGCTGGTAAGACAATTGCTTCAGCAAAAATCAAAAATGGTGCGGGCGAGTTCCTTGCAGGTAGCTCGAAGGGCGCAAGCCTTGCAGTAGGTGCAGCAGCAACTGATGCAGCAACCGGCATTGTTACCTTCAACTACGAGAACACAGTGGCGGGCGCATACCCAATCACTGCAGTGTCATACGGTATGGCAAACACTGCTGCTTTTGATACAACTGCAAACAACACAATTGTGAAGAACTACGTTAACTATGTTCTCGACACATGTGCTCCAGCAGTTGCTGAACTCAAGGGTTACGCTCCACTCCCAACCAGCTTGGTAACCATCTCAAAGGCACTTGCTGCCAAGATCGGTGCATAAGCACTTCTCACTGAACTAGCAATACGTATTAATTAGCTACTACCGCAGTGGTTGAAGTCTCAGGTGAGATTTCAGCTACTGCGGTAGTTTGCATTTCAGGCACAGTTGAAGAGCCATCAAGAGTGGTAGTTGTTTCAACCGGTGTCGACACGCGCTTTTCTTCTGTAGTGGTCGTCTTGGGTGTGTTCGGTTTGTCTTGAGGCAACGTTGAAGTAGTAGTCACAATGACCCAGCTCACATCGGGCCACGGAATGCTTGTTTGTGCTGGCGGGTCGCTGGGGCGTTGCAAGGTCCAGGTAGTGATGGAAGCCCCAAAGACAACTGCCGAGGCGATGGTGGCGCGTCCTATGCGTCTCATGGGGCACCTTCAATGGCTATGCGATGGCGAATTTCTCGAGCAACTTTCCATTGCTGGGCAGGAAGTGTGCGACCAGCAAAACGGAGTTCAATAGTTTCAGCGCCAATATCCTCTACGCCTGAAACAACGGGTTGTTCCAATATGAGTGGCGCCCATTCGGGGTCGTGAGAAATATCGTGGCCAATGCGATTGAGCATTTCAATTGCAGCATCAAGGTCTGCTTCGCGCGAAACAGGAATGTTGATGAGCACACGAGCCCAGTCGCGTGAGAGGTTCACGGTTTGTCGCAAGCCACCGTTGGCCATTGTGACGAGATCTCCGTCGAAGGTACGAATTTTGGTAACGCGCAAAGTAACTTCCTCAACACGGCCCTCAATCCAACCCACGGGTATGAGCGGCCCCACGCGAACCACATCGCCCACACCAAATTGACGTTCCGAAATAATAAAGATGCCAGCAAGGACGTCACCCACAATTTGCTGGGCTCCAAAACCAAGACCAGCACCCACAATAGAAACCAATGGCACTATGGCAGATGCTGGCAAGTTGAGGAGGAGCAGGGTCCACACAAAGGCCACAGTGGCAATGGTGAAGTTCACGCCCCATCGGGCAGCGCCAAGGAGCGCTCCTTGGTATGCGCCGACCGCGTTGTGGTCAAGTGGGTCGGCTGCCGCGCGCTGGCGCTTTAAGCGCTCAGCCTGAAAGTTGGATACCAGCCCAATGGCCCGCGTGAAAAAGAAGGCCCCGGAGGTGATGGCAACAATGAGGAGCCCTTCATCGCGCAGCCAGTTCCAGGCTCCGGTTGCTCGCTCGGCTGCTAGTAAAGAAATCATCTGCGGTTCAGCATAACGAGGTGCCAAGATAGGCAGGTGACACAAGAAACACTTGTACTAGGCACCTGCCATCACGACTGCCCCGATTCATGTGGCTGGCAAGTGACGGTGGAAGGCGGGGTGGCAGTGAAAATGCGAGGAAACCCTGCTCACCCTTACTCTGCAGGCGAACTGTGCCCCAAGGTGAACCATTTTGTTGAGCGGGTATACAGCCCTCAACGTATTACAACACCGTTGGTGCGCGATGGCGCAAAAGGTGAAGGTGTCTTTCGTGCTGCAACGTGGAGTGAAGCATTGGCGCTTGTGGCACAAAAGACCCATGAGGGAATTAACAAGCATGGTGGTGAAACGGTGTTGCCGTGGTCGTCGGCAGGCAATCAGGGTCTCTTGCAAATGTCGTCGCTCGACCGCCGACTGTTTGCACGAATGGGTTCATCTGTCACTACGGGTGCGTTGTGCGGAAGCGTTGCGAAGAACGGATTCGTAGCAACCACTGGTTCTGGGCGTAGTACCAACCCCATGCATATTGTCGATGCGAAGTACATCGTGTTGTGGGGAACCAATACGCGCCTCACTAATAGACACCTGTGGCCATTTATTGAAGAGGCGCGCGACAAGGGCGCAAAAGTGGTGGTGGTTGACCCCATTCGCACCATTACTGCCGATGAAGCCGATTGGTTTATTCAACCTTTCCCCGGCACCGACACTGCATTGATGCTCGCCATGATGCATGTAATTATTCGCGATGAATTATGTGACGATGAGTTTGTTGCACAACACACTGAAGGCTTTGAGGAACTCGCAGCAGAAGTTGCGGCTTGGACGCCAGAGCGTGCAGCTGCAGAGTGCGGTGTGGCTGCTGTCGACATTGAAACTTTTGCCCGCGAGTACGCCACTGCACAACCCGCATTTATTCGCACCATAATTGGCGCTGAGCATAGAGAAAATGGCGCAATGTTGTTTCGCACCATGGCGTGCTTACCAACACTCACAGGTTCGTGGAGGCATCGCGGTGGTGGGTTATCGCGCAGTGTGGGGTCGTGGTTCAGCGAATCTGTTGACGATTCGGTATTCGACGCCGAGCACCTTGCACAAGGAAAACCACGGCGGGCATTGCCTTTTACGCAACTTGGCCAAGTTCTTACCGACACCTCTTTGAGGCCATCGGTAACAGTGCTTTATGTCTGGAATGGCAACCCTGTTCTTACTTGCCCGAACAGTGCACTGACTCGTGAAGGTTTGATGCGAGAAGATTTGTTTACTGTAGTGAGTGAGCAGTTTCTCACCGACACCGCAAAATATGCCGATGTGATTTTTCCTGCAGCAATGCAAATAGAGCAACGCGATGTGGTGCCGGCATGGGGACATTTGTATTTAGGTTGGAATGAAGCGGCAATTGCGCCCGTGGGCGAGTGCGTACCGAACACTGAACTCTTCCGACGTCTTGCAACCGCAATGGGTTACACCGAACCTGAGTTATTTGAAAGTGACGACTCGCTCATTGCTTCTGCATTGCACGGTTTAGATATTGAACAATTAAAGCGCGACGGGTTTGTTCCATTACCAAACATTGATGAAGTTCTTTTCTCCGACGGCATATTTGGTACTGCATCAGGCAAAGCGCAATTGATAAGCAATGATCTTGCTGCTCGTGGTCTGCCATCTGTTCCTACATATGTGCAGTCGTCGTCGCGGATGGGTTCGCAAGAGTTTCCTCTGGTCATGCTGACACCAAAGCAACACACACGTTTCTTGAACACCAGCTACTCGCATTTGCCACAGCACGGCCCGCGTGAAGAGGGCCCTTACGTAGAGATGTGTGCCAGTGATGCTGCTGCGAGAGGACTCGATAATGGCGCAGCGGCGCGAGTGGTGAACGAGCGTGGTGAAATGTTGTTGCCCGTCAAAATTAGTACTCGTTTACCCGTGGGCGTAGTGGCGGTTCCATTTGGCTGGTGGGATGCAAGCCTTGCGAATTCAGGCAATGTGAACGACCTGACGAGCGATGCACATACCGATTGGGGTGGCGGAGTGAGTTTCCACGACACGTTGGTGCAGGTGTTCTCGGCGTAACGAGGTTTTTTGGCCCATATTTTGTAGGGGTTTGGCTACTTAGACAAACATGAGATGGCTTCTTAAGAACCTCTTACTCTCTTCTTACAGAATCTATAGGAACAACGACGAAAGTGTCTTTTGTCAAAGGGCATCCCGCCCCCCAACACAGGAGAATCCAATGAAAAAGACAAACTTGAAGAAAAGCATTGTTGCTGCAAGTGTGGCCGCAGGAATCGCCGGTGGCTTGGTTGCCGGCCTTGCTCTCGGAGTTCCCGGCTTTGCCGGTGCACAAGCAAACAACTCCCCATTAACCGTTCAAGGTAGTTCCGCCACCTTGGCCAAGTCGGCAGTAGTAACTCTGTCAGACACCATCCAGGTTCCTTCGGTTGGTGCGTCAAGCACTGGTGCCAAGGAAAAAGGCCCGAAGCTTGAAGCTGTTGCCAAGGTTCTTGGTGTCACTGCTGAAGAGTTGAAGACTGAACTGGCTACAAAGTCGTTGGCTGATGTTGCGAAAGCTAAAGGCATCGACATTACGAAAGTGACCGATGCTCTTGTTGCTGAGTTCAAGGCTCATCTTGATGAAGAGGTTGCTTCTGGTGAGCACACTCAAGCAGAGGCCGATGCAAAACTCGCTGAGTTCAAGACTCGCGTGACCGACTTGGTGAACAATGTTCGCCCTGCTCGTGGCCCAGAAGGTCGCGGCCATGGTGGCCCGAAGCTTGAAGCCGCTGCCAAGGTTCTTGGTGTCACTGCTGAAGAGTTGAAGACTGAACTTGCAACAAAGTCATTGGCTGATGTTGCAAAAACTAAAGGTGTCGACATTACGAAAGTGACCGATGCTCTTGTTGCTGAGTTCAAGGCTCATCTTGATGAAGAGGTTGCTTCTGGTGAGCACACTCAAGCTGAAGCCGATGCGAAACTTGCTGAGTTCACAACTCGTGTGACCGACATGGTGAACAAAGTTCGCCCAGCTCATGGTCCTGAGGATCGTGGCCCAGAAGGTCGCGGCATGGGTGGACCAAAGCTTGAATCTGCTGCCAAGGTTCTTGGTATCACTGCTGAAGAGTTGAAGACTGAACTGGCTACAAAGTCGTTGGCTGATGTTGCAAAAGCTAAAGGTGTCGACATTACGAAAGTGACCGATGCTCTTGTTGCTGAGTTCAAGGCTCATCTTGATGAAGAGGTTGCTTCTGGTGAGCACACTCAAGCAGAAGCCGATGCGAAACTTGCTGAGTTCACAACTCGCGTGACCGACATGGTGAACAATGTTCGCCCTGCTCGTGGCCCTGAAGGTCGTGGACAAGAAGGTCGTGGACACGGTGGCCCAGGAATGGGTCGCGGCATGGGTCACGGCCCAGATGCGGATGGCGATGCAATGTCCGGCGCTCCTGCAATGCAGGGCTCGGTAACGGTAACACCATCGAATAACGCTTAAGTTTTACCTCAATGACCAGACCCACCCCTGCGAGTTCTGAGTCGCAAGTTCATCCGCTTCCCGCCCCCCGGGATAGCCGGGTACTCGACACAGATGTGGGCGCCATTATTGGTGCTCTCACACTCGTAGTGGTGGGTCTTTGGTCGCGTCACGGAGGTGTTGCAGCTTTGGGTAACTCTGCAGCAAAGACCTATACATCACTTGCCCAATTAACTGGGTTGCTGTGTAGTGAAGCGGGGCTTCTTGGGCTCATTCTCATTACCCGTACACCTCTGGTGGAACGGCGTTACGGCCTCGACCGGATGTTTAACTGGCATCGGCTGCTGGGTGAAGCAATGTCAGTATTTCTTGGTTTGCATATTGCATTCAGCGTTGCCGCGTGGGCCATTCCCGATGGAACAATGAATGCAGTGAAATCACTGACCGGTAAAGAGCCATATATGGCACTCACCACCGTGGGCTCATTCATTGTCCTATTAGTCACCATTAGTTCGTTGAAGTGGTTTCGTAACAAACTGTCGTATGAGATGTGGTATTTCGTGCATCTCACCGCTTATTTCGGTTTGGCAGCGTCGTTCTCGCATCAAATTGTTTTAGGAACCGACTTCGCCGACGATGCGCTTGCTCGTGGATTTTGGGTAGGAATACATCTTGCTCTTGTGGTCTGGCTGATTTGGAGTCGATGGGGCCGCTTGTTTATCGCCATTGCTCGCCCTTTGCGCGTTGCAGCAGTAACGCATGAAGCTCAAGGAGTGACGAGTGTTGTTCTTTCGGGTACCCATTTACGCAAAGCAAAAGCTCATGGTGGGCAGTTCTATTTAGTACGGCAAATGGTGAAGGGTCGTTGGTGGCAAACCAACCCCTTCTCATTGTCTGCACAACCTACAAACGCCGGCCTACGATTTACTGTGAAGTCGCGTGGTGAGTCGAGTAATGCTTTCACCAACATTGCGCTTGGTACTCGTGTCATTGTTGAGGGGCCATACGGCGTCTGCACTCCCGATGTCGTGAATTCCGAAAAAGTGCTGCTTGTTGCTGGCGGTGTAGGCATAGGGCCAGTGGTCTCATTTCTTGAACAACTCACAACTCAACATGAACCGATTATTTTGTATCGCGTTTCATCTGAACACGAAATGTCACATGTTGAGGAACTAGAAGCACTGGCAAATGCGCGCAATGGAAGTGTTCATACCCTTGTGGGGCCGCGAGCAACTCTTAAAGTCGCCGATCCTTTTAGCGCAGATGTGCTTTTAAAGGCTGTACCCGACCTTGCACAACGTGTGGTCATAGTCGCTGGGCCAGAATCTATGGTGAAAGCGGTGCAACGAGGAGCACGTGCGGCAGGTGTACCTGTAGAAAATATTCATGCCGAAAGGGCTTGGTGGTAGTCGTGTCACAGAAACCAACATTGGGTCGACAGATCTTTCCCGCAGTGGCTCTCACCGTTGTTGGAGTGGGTTTTATTTCGCTACTCGACAACCCAGGTGGCAATGGTGGCGTTGCCCTTGAGGGAGCCATAGGCGCTGTGGTGCCATCAACCTCGGAAACAACTTCCACGCTGGCGCCAAGCCCAGCAACATCAGTTATTGCACCAATAGAGGTCTCTACAACACTTGCGCCGAGCCCAGTTTCACCAGTGGAAGGGTCGGGCGTTTGTGATGGTGATGTTGTCACTGGCCCAACTGCTGTGTTCAAGTGGGGCGGGCTACAACTGCAGGCAACATTCACAAAGAAAAATGTTCTGTGCGGTGTCACTGTTTTGAATTATCCAAATGAAAAAGATAAGTCTGCGCGTATTAACCAATCTGCATTGCCGATTTACAACCGAGAAGCTGTTGAGATAGGAAGTGCGCAAATCGCAGTTGTCTCTGGTGCAACCGATTCATGGCGCGCATACACAGCCGGGCTCCAAGCAATTCTTGACGCTCACCCTGCTTAATGAGCGCTGAAGTACGTTTTAAATTTGCAGCAAAGGCCATGGGCACCGCTGTCAGCGTGCACATAGCCGATGTAGTTCCTCAAGAAACCGCAGATGATGCATGGGAATCGGTAGGCGTATTTCTTCGTGATATTGAAGATCGGTTTTCCACGTTTTTGTCAACGAGCGAAATTTCACGCATTAACAATGGTGAACTACACATGCTTGATGCCTCTCCAGATGTGGTGGAAGTGCTTGATGCTTGCACGTGGCTGGAGCACTTAAGCAACGGAGTATTCAACGCACGGCGACCTGACGGTTCAATTGACCCTGCAGGTTTTGTGAAAGGTTGGGCAGCGGAACGTGCGGCAAGTTTGCTGGCCGAGGCCGGCTTGCAAGATTTTTATTTGCGCATTGGCGGCGATATTCAAACTCGTGGTGCTCAAGCCACAGGCGAGAAATGGCGTGTAGGAATAGTTGACCCGCATGACGCATCTCGTATTCATAGTTACGTAGATATCCCTGAAAATTGGGCTATTGCTACTTCTGGTACCGCCGAGCGCGGCCAACATATTTGGGGAAACAACGCCATGCCGGTGTCTCCTCAGTTCTCTTCGATGACAGTCATTGGACCGCATCTCATGTGGGCAGACGCGTTTGCCACCATTGGTTTTGCATTGGGTGATACTGGCATTGAATGGGTAGAGAAGTTTCCCGACTACACCGCGTTCACCTTGAAGTAACGATGCTCTCCATCATTTCAAGGTATGAGTCGAACGGATCCACAACGATGTGTTCATCTTTTGCCGCTTCGTCCCAGCGTCGTAGTTCTACTGCGCTAGAAAAGTGTGGCGAGCGCTCAAAACGCATCACTTCTTGATGAGTCATTAAGCCACCTTGCTTTTCCAGGCTGCGAACGGATCCGATAGAAAGTTGGTCGAAATATGTGTCGTCTGCAGTGCAAAGGAAACGTTTTGCGGCAACGTGTAGTGCAATTGGTGCGGTGACTCCGCTGGGGAAATGAGTTGCAAGGTGTCGGGCGCCAAGTGCTTCGTGTTCGTCATCAACATTCAAGTCGGCTACGCCGTTGCCTTTTTGTAGGACCAAGAGATGACCGATATCGTGCAAGAGAGCCGCAATAGTGAGTTCAGGGCTTGCTCCTGATGCTTTTGCCAATGCTGCGCACTGGGTTGCATGTTCAGTTTGGCTAATCAATTCGTCGTATTTATTGTTGCCAAATTGGCTGTAAATATTGTGAATGTGGTGGATGGTTTCGTTCATTGAACGGGTTTCCCTTCAAAATCTCCAATAAGTGATACACGTACAGACTCGTTATTCTCTTTCGATTCAGCAAACTCTTTGAGCTTTTGCTCGTAGTAGCGACTACGAAGGTCACCTTCGCTGAGAGCGTTGTAGGTGGGGTATAGAGCGCGTCGATCATTTTGCGAGTTGTTTGGCCCGCTGCGGTGTGGGGTGCGCGAGTGAAACCACAATGTTTGGCCAGCCCGTAAAGGAACGGTCATCCAATGGAATGTGGCAACAAGGGTTGGGTCGATACACCCCTTAGCGTCCATTGGTAAAACTTCATGATGTAAACCAGAGACCACTTCGAGGCAACCATTTTCTTCAGTGGCGTCATCAACTGCAACCATGCACGAAATATGAGTTTCAATAAAGCGGTAAGCGGGTGCGTCTTGATGTGGCGAGTATCCGGCACCACCTGCAAGCTTGTAGTTGATCTTTTCTTTATAAAGCACGGCTTCACTGTTGAGCAGTGCAGATGCGGTCGCTACCATTCGACCACCGCGCAGGAATTCATGCATTCCCGAATGAAATGGTGTGAAATTTTCGGTTCTGCATAGCTTTGGCCCATATTCAGTCAACTCCCTGTAATGCAACCATTCTCCGCCGTCAGACCACGAGGCAATATCGGTGACCCAGCTTTGAACTTCAGAAGTTTCGGCTGCAGAAAGTGTGTCGACGAGAAGCCAGCCTCTGTAATTGAAATGTTCAAGTTGTTCTGCAGAGAGATTCATCGTTTTTCCTCGTTGATTCCAATATTTTTGCCAATTGCAATGTTGTGGTCTATTTGTGTCGAAATTGCTAGTACAGATACAGAACTATTGTCATCATCTAAAACTACTGAAATCTTAGTGAATGCACCGACAAAGGTGATGTCTGTTATGGCTCCACGCCATTGAGCACTCTCGTCATGTGTTGCAAGTACCAAGTTTTCGGGACGAATAAGAAGACGAGTGTTTCCCTTGGGAAGCGAGTTAATACTTCCAACGAAATGGGCCACAAATGAAGTCGCGGGGTTGTTGTACACGTCGCGTGGGCTGCCAATTTGTTCAATAACCCCATTGTTCATTACACAAATGCGGTCAGAGATACTCATTGCTTCATCTTGGTCATGCGTTACAAACATTGTGGTGACACCAAGGTCTCTGTTGAGCCGGCGAATCTCATCGCGTACCTCAACTCTTATTTTGGCGTCAAGAGCGCTCAAGGGTTCATCAAGTAACAGCACATGGGGTTCGGTTGCAAGGGCTCTTGCAAGGGCAACTCGCTGTTGCTGGCCGCCTGAAATTTGATGTGGCATGCGATGGCCCAAATCGGATAGTCGCACAAGGTCGAGCATTTCCTCAGCACGCTTCTTACGCGCATCACCAGGCACACCACGTACTTTGAGCCCGAATGCCACATTGTCTCTAATGTTGAGGTGGGGAAACAGGCTGTAGCTCTGAAAAACCATTCCCATGCGGCGTTGATGGGCGGGGAGGGAGATGATGTTTGTTGAGCCAAGAAGTATTGAGCCTGTATCTGCAGTTTCGAAGCCTGCAGCGATGCGCAGTGCAGTTGTTTTTCCGCATCCACTTGGTCCGAGGAGCGAGACGAGCTCACCTTGTTCCAATGCAATTGTGAAATTGCTGAGGGCGTTTACGTCACGAAAAGACTTAGAGATGTTGACGAATTCGAGAGCACTCATTATGGAACCATCCCAACATTAATATTTTTCACGTTGATACTTGTTGAATCTTTTTTACGAATGATGCTGACCAATGTGAATAAGACTGTCGTGAGAACAAGCATTAATAATCCCAGACCTAAGGCCCCCTGTGGTTCGCTGCCTTGTGCTTGAGCCATATACATCGGAAGAGTTCGCTTTAAAAGAAGTGATGCGATAGTGAATTCTCCAAGAACGACCGTGACAGTCAAAAACGCTGCATTAATGAGACTGGTACGCAGGTTGGGGAGCAGAATGTTCCACATGACGCGACTAGAAGATGCACCAAGTGACTTCGCGGCATCAACCAAAGTGCGCAAGTCGAGTGCCTTAATGCCAACGTCAAGCGACCTGAATGTGAATGGCATGGCGAGTATTGCATAGAAGGGAACAAGCGAGTAATTACTTGCCAAAAACCATGGCGCAATAGACCTGTAAGTACCACTCACGCCTACAACCAATGCAATTGGTGGAACAACGTATGGGAGAATTGTTACCGTTTCTACAACTCCACGCCAGCGTGGTGCCGATAAGTGCACCCACAACGTTGTGGGAACCATCAGGAAAAGAAGCACAAGAACTGTGAAAAATGCAACCTTCAGGCTTACCGAGAGAGAATGTGAAAATTCTGGGTCGCGCAATGTTGTGAGAAGCCCGTCAATAGTCCAACGCTTGAACAAGTTGTCTTTGCCGAGAGAGATCATGGGTATGCGCTGGAAGGCGAAGCGAGCCATTGACAAGAGCGGGGCAACAAAAAATACAATTGCTATTGCGATGTAGAGCCGCGACCATATTTTGCCAAGGAATTTCATTGCTGCCACTTTTCTGCGCGGCGTCGAACGAATAAGTAGCTCGTCATGGTGATGAGCATGATGATGATCATCCACGCGGCGAGTGCGTAACCCAAATTATCTTTCCCGGTAATGGTGTTCCCTTGTAGGAAAAAGCGAATTTGCACTGGTACGAGGCGAGCTCCACCAGAAGAGAGCGCATATGCCGTGGCATAAGCACTAAACGCGTTGGAAAAGAGTAAAAGAAATCCTCCAAGTAATGCGGGAGTGAGCAAGGGGAGCCCTACATAACGCCAGTATTGCCAAGGTGCGGCACCAAGGCTTGCTGCAGCTTCACTCCAAGAAGCACGAAGTCCGTTGAATGCCGGAACCATAATGAGAAACATCAATGGAATTTGAAAGTACAAATACACAATGGTGATGCCGGCAAAGTTTGAAATGCGAAACCCTGCATCAGACAGATTGACACCAAAGTAGTCAATCATTTTTGTGATGAGGCCTTGTGTACCGAGGGCGGCAATAAAGGCGAATGCAAGCGGAATGCCACCAAGGTTTGCGGCAACTCCGGCAAAGCTAGTCATGAAATTACGAAACCATCTTGGTCGTTCAATACGTAGCACTGACGCGGCAAGAAGTGAGCCCAAGAGAACGCCAAGGAGTGCGGTTAACACGCTTAGTTTGATGGTGTAAATGAATGAATCGAGGTAGTCGCCAGTGATTGCTTCACGCATCGCACTGA
>Ga0209190_1001824_pt1 | contig 14675 bp, 23 predicted proteins | sample M_140205_XF_Meta_FD_187315 | JGI IMG/M metagenome (GOLD analysis project Ga0209190, IMG submission 187315) | Freshwater microbial communities from Lake Montjoie, Canada to study carbon cycling - M_140205_XF_MetaG (SPAdes) (version 2) | ecosystem: Environmental > Aquatic > Freshwater > Lake... | reverse complement strand
TTGTGTCCCCCACTATTTGGCGATGTCTCGCTCTGGAAGCCTGTCTAGTTTTGTTCGGTGGATAACCAGTCGCCTTTGCGTTAGGGAACGCTGATCGGTCGCTTAGGCGCGACCGTCTACCCTCGTTACCGAGTGTTCCCATAGCAGGCTTCAGGTTCCTGCAAGGGCTAATGCTCATCTCTTTATGAGCTGTTGTTGTAGGGGGTGTCGGGTCAGTGTTCACGGCTGACCCGACGGTACGCATATTAGACGCGGGCTAGGTGTCAGATGTTGGAGGGATCGGGAGTTCTGAGGTGATTGGTCTCTAATCGAATCCACTGGCCGTTGATATTCATCTCAGCAAACTTGACCTTCTCAGGCGTGTAGAAGTTGCCGTTGATAGTCAAATATTCAACCTGGTGGTCGTTTGATATAGCGATAGCAAACACGGGCGTACAGAATGACCATTCGTCGTTTCCTGTAACAATCCTGATGGGGTTAATTGGTTGCATAAACTCATTCATCGTTTGGTTTCCTTGCTAGTCGTTCGCTGATCTTGTCTAAGTCTTTAGGCCGCCAAACGTGGACTTCTTGTCCTGCGTCCTCCAGTGAGTTAATCCACTCCCATTGCGTGTTTGACACCACACCTTTATTAGTTTTCAATTCCACAAAGATCGTGCCTCGAATTGGGTGTGTCATCACTAAGTCGGGGAAGCCTTGGTCGCCAGTGTTGGGTGTGACCCATCTACCCGGACGAATCTGTGCAGGTTGGGTGTGCATAACTTTCCAGCGATGCAACTTAGCCAAGGTGATAACGGCTTTTTGGAACTCTGCCTCGGACGGGTCAGCCATTGTTCATAAGCCGATCTATCAGTTGCGACGCTTCACGTTTGGTGGATGGCACTGCGCCTTCCCAGTTTTTTGCTCGAAGCATCCCCAACTGTTTCGGTGTTGGTCCCTCACCTGCTCCTGCTGGTGCCTCATACTTTGACCCTAATGTCTCATTGCGCGCTGGTGCTTTACGCGCCATGTGATGTAGTTCAACTGGTGTTTCAGGTTGACGGTTGCGTACTTCCTCAAACGATGCCAACTTACCGAACGACATCATTAGCCCGAGGACACGGCCCAAAGCCGAAGTGGACGCGTTCATTTGTTCACTGTCACGGGTGAAACTTGTTTTGCCTGGGAAAGGTTCGTAACAGGTTGCTTGACATGGGATCGGATCGTCGGGTGTCCGCCAGGCCTGCATTGTTACCGAGATAAACGTTTTGCCGTCAATGGTGACGATCTCTGGTCGGTTCTCCATGATTCTGAGTTCGGGCCAGCGTTCTAGTGCAGCTGCGAAACGGGTTGGTACATCTACATAGTTTGAGAGATCCATTACGATTCTTTGTCTTTTTGTAGTTGGCGCTGAAATGACGTCATTTTTTGTTCGGCTCTGATGGTTCGAATCATCGCAATGCAACGGGCGGTTTCCTCAATTGTCATTCCGTAAAACTTGCCTTCCTCGGCACAAAGTAAACAGATACCGCGCAATTCGTAGCGCATACGGACGTCAGCGGTTGTCGGTTCGTTGTCACAAATCTGACAATTTGTCACGTTCATTTGAATCCGCCCAGACGCATAGCGACGATCGCGTCCTGTGTTGACTTAGTCATATTTGATAGATAAATGCCGTGCTCCTCAGCGACATAAGCCAACTCAAACAGGGCTTTACGCAACATCGCTACATCCTCCGACAAGCGTTCTATCTGCCAGGCGGCGGCCTTCATGGCGATATCTGCTTTGGCGATTGCAGCGATCATTTCGTGGGTTGTCATGTCGGGTCCTTTACTTGTCGGTACTTTCCGTCACTATAGACCAGGGCTGTGGCTTGAAAGTTTTTAGACCTGATTTTGCGACGGTCATTTTCTGTGGTGCCCGCCCATATCCCGCGTTCGTCTGGGTGTGATAGTGCGTAGGCAAGACATTCCACGACAACAGGGCAGACCGCACAAAAAGGTTTAATAACGTTGATGTTTCGCAGGGATTGCATACCGGAACTGGGAAAGAATAAGTCGAGTGGTAGGTCGTGACAAGCTGCGAGGGTTTGCCAGTCGGGTCGGTGGATGTTCAGCACAAAGACCAGGGTTTCCAGCCGCACGCGCCTGTTTCCTCTAAATCGGAGTAAAGCAGAAAAGCGAATCGGAGGTTTAATGTCGGGTCTGACATTGCTTCGCCAAACGGCATATTGAACAATTGCTCAACGAATTTCGTATGGATTTTGTTGATTTGTGCTGGGCCCCAATCGTGACCGTTGAATCGAGCGCGTAAGTCAGGGTCGCTGGACAGTGGGGTGACGTTGAGGCAACGAGTTTCTTTCCAAAGTAGTTGACCTAGTTTTTCTAGGATTGCTGGGTCGTTGGGCCAGCCAACTTCAATAGCAATAGGGAACCATTCCTGGCATTTAGTGTCAGCTGGTACTGCGACGACGGTCGTAGACGGCTGAACAGTTGTCGTGGTACTTGTCGTCGTGCTGGTCGTAGACGTTAATTCGACTGCCCGTTCTATTTGTTGCTGGGGTGTCAAATCTTGCAATGTGATCGTTCCCCTGGGTGCGATAGTGAGGTCGGCAGTTGTTTCTTGTACGCCTGTGATTGCCCATAGAGCGCATAGGGCATAAGTTGATATTGCGATTATTGCTAGTCGTTTAAGGTTCATTTAGTAGTCCTCTGTTAGGTCCGCAGCTGATTTGCGGGTGCTGAAAAAGCCTTCAAGCATTGGGTTATTTTGCATGATCTCTCGAGCCATAAAAGCGCGGTAATTGTTATTGAATTTGAACTCGCTGTTCGGATCGTATGTAGTTGAGTGTTGAAACCTGAGCACTTCTACGAGTGCGCCGATGCCGTAATGGTTGTGGCCGTTGTTGTATAGGGCGTAACACATTTTGGTGAGTCGTTCTATAACCCACGGGTTTGCCTCTTTGAACGCTTCATACTTGAGCCGTTCTGCTGGCATTTCTGGAACATCAAGTTCCGAAAATAAGTCTAATTGCATCTTTCCTCCTGAGTCGGGTTTCCGAGGTCGGGAGTAGGTTTACCTATTTTGTAGGTATAAGTCAAGTACCCATAATAGTTTTAAACGCATGGTGGACGACATCAGCATGGTCTGCGATTAGTGGCGACACCTCGACATGAACCCATTGAGCGCCTTTTGAGCCAATAGTGTTTTTGTCGTACACCTTCCAACTGTCCCTGTCGCAACGAAAACCCGCACCCCAGCCCAAAGGGTTTACTTTGTAACTGCCTGCATAATCGTGTATTTCCTCTATACCCAAAATGTCACGGTGGGTAAACAGAAAGTCAATTAGTTTGATTCGTTGTTCAGGGGTGCCTTTGAGGTCTACGGCCCGCCAAGTGGCGTGTACTGACTTCTTTGGTGGGGTTGTGCCGACCATGTTTCTGTCGTTAAAAATGCCTATGTTTGTTACGCCGAAAAGGTAACAGCAGTAGTCAACGATTGTTTTTGTGCCTTCACGTTTTTGAGCGTGTACGGCGTCGGTGTTGCCTGTGTACGGTCTAGACGTCATTGTCTCTGTCCTTGTCTTTAAGGCCGTTTGAGGCGAGGATTCCAGATAGGGCCCCAGTTAGGAAAAGCATCATTGGGGATAGTAGTGACCACGCTGATTCGTCGTTTGGTGATACTTCTAAGGGCTGGATAACAAATAGAAGTCCGTAAAGCAGTGACACGGTAGAGATAACAAACGTTGCTGACAGTGTGATGCCGACGATCAGGATTAGGCGCGCTTTAATTTCTGAGTTGGTTAGTCGTTTCATGGGTTGCACCTTGTTGATGTTGGGTGGGTTTGGCAGTTGTCTCGAGTGCGGTCACCGCAGCTGGTGACGACAAACATGAGGGCTATGGATAGTCCTGCGATCAAAACCAGAGTTTTCATGGTGTATCTGGTAGGTCGGCTTTGGGTCCTGCTGTCCATGTGGCTGGGAAGTCCCTGAGGGCTTGGCGGTAGGTTGCCCATGCTTGAGTGTCGCAGGGTGCGTCTGGTAGTTGTGTCCAGTCGGAGTCTTTGAGTAGGCGGTCACGGTGTAGGCGCATACGTTCATGCCACCATTCGACTGGTACTTCGTCTGGGTCAAGTGTGGAAGTTAAATCGTGGTTCATGGTCATGCCGCCTCGTAAATAAATGCAAACCTAAATTGGTCTGCGGATGCCAAAGTAACTGGAACAGTTGATGAAAATTGTCCTTGTGCATTGCCTAAACGAAATTCAAAAAGGCTAGTAGAGGCTTGTGTTGCTAAACCTGTGTAGGCGACATAGCCCGCTGAAGCGTCAAATAATGTGGCGTAACCTACTGCGCCGTTTGCTGAAACCATAGTGCCGAAAGGCAGCGATATTCGATAGGTGCCCGTTCCAAATGTGGTAGTTGAACCAACAATTATTGACATTTGACCGATAACAGTTTTGTTAATGCGGGCGTAAGAACCAGTAATTGTTCCGTTGCCAATTGCTGGGTTAGTTGTTGAGCCAGTCCAAACGGGTGTCCATGTTTCCCATGCGGCCCCGATGGTGTTGAGCGTCGCAGCTGTCAACACCTGCCCGCTAGTCGTCCCTGCTGTCCACTGTGTAGCCATAATGTTTTCTCCTTTACCAGCCGAGTCGACTGGTATCCAAAATACCGTAAGTAGTGCTGTCAAGAATGAAATACTGGTAATAACTTGCTGGCGACAAATACACCGTCACATTAGTTTGAGCCGGTGTACCACTAAAAGACATGCCCTCAATAACACTAGGAATCGTTTGCAACGACTGACCCTGCGCCTGATACTGCATAGTCACATTAGGTCTCAAAACATAAAGAGCGTCGTACATAAAATCTCTAAACGCTGTCGCATTACAACTAACGTCATCAAAATCAACTTCATATCTCAAAGTCGCTGGGTCGCCCTGCATAGTGCTAAGCCACGACGCAAGATCGGCGGCCTGCGTAGTAGTCGAGTCAGCGGTACTTAACGAATAACCACTAATACCGTAAGCGGTCTGTGAAGTTGTGTTGTCAGATAATTGCGCCGCAACCGTTTCGGGCGTGACAGTTACTTGATTCATAAAGTTGTCACCCAAACCAATACGGCGAATATCGGTGTACGAGATAGTTGTTGCATCGTTGCCAGTGCGTTTTAATTGAACACTCGTACTAGAAAAGTAAACTTGTGAACGGGCTATAAATCCAATAAGCGTTGAACCAGCAGTTAACAAACCTTTTTCGGTGTTATTCAAAACATTTAGACGGTTCAAGATTGTTCCGCTATATGTGCCACCCGTACCACTAGCCGTGGAATCGCCAGCTGTACTAGAAGTAATCTGCGGTGCCGTAGGAAACAAAGCGTTAGTTTGGGCCGCCTGCGTACAAGTCTGAGCCGCCGTGTAGTTCATATTTTTCATAGTGAACTTGCCAGCCTGGGCAAGAATGTCTACGCACTGAATCGTTGCTGTAGATAGTCCTGTGTTGCCTGGATAATCGTTGTAATTAACTGTCGTTACTTTGCCAGTCCAGCAGGGTTGAGTGTCTGAAAATTGGATTTGTACTGTGGTGCCTCGAATAAACGACGCAACCTGATTTGTGTTGTTTTTAATTGTGACCGAAAAGCCGCCGCCTGCATAGTTGTCTAAATAGTTTTGGCGTCCCCAGTTACCAGAAAACGAAAGTACGTCACTGGTAAAAACGGTTGGACTTGCACCGTAAACAAATATCCAAGCGTGCTTAGCCATTACTGCACACTGACAGGAAGTTTGCCTGTGTTGCGGTTGTATGCCTGCAACGCTCTAACAACCTCATTGGGGTCGGCGCCTTGGACAGTAATGTTGATCGTGCTACCGCCACCACCGTTAGGCGTAATACTGCCAGACGTGCCAGGCGTAAAAAGTTCAGGCCCGCGCTCACCCACTAAATAGGATTGTCCGCCCATAACCGGACCACCCATAGCTCGAGCGGGAATACTGCCGTTTTCCACTCTGCGATAGATGGACGGATCATTACCGCCAGACCCGATCGGATTGCCTAAAAACTTGATTGTTCCAGCGGCCCAAGCAAGTTGAGCAAGATCACCACTGTTGATCGCAATAGAAATTTTGGTTGATAATTCAGGCGGGAAGTTCTGCACCATCTTTTCAAAATCTTGCGCGACGATGAGCTGCGCTTCGTGGAACGCATCCATCTCTGCTTTGCCACCACCAAAAGCCGCGATCGCTTTTTCTTTGAGGGTGTCAATGTCGTTGTCAAGTTTGTCAAACGAGACCTGGCGTTCAAACTGTCCGATCAGATTGGACCAAGCCGCTTTTGCGTTATCTGTTGCAGTTTTAGCCAAAACAAGTTTGTCCGCTAGATGTTGAAGTTCCGGATTTGTTTTGTCTCGAATTAACTCAGCAAATTGTTTGCTGTCGTCCCGTGCTTCGCGCATCGCACCAGCGAACACTTCAATTTTTGGTTTGTCGTCTTTAAACCAACCAACCATGTCATTAAGCGTGTCTCCCACTAGCGGGACCACTGATACCGCAGCTTGAACAGCTGACACGGCGCGATCAGTCATTGAAGCGCCGTCTTCAAACACTCCTGTAAGGCCATTCCAAGCGTTACTGAAATATGTCACCGGATTTATGGCGTCAATGACTTGTCCCGTCACTGTGCCGATCGCGTCACCAATGCCGAAACCACCAACATCAAACGATAATATTTTCATTATCGGTTCAAGTTTTTTTGCAACTGTGTCCAAAAGCGGAATAAGCACTTGACCAAACGCAATTGTAATGTCCTCAAGATGATCCTTGAGATCGTTCATGGTGTCACGGAACTGGCGGGCCTGTTCCAATTCTTTTGGGGTGATTACTTTTGAAGCCGAAACTTTGTCCAACGATTTGGACAGATCATCTGATCCAATGTTGATCAGTTGAGCCATATCGCGCCAACCCTTACCGAGAAGTTTTACTCCTTCTCGAGCGCGCTGGGCTGGGTCTTTAATATTCTTTAAATGCTCAATGGTGTTGAGAAATGTTGCGTTGACGTCTAGCGAACCGTCTTTCGCATATTCCAGATCAACTCCAAGTTTGTGAAACAAATCGGGATTTTGACCGACTGTTTGATTCATTTTGCCGATAGCGGTCTGCAACGAATCCGCACCGATACCGATATCGCCTGCTACTTCACGCCACCTAGAGGCGTCCTCAACTTGGAGTCCAGTCGCATCAGCAAACTTGCCAGCTTCTAACGCGACATCTTGGAACGCTTTGATTCCTTGAGCTGCAAAAGCCGCAAAAGCCGCTCCACCGACAACAGCAAAAGTGCCAGCATTAGCGGACACTGAATCCATAATGGATTTAGAACCAGCCTTGAATTTGCCGAGGCCACCTTCCGCGTCCCTGACAGCAGTCTTAAAATTACCGAACGCGATCTTGGCGTTTTTAATTCCCTGATCTTGTAGATCGGTAATAATTGGGATTCGAATAGCCATTAGAGGATCACTAGCTTTTCAAGGGCCGAAATACGATCCATGACTTCGTTTACTGACTTTTGCATTTGATTCTCAATGTCGCCAGCGTGATGTTCATAGGAACGCCACATGACACGAGAAGGGGTCTGGAATCGGTTTAGAGCGTCTCCAAGACGGTTCTCAGTCCGTTTGCCCGCCATATCAAAAATGGACGCTCCAGCGTCTTTCTGCGCAAAAATCAAAACGGCGTCCTGTTTCTTAGACAATGACGTCTGGACTGTCACACCTTTTTGAGCCGCGCCAACATTCCAGGGGAAAATGGGTCGTCCGCCAGGTGACCATGCTCGAGTCATACCGGACAAATAATCAGAACGGTAAGCGTTCTTGGCCTCATCTATCGCAGGCTTCACAATCTGCTTCGCGTCTTTAAAAAACTGTTTCTTAACCTCAGGCTGAATCTTTTGAAGCGTTTTTAAAGTGGATTCGAGTCCTTGGACTTGCATCGTCATTTGTTGCGCTCCTTCATGATCTCAGCGACTGTCAGGAGGTCGTCAACATCAAATACTACATCATGAGGGAAGTAGCCCGTGAGGACCAGCAGCTGCGCTAGTGAGTGTCGGAAACTTCCGTCGGGGTAACTTTTCCCTGATCACTGTTCACGATCTCAATGTCAGTAAGTTTGTTGACAAACGAATCAAATTCAACCGGTATGGCCTGACCGTGTTCCGTCTGGACTTTGGCTGAGTGCCACGCCATGAACGCCATGTCCTCCATACCGAAATTGTCGGCAAGGTCTGACGTTTTCATTTTGAACTTTCGTTCCCAAGCGACAAGTGTTGCAAGCGTTGTAGTAATGGTGGCGGGTCCGTAACCGATGTCGAATCGGATCGTTAACTTCATGTCGGGCTCATTTCTGTTGAGGTTTTAGATCAGGCTTCAGCCCAGGCAAACGTGCCGCCCATCAGGACTATATTGCAAGTGGTAAGGGCTCCTAGGGCATATACGACAGGTTCCTCGGAAAGAAACGAGCCACTTAGGGTGCCTATCGGATTCGTTGCGCTAGTAGCGGCAGATGAACCTTGGATGGTTACTGTGGCGATGACAGTGCCAACCAAAGATTTCAGAGTTGCGTAAGTCTCGCTGGCGCTCGTGCTCCAGTACAAGTCAAGGCTTAAAGTGTTGTCCTGCAAACCACCGACGTATGCGATGCCAGTGCTGCCAAAAGCGTTTGCTTGTAATGCCTGAATTTTATATGACAGGGTTGCACTGGTGCACTGATCCGACAAGTCGACTGCGCCAATTTTGACGACTGGGTTAGAGAGAACTGTTGAAGTTGCCATGACGAATCAATCCTTTTTGTTTTCGGTCGCGTCGGGCTTCGTCGCTAATTTAGCACCCTTAGACGGGTGCGTGTCGGAACGCTGAATGAACCCACCCTCAAGTAGCCAGGCAATGTCGTCTGACGGACTAGCAATAAACGCTGTTCCGATCTCGCCAACTCGAATTGAACTGATGATGTAACGATCCATTGGTTTATCCGTTCTGTGCTTGCATTGGAATGATGAGTTCGTAACCGGCGTACTCTGCTCCGCCAACAGTAACAACTTTTGGTGAGGCTGACATGACTGCCACATTTTTGAGGATTAAAGATGACGTCAGGTCAAGCAGCTGTCGCAGTGCGTCCAAGTTGCCTGGGCCGTTACTAATTAAGGTCACAGGAAAAGTCATTTTGACAATGTTGTAGTTGAACGACTCGATGGATGGAGCATCAACAAAAGCGCAAGGTGGAGCGATATTGCGAGGATCGTTAACAACCCTAAGGCCCGAAATAGTTTGGAGAGTAGTGACGAGATCATCTAAAGCCTCATTCAGGAAGTCCGTGTAAGCCATTTTAGGCGACCTGTGGTCTGCTGATGCCTAACAACTGTTTGACGATGCCTGAGAGCCCTACAACGGGCGCTGACGCCATATCTGTAAAACTAGCGAACTGATCGACACTTCCTCTTTGTCTGTACAACGCTGACCCATACATCAAAACGCCGAGAGTTACGTCGCCTGACGGTGAAGTTGTCAGCGAGTCAATGTACCCAGATTCTTGGCGACGCCTGAAACAGAACGCATTTGTGGCATCTGCACATTGCACCAAAAAAGCGGTTTCATCTCCAGCTGTAGTGATTCCAAGATAAGTGGCGATCTGTGGCCCTGTCACCCATGTGCAAGTCTGCGTAAATGTCAGCGTGCCGGTATGGGCGTGCCATGCCTCAACTGTTTGAGTGCGCGCATACATAATCGCGTTTTCAATTGGGTACGAAGTATCAAACTCAATGATCCCGTCGGTGCCAACATTAACTGGCAAAAATTGTGGCATTTCGTAAACAACATATGTGCCGTTGTACGGAGCAGTAGCAGACGCAACCGTGATGGTTGCGCCAACTACAACTTCGTTTGGTGTCAGCGTTGAAACGGTGACATAGCCAGGAATGATCCCGCCGTATTGCAGACTGTAAGTTGCCGTCACGACGGCCTCCGATCAGGCCTGGGTGATCTTGCGGATCATGGAGCCAACTGCGGCAAAGGTGCTGCAGTAAGCGTGAACCGAGAACAAACGACTGAGCGTGGCTGGCTGTTCAACGCTCAAGATTCCGCGTACTGATTCGTAGTACTCGAATGCTTTGGAAGCGTTGGTGACGATCATGGTCTTGGCAGCAAAGTTGCTGTCAACGACGATTTCAAGTCCGAGCGGGTTAGAGCCAACCCAGGTGGTTGCGTTTCCGCCACCCATTGCGTTTTGTCCTGCGAGACCAGGTGCGCCGACATATGGGAACAATGGACGGTTGCTTGAGTCAACGACTTGTCCCAACTGGCCCCAAACGTCAGGGCTGACGAACAAGGTGTCTGGGAAAAAGTTGGTGCCGTTGCTGACGTCAACTGCGGCGTCGTATAGCGATTTCATTAAGTCGGTTGCGGTGAGGTCCCATACGCCCGATGATGTTGCAGCTGCGAGAAGTGCGTCGGCTGCGATGTCGTCGGTCTTAAGCATGAGTTCGCCCATGAGGTCGGCCATGATGAGTTCCATTGCTGCGGGGCTTGTGAAGTCAATGTCTTGCATTGACAACGAAACCTGACCGGCAACGGTGGTTTTGCTGATCGTATTTGAGGCAATCACCATTGTGGTGGCCGACACTGCGTCGAATTCTGCACTTTGAGCGGCCGTTGATGTATGGGTCGTGATGGTGGGTCTCACGAACGTTTTTTGCTGACCGTTGTCCGGATAAGCGCGAGCGCCGAGACGATTGATGACTGGACGGACAAAGTTGATATTTTGCACCAACGGTCCCAACACGGGAACGGGGAGCAATCCTGGAGTCGAGGTGGTGGCTACATCGCCTGCAGCGGCTTCGTAGGTTGACTGATGTTCAGCCTTCCAATCGTTGACCGATGCGTTTACCTTGGAGAAAGTTTCTCCGCCCTGGTGAAAAGCGGCCATCCACTCACCAGCTGAAGGAAGGCGCGGTGCCTTCTTTGCTGATGCAAAAATGGTGGGTGCGGTTGGCGCGGCTTCAGGTGCAGCGGCTTCGATATGTTCCGACATGGGTGTCTCCTCGACTTGTGGTTCTGTTACTGAGATTTCGTCGGGGGTTGTGTCTGCTGAAGCGGCCACATCTGTGATAGTAGCACCGCTAAAGGCGGGTATGGGGACAAGGCTCAACTCGCGCCATACGGCTGAGGTGATGATGATGGTTCCGTCCTCGGCACGGGTAGATGTGAGAACGTCAACGCCGACCGAAACATTGTCTAGGACGCCTTCTTTGGCAAGTTGCAACGCTTCGTTTCCTGCAACGGTGTCAGCAATTTTGGCGGTAAACAACATGCCTTCAGGGGTTTCGGTGCGTGAAGTTACGAGCCCGACGGGTTGCGATGAGTCGTGATACATAAACAATTTGGGTGCTTTGCCGTCAACGGGCAATGAGCCTGGCGCAAACTGGACCGAGGTTCCGTCGCTAACTGTTGCTGAGATTCCGTAAGGTGCAGCAATACCAGAGATGGTGCGCGTCGGTGCGTCACCAGCTGCGGCTTCAACATCAACTGCGAATCCTGCTGAGAGTGTAAGTTTCATGAGTTTGTCTCCGTCATTGGGGCTGTATTTGTTGGTGTTTCGGTCATCATTTCCTCGGCAACCATTGACTCAAGATATGAGTCAATGTCAAACTTGACATAAGTGCCTCGAGGCAAAACATTGTTTCCACTTAACGTCTGCGACACACAATCAAGATATTGCCGTGCCCCAAACAGGTAAAGGTCCTCACGAGCACCAGCAGAGGTCGTGTATTGGTAACTGCCAATGTCAAATCCAGCCAAGTAAAACGGGATGTTTCCAAGCCTGCACATTTCTTTCCCGCTGAAATCGGCGGACTCAATCATCAACATATTGTCCGGCAACGCTTTAGTTTCCTCGTACTTTAGAAACTCGTTAAGTGCGGCAGTCTGATTATTGACTCGAGCAGAGTTGAACGCAGTCGCAAGGTCGGCTAACTCTTGAGCGGACAGGGGCTCGCCGCCAGTCTGCATCAAAACGCCCGACGGCAACAGGCTTTCTGCGTTGCGGTAACGCGATGCTTCAACACGCAACGCTGTTTCTATAGCGGTTTGTGATTGATAAATGATGCCTTGGACGGGGCTAATAAATTGCACCAGATCGTTGGGATCAATCATTCCGCCTTGGAAATACACCTCTTTAGAAGGTGCGTACCATACCGGACCAGCTTGGTCTTGCGTGTTAACGGAGCCCGCTGGCAGACGAGTAAACGATGCAGGAAATCCGTCGGCCGTACGACTGGTAATAAACCAGAAGGCTCGCCCAAAATAGAACAGGTCGTCCAGCGTCCAAGCCATTAGTGTGGCGTAAGGGATCGTCGGGTCGGGCTGACGCAACCATGAACGAGGCGCAATGTAGACACATTCCATTTCTTTGTCTGTGTCATTCCAAACCTCGTTATACATCTCTAACTCGGTGGATGAGATAACCGAAGCAAGCAGGTCGCGCGCTCGACTTAACGTCGGGATACTGTTTGCTCGGTTGCGGGCGTCGCCTTCATAGTACGCGTAGTACTGACCAATAAAGTTTGCGCCCTGGTTAGATGTGTATGTGCCGTACGATCCAGCAGCTGCGGCTTTATGGGATTCGTCAACAGGACTGACCGCTGCTTTGGTCACTTGTTTTGAGAATATGCCCACAGTTAGTTCCGATCGTTAAAGGTGTGATGGGCAAGCCCGACACCTGCCCACCACATACCCACAATAGTTCAGGAAACCACCATCATGGGTTTAGCCCGATTCTGATATTTGCTGGAAAGCGCGATACCCCACACTGCACATTTAGCCAACTCGATCGGACCAGGCGACGACTTATGCGAAAGCGTCACGCCCATACCCGTCTTAATCATCACCGCGCGGTTCATATGTTCCGACAAAGTGAGTTGCCCTAAATGCTTGACACGGCCCTCCAGAATCATCTTTTGTGCAAGGCCCGTGAACTTGATTAACTCCGCTTGACCCACCACAGTCATACGGCGACGCAAAATTAAAGGTGCGTGAATCTCCAAAGTTGGTGTGATAGCCAGGGCAACAAGTTTGTCGGCCATGACTCGATCAACCTCGGCCCACATAGACGCCTCATTATCAACAATAAATTCAACAAACGTCGTCACAATGCCGTCCATCATTGACGATCTGACACCGACATAACGGTTGGTATCCATTGACATTTCCACACAAAGCACACCGCCTTCCGGCATAAGGCCGTCAACCTTGCAAGACGCCCACACGCCCTCCTCCAGCCAACTGCCTCGACTACTCACCCACATATTCAAGTGAGCACGCAAGAAACTGTCTTTTTTTGACACAGCCTGGAGCGCCTCAATAGTAATCGTCTTACCTAGACACGGATTCGCGTAAACCCAATTCTCTGGGTTCCGCCAATCCCGATCACCAATACTCCACTCAGCAAAATAAAGCCGTGAACGCTCACTTTTCTCTATTTCGTTAATAGCCGTCTCACGCATATGAATCATGGCCGTACTTGACTCATCACCAGCTGTTGACCAAGTACTCAACAAGGGCGACTTGCGCGCAATCATTGTCGGACGAATGGCATCCATAAACCGATCGGAGATATTAAACAATTCGTCAGCTGCAACAAGGTCATACGATCCTCCATGCAAATTAGGGCTAGACGAACGGACCTCCCACATAGACCCGTCTGGCATCTCCACACTCTTACGACCAAACGTCCGCATCGCCTTACCACCAAACAACTCGACAAGCATCGGAGCCAACGCATTAAACAAACTCTCAGCACGATCCAAACGGTTAGCCACACTCAAAATATTCTGAGGCTTCCCACGCAACCTCGGCATCTCCGTCAACCACCAGCCGATCAAAGCCTGCAACCCAATCGACTTACCGTTCTGACGGGCCGTAGATACCAGAGATTCACGGAACAAAAGATCGCCGTTCTCATCATGAGCCAGTTGCCCAAACAACGCATGAGCCTGCCACTCGAAAAGATCCAAACCCATAAACGTCTTAGCCCAAGAAACAACCTGAGGCCCATAAGACAAAACGCCAATGCCGGTCGTTTCCAGTCTCGGCAAATAGGCGTTGACCTGCGGTAATGCAGACTGGTTCACGCCAGTTCCCGCCAGTTCCTCCAAAGAGACCGCTAAAAAGAGGGCGGGGTCATCTGTTGGCGCGATAAAAAAGTCGCCGTTTTTTTTCATTTGCTTTTTGGTTTCGCCGTATTTTTGTCCGCGTCGTGAGTTGCATGAGGTGCAGCAGGGTGCGAGGTTTTCTATGTCGTGTGTGCCTCCTCGGTCCATTTCTAGGAGGTGGTCTACGGTTGAAGCGTGTCGGCCGCAGATGTAGCAGGTTGGGTTGTCTGCGAGTACTCGAGCGCGGTTGTCTTTGTATTGCTTGGAGTTGTAGTGACGTGCTGTCATGTCGGGGTTCTCCTTAGGTCAAGGTCAATGGATACTGACGCCCAAGCGGAAGGGCACCGCTCGGTTGTCCTCATTCTAAAGTAACAGAGTGTGGTGGTTTGTGTCCCCCACTATTTGGCGATGTCTCGCTCTGGAAGCCTGTCTAGTTTTGTTCGGTGGATAACCAGTCGCCTTTGCGTTAGGGAACGCTGATCGGTCGCTTAGGCGCGACCGTCTACCC
>Ga0209190_1001821_pt1 | contig 14714 bp, 13 predicted proteins | sample M_140205_XF_Meta_FD_187315 | JGI IMG/M metagenome (GOLD analysis project Ga0209190, IMG submission 187315) | Freshwater microbial communities from Lake Montjoie, Canada to study carbon cycling - M_140205_XF_MetaG (SPAdes) (version 2) | ecosystem: Environmental > Aquatic > Freshwater > Lake... | reverse complement strand
CCCATAATCTTTTGATTGTTTGCTATTGGAACGTTCAGTTGTAAATTCACTAATATCATTTCCTGGAGAAAAAGATTTTACTCCCTGCCCTCTAATTACAACGCATCTTAAATTTTTATTAATGGAAAGTTTTTTAAAAACAGCGCCTAATTCTTTCCACATAGGCTTTGTTAACGCATTTAATTTTTCCGGACGGTTTAACGATATTTCGATTATGTAATCGCTAATTTTTTTTTGTAAAATTAGTTTTGACATTCTTGTTATCTATAAAAGTACTCAACTAAAGACATCGGTACAATGGGAACATAAGTGCAAAGCAATAATATAAAAATTAAAACGCTGATAAAGATAATATTCACCTTTGTTGCCGTCCACATATCCACTTTTGCAATGGAACAGGCTACAGCGAGAACGCTTGCAACTGGGGGTGTTTGCTGACCGATTGCTAAGTTTAAGGTCACAATAATACCAAAATGAACAGGATCTATTCCTAGGCTGTTAATTAAAGGCATTACAACTGGTACTACTAATATAATTGCAGCGGCAGAATGTAAAAAGAATCCAATAATAAATAGAAAAACATTTAAGATTGCTAAAATTAAGTATTTACTCTGAGTTAATGTTGTTAAAGATGAAGCAATTTTTTGTGGAATTTGTTCCATAGTTAAAAATTCACCTAACAACATAGAAGAGGCTACTAACAACATGACTGTTGCTGTTTGCGAGCCCCCTTCAACGGTTGATTCAAAAAATTGTTTTAAATTAAATTCTTTATATAGGTATGCTATACCTAAAGAAGCAAACACCGCTAGGCCAGCAGCCTCTGTTGCCGTTACAAATCCACCAAATATTCCTCCTAAAATTATTATTGGTAAAATAAAAGTTAAACCAGCTTCTTTTGCAGTTCTTTTTATATTTTTAATATTAAAAGATTCTTCGATAGGTAAATTTTTTCTCTTTGCATAAATATAAGACACGGCCATCATTAAAAAACCACCCAAAAATCCAGGTACAAATCCTGCAACAAATAATTGTTCAACGGAACATCCCGCTATCACTGCATATAAAATCATCGGTATGGATGGTGGGATAATAATTGCGAGTGAAGAAGCGGAGGATACAACTGATGCTGCGTATGCCGGAGAATAACCTTTATTTTTCATTGCTGGAATTAAAATTGAACCTAATGCAGATGCGTCAGCAACAGCAGAGCCTGAAATTTCAGCAAAGAACATTGATGTAGCAATAGTGACCATACTTAGACCACCTTTGATAAAACCAACGCAAGCAGAGGCAAAAGCAATTAATCTTCTTGAGATTCCAGAACTATTCATAATAGCTCCAGCTAAAATAAATAAGGGAATGGCAATTAGTGGAAAACTTTTCGCTCCATTATACATAGCAAGTGCCGTATTAACTAAATACTGTGGTCCTGTTTTAGCAACCATTGCTACTACAGTTGCTACAGCGATGCTAATCGCAATAGGAATATTGATAAAAAGTAAAAATATTAAAACTGAAAACAATAATAATACTATCATTTAATCTTTAATGGTTTGTTCGTAAGCTTCTTTGTAAGAAAGAAACTCAGAGATAATAATTAAAAGCGAAGAAACTGGAATTACAGATTGTACAAAAGATTGAGGGATCCAATCTAAGGTTACTAGCGTATCTCCTCTTAAAACAATAATAACTTTTGTACCGTAGTAAGTTAAAACTAAGAAAAATAAAAAAATAATTATTTTAGATAAAACAAATAATATTTTTCTAATATCTTTCGGAAAAACTTTTATTAAAGTAGGCATTCCAATATGTAAGCCTTTTAAAGAAGCATAAGCAGAGCCAAAATAAGTAATCCAAGCAAGCTGAATTCCTGCAATCTCATCGTACCAAACAAGAGAGTGTCCTGCCCATCTAAAACAAACTCCCAATAATACCGTAATGGATAATGAGATCATCTGAAAAAAAAGGAAATATTGTAGGTACTTATCGTACGCCTTTGCAGAGATCATAAATTATAAAAGCAACTATATTTATTTAGCTTTTGCTAATTCTAATATTTTAGAAACAAGAGTTGCTCCTGATTTAACATCTGTTGCAAATTCCTTGTAAATTGGATCGCTTGCTTTTACGAAAGCTTCTCTATTCGAGGTATTTACTTTAACTCCAAAATCCGTAACTACCTTTAGTAAAGAAACTTCCATTTCTGCAGCGCGTTTATATACAAACGGCTGAGTATCTTTAGCAGCTTGTTCTAAAATTTTTCTTACATCTTCTGGTAATTTATTCCAAGTTTCTTTATGAACTATAACAAAAGCTGGAGTGTAAACATGGTTTGTTACACTTAAAAACTTTTGTACTTCATGAAATTTTGCACTTGTGATTTGAGTGTACGGATTTTCTTGTCCATCAATTGTTCCTGTTTTAAGGGCAACGAATACATCCCCAAATGCCATTGGAGTTGGGTTTGCTCCATAAGCTTGGAACATTTTTACTCGCCATTTTCCCTCTGGAACTCTTAATTTAATTCCTTTTAGATCATCTGGAACATTAATTGGTTTTTTATTATTTGTAATTTGTCTAAATCCGTTTTCCCAAACAGCTAAAACTTTATATCCAGTTTTTTCTTCTAAATTTTTTGAAAGTATTGGGTTTACTACTTCTTTTTCAACTTTAGACATATGACTTCTGTCTTTAATTATATACGGCATTTCAAATACGCCGAATTCATCATGAACTGTGGACATGAATGTTGACGGAACCGCCATTTCTAATGTTCCTAGTTTTACTTTCTGCATCATTTCTTTATCGCTACCTAATTGACTAGAACCAAAATTTACAACTTTTGCTTTTGAACCTAATTTACTGTTAGCAAGTTTTGCAAAATGCTCGGCTGAATCGTTAAATAAAGACCCAGGCTCACCCACATGACCAATTTTAATTTCTAATGCGTTAACAGAATAAGAAATAAGACAAAACGAAAGTATAGATATGATATTTTTTTTAAATGACATTTAAGATCCCCTGCTTAAGTTAATTTAATAAATTTATTGTAACCAATTAACTTTATAAAATCTACTTTGAAAGATAATCAATTGCAGCCATCATGCCACCCGCTTTAAAAGGAACTTTTGCTTTTCTAAGCCCAAGTTCGACCCCACCTAAAGCTCCAATCAACATTGTCTCATTAAAGTCGCCTAAATGGCCAATTCTAAATACTTTACCTTTAACTTTATTAAGACCCATTCCCAAAGACATGTTGTATTCATTCAAAATAATACTTCTTAAATTGTCAGCGTCATGACCTGCTGGAAGTAATACCGCAGTAATAGAATTTGAATATTCATCTGGATTTTTGGCTAATATCTCAAGTCCCCAAGCTTTAACTGTTGCTCGAGTAGCTTCTGCTAATCGAGTATGGCGTTTAAATACATTTTCTAAACCTTCTTCCATTAACATTTCTAACGCCTCATCAAGACCCAGTATTAAATTAGTTGAGGGAGTAAAAGGAAAGAAACCACTTTTGTTATTTTCTAACATCGGTTTCCAGTCCCAATAAGATTTTGTCATAGTTGATCTTGAGTATGCATCCAATGCTTTTTGACTTATTGCATTAAAAGAAATTCCAGGAGGTAGTAATAATCCTTTTTGAGATCCACAAACAGTAACATCAACTTTCCATTCATCATGATGGTAATCAATTGAACCTAATGATGAAATCGTATCAACCATGAGTAACGCAGGATGCTTAAGCGCGTCCATAACTTGTCTGATTTTTTTGATATTACTTACAACACCTGTTGAGGTCTCATTATGAAGTGCAAATACTGCTTTGATTTTATGAGATTTGTCTTCATTTAATTTCTGCTCTAATATTTTAACATCTACTCCTGTACGCCAATCACCTGGGACTAAATCAACGTCTAATGAAAGTTTACTTGCTTGCTCTGCCCAAAGAGATGAGAATTGACCCGTCTCAAACATTAGTACTTTATCATTTTGATTTAAAGTATTTACAATGGCGGCCTCCCAAGCGCCTGTTCCTGAACCTGGAAATATTATCACCGGCTGAGTAGTTTTAAAAATTGGTCTAATTCTATCAAGGACTCTTTTTACGATTTCTGTAAAGTCAGGACCACGATGATCCATTGTTGGCATACTCATGGCTCGAAGAACTCGATCTGGAATATTAGTTGGTCCTGGAACTTGTAGTAGATGACGTCCTGGTCTAAAAGAATTCGATTTTGCCATAAAGCTATATATAATTAAATTTAAAAAATTTATTAAACATGAAGTTAAATCAAAATACAATTTCAAAAATAGGAAAAGAACTACAAATTCTAGTTAAAGGCGAGGTTTTATTTGATGAATTTTCTAGAGGACGTTACAGCACTGATGCTTCTATCTATCAAATCACTCCAATTGGCGTTGTTATCCCAAAGGAAACTAATGATGTTTTAAATGTTCTTGAATACTGTAAAAAAAATGAACTTCCTATACTTGCAAGAGGTGCTGGTAGCTCACAATGTGGTCAAACAGTTGGGGAATGCATCATTTTGGACTATTCAAAATTTCAGGATCAAATCCTAGATATAGATTTAAATGAAAAAACAGCCTGGGTTCAGCCTGGATTAGTGCTCGATCAACTCAATGCACAATTAAAAAAATATAATCTTTGGTTTCCAGTTGATGTCTCAACAAGCAGTCGTGCTACGATTGGGGGGATGACAGGTAATAATAGTTGTGGTTCAAGATCACTTTACTATGGCAACATGGTTCATAACGTTGAAGCTGTTGAAGCTATTCTTGATGATGGATCGCTTTATACATTTGAAAATATAGACAAAGATTATCTTATCACTAAAAATAATCAGAACCGACAATATAAAATTATAGAAGAACTAATAAAAATCTATTTAAATAATAAGAAAGAAATAAACGAAAATTTTCCTAAAACACAAAGGCGCGTTGGTGGATATAATCTAGATCTTATTAATCCAAGTGGTTTTAATACTTCAAATATTTTAGTGGGTTCTGAAGGAACTTTATCTTTATTTAACAAAGTAAAATTAAAACTCTCTCCTATTCCAAAGCAAAAAATGCTTGGGCTTTGTGCATTCCAAAACTTTAGACAAGCCATGGAAATTACAAAAGAAATTGTAAAGTTAAAACCAACTGCTGTTGAGTTAATGGATGATAATCTTTTAAATCTTGCAAAAGCAATTCCTATATTTCAAGGATCAATAAAGAAATTCTTTAAAGGAAACCCTCAGGCGGTATTAATGGTTGAATTTATTGATGATAATTTAAATGAAGTTAAACATAAAATTAAAGATCTTGAATCTTTAATTCTTTCGCAAAATAATAATAATGTTTTTTCATTTCACGAAAACTTAAAAGATCAAAAAGAGATTTTTGAAATGCGAAAGGCAGGTCTTAATATTTTAATGTCTCTCAAAGGAGATAGAAAACCTGTTGCTTTTATTGAAGATTGTGCTGTCTCACTTGATCATCTTGCAGATTACACAACAAGATTAAATGAAGTATTTAAAAAATATAATACGAGCGGCATGTTTTATGCTCATGCTTCTGTTGGTACATTACACGTTAGACCCATTATTAATATGAAGTCAGAACAAGATATTAAGAATATGCGAAGTATCACGGAAGAAGCCTTTCAAATGGTAAAAGAATATAAAGGGTCACATTCTGGTGAACATGGAGATGGAATATTACGCTCTGAGTTTCATGAAATGATGTTTGGTAAAAAATTAGTAAATGCCTTTGAGAATGTGAAAGATTTATTTGATCAAAAAAGCGTATTTAATCCTTACAAAATAGTCAGATCTTATAAACAAAATGATAGGTCGTTAATGCGTTATAAGGCAGATTATAAAGCTGAAAAAATCAATACTCATTACGATTGGTCAAATTGGGGAGAATTTTCTGATGCAGTTGAGATGTGCAATAACAATGGTGCCTGCAGAAAATTAGATTCAGGTGTTATGTGCCCTTCTTATAGAGTTACCAAGCAAGAAAAGGACTTAGTTAGAGGCAGAGCAAACACATTGCGTTTAGCACTTTCTAATCAATTACCAAAAGATGCTTTCGTTTCAAAAGAAATGTTTGAAACTATGGAGCTGTGCGTGGGCTGCAAAGCCTGTCAAAGAGAATGTCCTATGAGTGTGGATATATCTAAAATGAAAAGTGAGTTTTTATTCCACTACTACAAAAAATTCTCAATGAAATTAAAGGATAGAATTATTTCAAACATGCCTGAAAATATTTGGTTTATTAAGTTAACGGCGCCTATTTTTAATAAAATTAAAAATATTCCTATATTTAACAAAGTTTTAGAATTGCTATTTAATTTTTCAACAAAACGAACTATGCCTGAGGTACAAAATATGAGTCCGTTAAAAGATATTTACTACTCTCAAAAAAACTTCTCTAATAAAGTAATTTTGCTTGCAGATACATTTAATATTAATTTTGAAATTCAAAACCTTATTTATACGATCAAAGTTTTAAATAAATTTGATTATAAAGCTATCATTCCAAATTTTGATGATGACTCTTTAGGAAGACCCCTATGTTGTGGAAGAACTTACATCTCTTACGGTCAATTAGACAAGGCTCAAGCTGAAATGCAACGTTTTACTAATTATATTATTAACAATAATCACACCTCAACGCCTGTTGTGGGTATTGAGCCTTCGTGTCTGTTAACTTTCACCGATGAGTTTAGGTCTTTAAAAAATATTGAAAATAAAGAAAAAATTAAAAATAAATTCTATTTAATTGAAGAATTTATATTAGAGAAAATTAAAGATGGTAAAAAAGTATTAGCCAATAAATTCTCTAACGATGTATTAGTGCATGGTCATTGCCATCAAAAATCTCAAGACAGATTAAAAGGATTATTAGAATTATTAACAACTTTAAATATCAAACATAAACCAATCGAAACAAGCTGCTGTGGGATGGCAGGATCCTTTGGCTATGATGTTAAAAATTATGATATTTCAAAAAAGATGGCTTACTTATCTTTAGTACCTACAATTAAAAAAGAATTAAAAGATAACGATATTATAGTTGCAAACGGCACTAGCTGTAGACATCAAATCTCTGATTTTACTGATCAAAAACCTCAGCACATATCACAATTATTATTTAATATTTTTGAAACCGTTAATTAAAGGAATTATTTAGTAATATCTTTTGCTTTTTGAATAACTGTTTCTGTGGTCTCTTTAACTGTTTTAACGCCTGAATCTATAAACTTATTAGTTTTTTCATCTCCTGCCCCTATCATTATTCCAAAAACTAATATTATTACCTCAAACATATTTTAATAATAACAATAATGTTTCTGATTTACAAACTAATTTTAATTGAATTATGACTTACTAAATCTAGCATATAGTTAACTTTATTTACATCTGCATCTCTTACTAGCATGTTATCACTTAAATATCTTTTCCAAAAATTAGCTCCATTAATTCCATGAAATAATCCAACGGTATGTCTCATAACCTGATTAACTCTTGTTCCTTTTTTTACTTCTATTAAACAATATTCAACAATTTTTTTAACAATCTCTTCTCTTGTTGGAATGTCATTATTACCAAATATATCTCTTTCAATATCCGCTAAAAAATAAGGTGAATGATAAATAGATCTTCCAATCATTACTCCATCTACATTATTTAAATGTTCTTTGATTTGTTCTGTAGTTGTAATTCCACCATTAATAATAATTTCTAAATTAGGATTGCTGTCTTTTATTTGTTTTACAATTCCATAATTTAATTTTGGTATTCTTAAATTATCTCTTGGGCTTAAACCTTTTAAAATGGCTTTTCTAGCATGTAAAATAATCGTCTTAACACCTGCGCTTGCTATTTTTTTTATGAATTTATCTAAATATTCAAAATCCTCCACATCATCAAAGCCTATTCTGGTTTTAACAGTTACTGGAAGCTTTGTTGAGTTGACCATTCCTGAAAGACATTCTGCAACTAAATCAGGTTCTTTAATTAAACAAGCTCCAAACTTATTCTTTTGGACTTTTTTACTAGGACAACCTAAATTTAAATTGATTTCATCATAATTATGGTCTTCTGCAATCTTTGATACCTCTGATAATTCTTTTACTGAGGAACCACCCAGCTGAAGAGCCACTGGTTTTTCAAACTCACTAAATTCTAAAACATTTTTTTGATTACCTCTTAAAATAGCGCCGGTAGATATCATTTCGCTATAAAGCATGACATTTTTACTTATTAATCTTAAAAAGTATCTGTCATGTCGGTCGGTGCAGTCCATCATAGGCGCTACACAAACTTTTCTATTAATTTTAGGCATAAGCTTTTAAATTTTCAGACAATAAAATCTTACCTTTTTTAACAAAATCTTCATGAATTTGAAGTATTTTTTCAAGTTCGTAATGATAATTAACCATTATGCCAAATGACTCCTTGTAACCATTTAATGAAAGATTAGCGTTTAAAAGAATATCGTGTAACAGAGCGCCATTATTAAAGTGGAAATAAGCAACAGAATTTATTGGTTTTTTATCTTTTTTCTCTTCAACTAAATAATAATAAACTAATTTTTTTAGCGCTTCTTTGTTATCTTCAATTTTATATTGATTAAAATTAATATCCTCTTGATCTTTTAAAAAAAGCAATCTTCTTATATCAAAATTCTTTAATATTTTTTTAATTTTCTCATCTGACTGATGCAGAAACCAATTTGCAAAACCAGGTATTGGTGAAAGAGTAAAAAAATTTTTTATTTTTGGCATTTCTTGTTGAATTTGAAATACCACTCTCTTAATTAAAAAATTTCCAAGAGTAATTCCTTGTAAACCTTTATTAGCATTGCTGATTGAATAAAAAGTTGCAGTATCATAATCAGTTAAACTAGAAATTCCCCCTTCAGTAATTTCTTGAATAGAAGTACCAACGCCTTTTGTTAAAGCAACTTGAACAAAGATTAGAGGATCTTTATCTACAATTGGATGAAAGTAAGCAAAAAACAACCTATCGTTTTCTAATCTTCTATATAGCGATTCAATACTTTTAATTTCATGAACTCTTTCATGCTTTATTATTTTTTGAAGAATATCTGAGTCAGTATCTTTTTGAATGCGAACTAACTTTAAAAAACCTGGGTTAAACCAAGATCTAAATAAATGCCTAAAGTCTTTATCTAATGTTTGTAATTTATTATCTTTTGCTAAAAAATATAAAAGATCTTCTCTCATATTAACAAGGTACTGTGTTCCGTTAGGAGCTAAATTTAATCTTCTAATTAATTCTTGTCTCCTGCCTTCGACTGCTAAATTTAAATTTGATAAAGTGATCTCATTATTATTGTCAATAAAATCTCTGCTCGCTTTGTTAATTGTGGAATAGTCTGGTCTATATTTTTTATTAATTATTAAAAAAAATTTTTCTTTTTCATCTAAGCTAAACTTGTCATAAATAATAAATATTTCTCTTGAGATAGTAATGCCTGAGATAGCACCATTTTCTGAAATAAGCTCATCACATAAATCTACTAAATGATCAACTGCGTCTTTCCTTTTTACGAATAAATTAGTGACAATTTTTTTTCCTTTATCAGCAATAAAAGCTAGAAATTTTTTTAAACCCACCATGGGGTTTTATTTCATGACAGCCTGAGGAAGCCAAGTGGCAATTTCTGGAAAAATACAAAGAATAATTATTTGCAGAACCATCAGCAAAACAAAAGGTAATGATCCTTTTAATATTTTTCCAATAGATATGTCTGGAGCAATTCCCTGAATTACAAATAAATTAAGTCCAACTGGAGGAGTAATTAGTCCGATTTCCATATTAATAGTTAAAATCACACCAAACCAAATAGGGTCAAATCCAGCTGCAGTTATAATTGGATATAATATTGGAGCGGTCATTAGAATGATCGCAACTGGTGGTAAAAAACATCCAGCAACTAATAAGAATAAATTAATATAAAGCATCAGTAGCCATTTATTAGACGCTATAGCTACCATCTCATTAGCTAGAGATTGTGTTACGTAAAGATTAGATAAAACAAAACTAAACAAGAAAGATGCTGCGATAATTAACATTAGCATAACACTTTCTTGCATGCCTTCTGTTAAAATTGCCCAGATATCTTTTACTTTGTACATTTTATAAACAATCGCAACCAAGATAATGCTAATTAAAGCTCCAACAGCAGAAGCTTCGTTAGGAGTGGCAATGCCTCCATACAAAACATAAAGAACACCAACTACAAGCAAGCAGAATGGAAGAATTTTTGGCAATATTTCAAATCTTTGTTTCCAAGTATATTCGTGAACTTCAACTTTTTCAGAACCTTCTCGATTCATTCTTACATAAATATAAGCCCAACCCATAAATAAGGATGTAAGCATAATTCCAGGTAAAATTCCGGCGATGAATAATTTTCCAATAGATGTTCCTGTGGAAATTCCATAAATGATCATTGTAATACTTGGAGGTATTAAAATTCCCAAAGTACCCCCAGCACAAATTGTTCCCGCTGCAAGTTCTGCTGAGTAACCTCTTTTTCTCATTTCGGGAATACCCATTTTTCCAATTGCTGCGCATGTTGCTGGAGATGATCCACAAAGGGCTGCAAAAATTGAACACGCTCCAAGATTAGATAAAACTAATCCTCCTGGAACTTTATTTAACCAACGATCAAGAGCTGAATATAAATCTTTTCCCGCAGGAGATGCGGCGACTGCTATACCCATAAGTAAAAACATAGGAATTGTAACAATTCCAAAATCTTGCAATCCATTAAAAAATTGTTCTGCTACTAGAGGAATTCTTCCAAAACCTTCTATTGCTAAAAAGAAAACTGTAGAAACAAGTGCTAATGCAAAAGCTATAGGTATTCCTGTTGCAAGAACCGCAAAGGTTGCAACCATAATCCAAACTGAAAGCATTAATGGTGACATATTTTAATTTCCTTTTACGTTATAAATTATTGAAAGAATATCAGCTAAATACTGAAGGATCATTATTCCCATCCCAATAGGTAAAAATATATAAACTTTCCATAATGGGAAACTCCAAATAGTTGGCGTTTTTAAATTTTTAACCCATGCATGGCTTGTTAATTCTACGCTTGAATAAAAAAGAATTGCTAAAAATGATAATGCTAAAACTGCCGCAACAAGTGCTAAAATGTTTTTACCTTTTTGATTTAAATAATAAGGGATAAGATCAACGTTTACATGACCTTTCTTCATTAAAACATAAGGTGCCCCAATAAAGGTTGATGCTGCTAATGAGAAGATTACATACTCTGTTTGCCAAACTGTAGACATTTTAAGAGCATATCGAACTACAACCATCTGCGTTGTAACTAAAACTGCAGATGCAATTAATGCTGTAGAGATTACTCCACAAATTTTTGAAAGAGAATGAACAAACCTTATAAATGCGATCATTTATAATAAAGCCGGTGGACTTTAGATCCACCGGCCAGTTTAATTTATTTAACCGCTAAAGCTTTGGCAATTAATTTATCACCGTCTTTAACTTTTTCTGCAAACTGTTTGTATGATGTTTGTTTAGCAATCTCTAACCAAGCTTTGTAATCAGCTTCAGTCATTTGTGATATTTGAACGCCTTTTTCTTTAAATACTTTTTCCATGTTAGTATCTAATCCAGCTGCCGCTTTTGTCATATAAGCCTCTGCTTTTTTGCCTGCTGCAAGAACAGCTTCTTTTTGCTTATCATTTAACTTATCAAATGACTTTTTAGACATAAGCACTGGCTCATACATAAACCATAAAGCAAATTTTCCGGGAGGAGTAATACATTTAACTTGTTCAAAAATTTTAAATGATACAAAACTTTCTGAGCTTGTATTAACACCAGTTAAAACTCCTGCTTGTAATCCTTGATAAACTTCAGAGCTTGCCATTGAAGAAATGGAAGCGCCTGCTCCAACTAACATTGCTTCAAACATTTTTCCAGCCGCTCTTGTTACTTGCCCTTTTGCAGATTCTGGGTTTGTAATACATTTAGTTTTTGAAGCAAATCCACCTGCTAACCAAGCGTCTGCTAATACGATTACACCGTCATCGTTGATAATTTTTTTAATATCTTTCATGAATGGAGATACATTTAATCTCGCAGCATGAGAGTGATTTTTAACTAAGCCTGGCATTAATGTTGCGCTGTAAGCTGGCTGAAAACCAGAAGCATAGTCTAAAGGTAAAGAAGAAATATCTAGCTGACCTTCAGTTAAAGGTTTGTATTGTTCCATCGCTTTGTAAAGTGATTGACCAGGATAAACTTGAACTTTTATTCCAACATTTGCTTTTTCAATTTCTTTTGCAAGAATTTGAACCATTTCATCTCTCGCATCTCCTTTTCCACCTGGAAACTGGTGTGATGCTTTTAATATAATATCTGCTGAATAAGAATTTGCTCCTGATAGTAATAAAAAAATACTAACAAGCGCTGTAAAGTGTACTTTAATTTTCATGATCTCCCCTTAAATTTATTTAAGTAATTATTCTGATTTGAATGTTGTTCTTTGTCAATGTAATATTCTGTTGATGAAAAATAATTCAGGACCGTTAAAAGGCATCATAATATTAGATTTAACAAGAGTTTTAGTTGGTCCTTATTGTACTATGGTTCTATCCGACCTTGGGGCCAGAGTAATAAAAGTAGAAGCTCCCGAAACAGGAGATGACAGTAGAAGTTTTGGTCCATTTATTAAAAATTATTCAGCTTATTTTATGTCTCTTAACAGAGGTAAAGAAAGTATTGCGTTAAATTTAAAGAATAAAGACGATAAAAAAATATTTGAAAAAATATTAGCAAAAGCTGATGTGTTAGTTGAAAATTTTAGACCCGGTACATTAGATAAGTGGGGATATTCATGGAATATTTTAAAGAAAAAATATCCAAGATTAATTTATGCTTCGGCCTCGGGATTTGGACAAACAGGTCCTTTAAAAAGTTTGCCTGCTTATGATATGGTTGTTCAAGGAATGGGTGGTCTTATGAGTGTAACAGGACAGCCTGATGGTAAGCCAACAAGAGTTGGAACATCTATTGGTGATATTACCGCAGGACTTTTTACAACTATTGGAATTAATGCAGCTTTATTTGATAGAGAAAAAACTGGTAAAGGTACAAAGATTGATGTGTCGATGCTCGATTGTCAAATTGCAATTTTAGAAAATGCAATTGCAAGATATTTTAGTAATGGTGAAATTCCAAAACCTATGGGTTCACGTCACCCATCAATCACTCCTTTTGAAGCTTATAAAACAAAAGACAGCTTTATTATTATCGCAGCTGGTAATGATAAATTATTTGAAAATCTTTGTAACGCTTTAGATTGTAAAGAATATATTAAAGATAAAAGATTTTTAAGTAATAAACTGAGAAATACAAACGCTGAAGATTTAAAAGTAATCTTAGAGAAATATTTAATTAAAGACGAAACTGGTAATTGGATTAAACTTTTTACTAAAATGAATATTCCATGTGGTCCAATTTATAACATTAAACAAGCTGTAGAAAACCCTCAGATTATATTTAGAAATATGATTGTAAGTTCAGATCATAAAAAAATTGGAAAATTTAAAATGGCTGGAAATCCAATTAAAATGTCAAATTATAAAGATCCAAAAACACGCGGCGAAATTCCTGAGCTTGATCAGCACAGAAAAAAAATATTAAAGGATTTTAAAATTAAGATTTAACTAAGCTTTGTCTTCTGTAGCTTCTTTTTCAGGTGCCGCTTCTAAAGCTATATCATCATCAAGATCATCATCATCTGCCTCGATAGCTTCATTTTCTACTCCAGCTTTTGGTTCTGGAATTTTTCTAGATCTTTTAGAAGGAAGTATTGCTTGTCCTGATTTTGAAACTTCTCCTTGATATAAATCTTCAAAAGAATCTCCATCTGGACTGTCAAAATCTTCTTGTTCAACAGCATCATCAGGATGATCTCTCATGCGATCAATTGTTGATTCTTCTAAATCTTTTACTGAAACTTTTTTTTCTGCAATTTCTCTTAAAGCTAAAACTGTTCGTTTATCATTATCCACTGGAACTTGCGGAGCATCTCCCACTCCCAATTGCAAAGTTCTCTCTTTAGCCAAAATGACTAAATCGTATTGATTATCAACTTGCTGTAAACAGTCCTCAACGGTTACTCGTGCCATAATTTGAATTGACCGTTTTAGTCTTAAAGCTTAAATAAATCAAGTTTTTATAAAGATTTAACAGCAATATATAAGTGATTAATTTAACAAATGATTAATAGGAGCGTAAATGGCTAAAGTTACTTTTTTAGGTCTTGGTGTAATGGGTTATCCAATGGCACGTCACATAGCAAAGGCAGGTCATGACGTTACGGTTTATAACCGAACAACCTCAAAAGCTGAAAAGTGGGTTAAAGAATTTGGTGGAAAATTTGCAAAAACTCCAAAAGAAGCAAGTAAAGATTCTGATTTTGTATTTTGCTGTGTTGGTAACGATAATGATTTAAAAGAAGTAACATTAGGGACTGAGGGGGCATTTCATTCTGTAAAAAAAAATGCGGTGTTTATTGATAACACCACTGCATCAGCAAAGATTGCTCGTGAACTATTTAAAGCTGCAAAAGAAAAAGGTTTTGGCTTTTTAGATGCGCCTGTTTCTGGTGGTCAAGCT
>Ga0209190_1001820_pt1 | contig 14719 bp, 8 predicted proteins | sample M_140205_XF_Meta_FD_187315 | JGI IMG/M metagenome (GOLD analysis project Ga0209190, IMG submission 187315) | Freshwater microbial communities from Lake Montjoie, Canada to study carbon cycling - M_140205_XF_MetaG (SPAdes) (version 2) | ecosystem: Environmental > Aquatic > Freshwater > Lake... | reverse complement strand
ATAAATACGAATCTGCGACATCACCACCCCAAGAATCATCTGGGTCAGCACGATTCCTAACGCGACCTTCTCGACCCGACCTGGACCACCGATTCGGTGACATCTTGTCAGCTTCCATGCAAAAACCACCGCGATCAAGACCGCCCAGGAAAAACTCCGATGGAGCAAATAAATCCATGAGTTTTCTAACTCACCTGCCCAACTCGCTCTTAGCGCATTTGGATGAGATTTCGCCAAACCGTCGGTCATCTCTCGGACTTGCGAGCCTAGGATTCCCTCCGCTACAATAACCACTAACAATACCGTCACCGCCAAACGAAGGCGTGCTTGAAATCCAACTCCCACAACGACCCGCCACGGCTTGTCAGCTCCCGCCCACGCACAATAAACCAAAGTTCCTAACAGGCTCATTGCCAAGGCAAGGTGAGCGGTTAGCACTCCGGGGCTCAGTCCGCTGTACACGACCCGCGCACCCATCCATGCATTAACCAACACGATCGCCAGCGACGCAAAAGCCATCCAAAAAATCATTGGTCGCTTTTCACGTTGCCAAAATCCAGCGATAAAGGTGGAAAGCACAAAAAAACCTACAGGTAAGCTCGCCAGACGATTCAAAAACTCCGTCCAAATATGCCGCGGATTGAATTCCTGCCGCAAACTTTCCACCGTAATACTTGCAGGGTCTCTCCCCATTCGCTCTGCTTTTTTCTGAAAACGCTCGATCGGTAATTTCGTGAAATCGACCTGTTCGAGCTTGGTAGGCGGAATCAAGCAACCCCAGCAGGTCGGCCAATCAGGGCAACCCATACCCGCCCCCGTCACTCGCACAACCGCTCCCGCAAACATCAAGACCAACAAGGAAATCAATGTCGCGATGGCCAGTTTCTGAAATCGAATCATCCCCATGAAACGACCATGCGCACGTATCGCCCAAATTCCAGCGTAAATATCGCCAACGCTACCCACGGTTCAGTCAACTTGCAGCATCGCCTCTAACTCATCCATGCTCCAACCTGCAGCGTCGCCAGCGCCGCTCTCGTCGATAGCGGATGCGAGTTCACGCTTCTTCGCCTGCAAGCGAACCACTTTTTCTTCCACTGTTCCCCGCGTGAGAAGCCGATAAACAGTGACCGGTCGAGTCTGCCCAATTCGATGCGCACGGTCAGTTGCTTGCGCTTCCGCTGCGGGATTCCACCATGGATCAAAATGTACGACCGTATCAGCTGCAGTTAGATTAAGACCGTACCCCCCCGCTTTTAAGCTGATAAGAAACACCGGCGGCCCATCAACCTTCTGGAACTGGTCGACGAGTTGTTGGCGGTTTCTCGACTGCCCATCCAATCGCAGACTGCGCCATCCACGCTCGGAAATACTTTTTTCGATTTCGATCAACTGTTTCTGAAATTGACTAAAAATAAGCATGCGGTGGTTTCCACTCACCGCTTCTTCAATGAGCTCTAACAAACGACTTAGCTTGGCCGACCGCCGAGAAACTAACAATTGATCAAACCGCTCATTTCCTAGCAAAACAAGATCACAACACGTCTGCCGCAAGCGCAGCAACGCAGTAAGCATCTGCATTCGCGCCGCACCCTTGTTCCCAGAATCCGCGACAGCGTCGACTCGTTTGCGGGCCTCTACAAGTAGTTCCTTATAGACCGCTTGTTGATCTGGGCTCAGGTCGCAGAACTCGTCGATCAAAAGCTTGGAAGGCAACTCTGGAGCAACCTGCTCTTTCGTCCGCCGCAGTAGAAACGGAGATATTTTGAGCCGTAATCTCTCGAGGATCAGTCTCGGAGACTCCCCTGCGGCTAACGGAAGTTCATAGCGATTTTTAAAATCATCCCGACCACCCAGCCAACCAGGTTGGACAAAACGGAAAATTGACCAGAGGTCTTTGATACCGTTTTCAATGGGAGTCCCGGTCAGCGCGATCCGCGACGTTGCTAGCAATTTAGAAACCGCCTTGGCATGGTCGGTGTCGGGATTCCGCATCAAACTCGCCTCGTCCACGACTACCGCACGGTATTCACGTTTCAGATGGTAGGCCAAATCTCGCGCCAGTGTGCCATAACTCGTCAAAATCACATCACCCGCCTCGACCTTTTCCCGCTCCGCATCCCGACTCGCCCCGTGAAGAATTCTCACCCGCCGCGCTGGAGCAAATCGCCCGAACTCGGCCCGCCAGTTGCCCAGCAGCGACGCCGTCGCAACCACCATCACTACCCCAGAATCCGACACCTGATCTAAAAAAAGACGCTCGATCAAAGCGATCGTTTGGACGGTCTTACCAAGACCCATATCGTCTGCCAAAAGCGCCCCACCAAACCGCCGCACGCGATCGAACATCCAGCCTGCTCCGAGGGATTGATATGGTCGAAGTTCGGCCAGCAATGTGGGGGGGGAAACGAACGGAAATGAAATAACTAATTCATTAGAATCAGATGATTTAGCTATTTTATTTCGGATTTCTCGGACCAGTTCACCTGCCCTCGCTGACGCTACAAAGTGACCATTTTCTTGGCGTAAATCGAGATCTGAAAAAAGTGGATCAATGACGTTGGCCACCTCGTCAGAAATGATCAAACGTCGAGCGCCTGCCGGGGCATTGGAACCCTTGCCAGATCGCAAGAGTCGCCGCACATCAACCGCAGAAACTAGAACTCCATCGCTCGTTTGAAACGACAGATCGAAGCTCAGCCAATCCTCGCCAGAGCCAAGTATCTCAATTTTAGGAGAGACGACCACAACCTGTTTTTGCACGTGAGCAAATCGCTCACCCTCGTTTATCGACCATTTCTTCCTCAAATCCGGCAACCACTGCGTGAGGAAATCCAATATCGCGGTCTCCCCACGCATGACCCACCGCCCACTCGAAAAGTTTTCCACCTCAAACCCCGCCCGTCCGAGTTGATCCGCGGCCTTTTCCTCTTTGAGAAGATCTCGCACTTCACACTGATCGCCGACCAAGCGAGGCAATCCGTCGACCTTTCCCAAGCCTGGCGGGATGGGTGGAGCATCGCCGTAACGCACCACAAGTTGAGCCTCCAAGTGTCGAAGAGAGCCTTCCAATGACAATTCGAAAACCGCTACCGCTGGTACGAAGTGCAAGGATTCCAGCCACGATCCCTCCGGGAAGTGAAGCCACTCTTGCCACGTATTTAAATGATTAAAAAAACTCCTTGAGGGGATTTCGACGGGGTTTCCACCTGCCAACTCGCCTAAGACCGTCGCTAACTCGATCGGAATTTTGCCTTCACCCACCCGAACCACCGAATCTTCACCGACCTTCCAAAACGAACCACCAATCTCGATCCATGGACCGGCATCCGCATCTGGAACGAGCCGAACTTGATCCTGTCGATGAATGGACTCACTCAAGCGTAACCGCTCGCCCGCACGAATTTGAATTAAGAGCCGGTCTTTCCCCGCCGCCAATCGTGGATGCTCAGCGATGGCTTCTAGAAACAAAGAAACCCTGGATCCATCCAAGCTGATGCTGAGAATTTCCTTTCTAACCACCGATTCCCTAGCCAACCACGCGTTCAACCGCTCGTCGGCAGTTGAAACTTCGCTCCTAGCGATCACCGCCATGGTGGCCGTCAATTTTCCGCGCTGCAATGAGTCTCGCCAATTTAAAGGCAACAAAACTTGCCATGCAACCGCATCGATCTTTTCGGGAGATTTATTGGAAACAGTCGTCTCAAATGCTTTAGCAAGTACAGAAACAGGCACAAGCGCCGCAAGCCCAGTCGCCACCGCATGACAACAAACTGCTCCATTTCTTTGGTTGTCAGAACACGGACAACGCGTGTCGAAATCGGTGGCGGATTTGACCGTCACACTTACCTTCATCAAGCGTTTTCCGATCCGGACGTTTCCTTGCCAACTCGAGATCCCAGCCACAGCATTGACGACCATGCCATTTTCAAAAAGCCCCTTCCCTTCCTTGAATGCTTGCCACGAAGCGGCCGTCCTTAAAGTTTTTTCTGTCCACCCACTCACAGTTCACCCTCGATCAAGTCATCCAGCGACTGGCGTTTGCGGACCAGCGTCGCTGTCCCGCCCTCGACTAAAATCTCGGCGGGAAGTGGACGTGAATTGTAATTCGACGCCATCGCAAATCCATAAGCACCCGCGGACATCAACGCAACGAGATCACCAGGGTTGAAATCCGCTAACGGACGATCCTGACAGAAGAAGTCTCCACTCTCACAAATCGGCCCAACGACATCCACTGTGACTTGCACGCCGTTCGCCGGCTCAACCAGCGGGACAATTTCATGGTGACCTTCGTAGAGCGCCGGGCGGATCAAATCGTTCATTCCAGCGTCGACAATCTTAAAGGTCTTGGCGGTACCTTTTTTTTCGTAAAGACACTTAGTGATTAACACGCCGGCATTGCCAACGATATAACGACCCGGCTCTAGCAGGATTTTAAGCCCTAGATCATGCAGTCGCGGCACCAATTCTTTGCCGTAGCGCTCAATTGTCAGCGGGCGCTCATCGTCCATTTGATTTTCCCACCATTCGATACTGCCGGATTGAAGCGATTGCTCGTAAATGATGCCAATTCCTCCCCCAATCGACCAGAACTCGATACCGTGTCTTGCTTTAAGCTCCCTAACAAGAGACGTGACTTTTTCGACGGCTTCAATAAACGGCGCGATCGACGTAAGTTGCGAACCAATATGCATTTGCAAGCCACGCAGTTTAATATTTTTCAACTCCTTTGAAGCGCGTTCGTAAAGATCGAGAATGACTCCAAAATCAACTCCAAATTTATTTTCGGACTTTCCTGTGGAAATATATTTATGGGTCTTGGCATCCACGTTCGGGTTCACCCGCACCGCCGCAGGGGCGATCACCCCAAGTTCGCAAGCAACGTCATTTAAATAACGAAGCTCCTCCTCGCTCTCGACGTTGAATGAATAAATCCCCTGCTCGAGTGCATAGATAATTTCAGCACGGGTCTTGCCGACGCCCGCAAATGTACAATGCGCAGGATCACCTCCCGCTTTGATCACTCGGAAGAGCTCTCCGCCAGAAACGATATCAAATCCAGCACCGTGCGTCGCAAGCAAACGCAACACTGATAGATTAGAATTTGCTTTCACCGCGTACGCGACTTCATGATCGATGTCGCCCATGGCGGCGTTCAAGCGCTTATAATGGTCGAGGATTGTTCCCGCCGAGTACACATACAGCGGAGTACCATACTCGTCTGCGAGTGTTGAAAGATTGACATCTTCACAGAAAAGAGAGCCATTTTTGTAGGAAAAACCGTGCATCGCGTGACCGAGTTACCTTCGAATACACCGCTGGTAAAGCGAAGAACTGCAAGTCAATCGCTTTAATGAATAAAATCATACGGAATAACCCACGAGATTGCTCAAATGCATCGAAAGGTCTACAACCCAATACCCCAAAAATATCAGCACGGCAGAACCAATTTGGTTGATTCTCTTGGCCATTCGGCGTTCAACAGGCGCATCAAAACATCAACTAATCTTATAAAAATATTTGTCACGGGTGGAACTTTTGACAAGGGATACAACGAGTTGACTGGCCGACTGGAATTCAAGCATACCCACCTACCTGAAATTTTACGATTGGGACGGTCGATGCTCGATGTAAGTATTCAAACGTTAATGATGATCGATAGTCTTCAGATGAAAGATTCTGATAGAGAACTGATTAAAAACGAGTGCATCCACTGCGAAACCGACCAAGTCATCATCACGCATGGTACCGATACCATGGTAGAGACAGCATCGGTGATCGCCACCGCGAACCTTGCAAAAACCATTGTCATCACCGGTGCAATGATTCCCTACCCCTTCGGAAGTTCCGACGGATTATTCAACATGGGATGCGCATTGGCGTTGGTAAAAACCTTACCTAATGGCGTCTACATTGCGATGAATGGCAGGCATTTTCTTTGGAACAACGTACAAAAAAATCGTGAGCTAGGAGTTTTTGAAGAGCGAGAGTGATTTTTGCTTACGGGAGGTCATGCCAAATGAATCTAGCATTGGCGGCTTCGAGAAACAGGGCCATAGATGGTGAAACATTCTGTCCGAGTTCATCGTACTTGAATCGTGTTTTGCATTCTCATTACATGAAAAAAATTTCCATTGTGCCGCCTAGGTTTCATTTCCATCACTCACTCATCGCTCTTGCGGCAGGATTGCTATTGGCAAAGGCAGAAGATAAGCCAGAATCAACGCGCTCCACTGGTGCCGAGCAAACCAAGGCTCCCAGCGAACCGCAAATTGAAAAAATCGATGCCAATCAGTACCGTGTAGGTAAGATTCATTTCAACCAAAAGACACGCGAGATTCGTTTGCCTGCAAAAGTGAATATGTCTGGAGGTTTGTTAGAATTTCTATTGGTGCAGCAACATGGAAAAGTGCATGAGTCATTGCTGGTCACCGATGCCTCTGCCATGCATCTCAATCTCGCATTCACTTTGCTTCGTTACCTAGCATCGAACGAATTGTTTTCCTTAATTGATGAAACAGGTCACCCGACTGGGGAATATCCTGATGTCGCTGCGGACGTAAAAGCCCAAGCCCGCATCATGATGGACGTGCAATGGACCGACAAGGGTGTCACGCACCGCGTGGCAATCAACGATTGGATCCAACACTCAGAAAAATTTACCGCAATGCCAAAAGGCCCATGGATTTACAGTGGATCCAGAACGTACCAAGGCAAATATGTTCCAGATCTAACCGGCGATATTGCCGCGATTTTCACCTCCCAAGAAGCCATGATCAATTATCCTGGTAGCGACAGTGACAGCGACTTGGTTTGGTTTGCATTCGAAAAAAATATCCCCGCGAAAGGCACAGACGTCACGCTAATCATCACTCCATCTACGAAATTTCCTGAACCATCCAGTTCACCTTATGCAAAATAATCAAATTCATTTTGCCAAATGGCACACTTGTTTAAGTAACCTATCGATTGATCAATTCGTATTTTATTTTTTCTTTGTTTTTCTGCTAGTTGTAGATGTATCAATTGCTGAGCAAGTCAGACTCTCTTCATTGGATCTCGGACATGTTCAACAAGGCAATGGTCACCCTGGGGTAGATCGCTCGGCGGATGACAAACCGCTATGCATCGCGGGTAGGGAATACAGCCACGGCCTCAGTACTTTTGCACCGAGCGCCTTGCACATGGATCTTCATGGGGGTTCTACCCGATTCACAGCTCAAGTCGGCATCAATGATAGCGGCCCAAATTTGAAAAAAAAGGGTAGCGCCGAGTTCGTGATCGAGGGCGATGGCAAGGTTCTCTGGTGCAGTCCTATCATGCGCAGTGGAATGACAGCTCAAGAAGTCGACGTTAATCTAGCAGGAGTAAAATCACTAACTCTCCGAGTCAATGACGGATTTGACGACACTGAAAATGATGTCGCTGTCTGGGCAGAGGCGTGCTTCGTCGTGACGGGAATAAAGCCAGTAAGCGATCCATTACCAACGACCCCACAGCGCTGGACTTTGGCATCTGGATCCTCCACTGAGTGGTTGGTTACTAAAGACCAACGCTTGCCCCACGCAGATTTTCTCGAGCAAGGCGGAATGCGTGTCGGTCAGGTCGTGAATTATCGAGTCGATGCATCAAAATCATTATCGATCAAACGCAGCGTAGTTTGGCCATCACTGCGCAAGGGTAAAAACGGTATGTTTGACGGAGTGATCCAAAGTTACGACTCGCAAAAAACCGAACCAAACATCACAATCGACAATTCACCACTCGGACCGATCACCGTGGAACGAATACTGCTGGATGGAACACTAACTGTTCATGGCCATACTGAACACGACATCACTATTACACGCTGCACATTTCCGAGCACAACCTTACCGGTGACGATCGATCGATGGTCATTGAGAAATTCTGGCAAAATCTCCCGCAAGGTGGATGTCTCGCCTTTAAATTTACGAAATCAAACAACAGGACCCTACGGCACCAATGTCACCGAGGTCACTTGCACCGCGCCGCTTACGACCATTCTTGAACCAGGCAAGGAAGTCGTCTTCGCAGTTTTATTCAGTGGTCGGTTAGAAACCGAACCTGTTATAAAAATCGATATCACCGCAGAAGAACTCGCGAGGCGAGAATATGTCGCAGGACTGCAGCGCGATCTTTGCTTAGAAACACCCGATCCTGAACTCAATCAAGCATTCACATTCTGCAAACTGCGCGTTGCTGAAGCGATCAATGCGACTCGTGGTGGAATGATGCTTGCACCTGGAGGACTCGCTTACTACGCCGCAGCTTGGTGCAACGATAATGCAGAGTATTCAGGTCCATTTTTCCCATTTCTTGGCGATCAAAACGGCAACCAAGCAGCGCTCGACACGTATCGATTGTTCCAAAAACACATGAAGCCAGACTACAAACTCATTCCTTCCTCCCTTTACTCGGAAGGAATTGGCCTCGGTGGAGCGGATGGCGATCGAGGCGATGCTGCGATGTACGCCTACGGATGCTCACGCTTCTGCCTTGCTCGCGGCAATAAAGCGATCGCATTGGAACTCTGGCCAGCGATCGCTTGGTGCTTGGAATATTCTCGCCGCCAAACCACCGCTGATGGTGTGATCGCGTCTGACACTGATGAGTTAGAAGGCCGCTTACCCACGGGCAAAGCTAATCTATCAACATCGTGTCTTTACTACGGCGCGTTGCGTGCCGCAGCAGACCTCGGACGTAGTTTGGACTTTAAAAATGAATCCAAAAACTACGATATACAAGCCGATATTATGGCCAAGACGATTGATAAATACTTCGGAGCAACGGTCGAGGGCTTCGAGACCTACCGATATTACGCAGGTAACGATGTGCTACGCTCATGGATATGTTTGCCTCTATGCATGGAATTGAAAGAACGCCGAAACGGCACGATTGCCGCACTTTTCTCAAAACGCCTATGGACACCCGACGGTTTGGCCTCGCAAGCTGGTGATTTGGCCTTCTGGGATCGCTCGACGCTCTATGGTCTGCGCGGAGTCTTGCAAGCGGGTGAGATAAAATCGGGGATGAGCTACCTAACAAAATACACACATCGACGATTGTTAGGTGATCACGTCCCCTACCCGGTCGAAGCGTGGCCTGAAGGTGACCAACGGCACTTATCTTCCGAGAGTGGGCTCTATTGCAGAATCTTCACCGAGGGTCTGTTTGGAATCCGCCCAACAGGTCTCAACAGTTTTCGTTGCACTCCTCGTCTTCCTGAAGGGTGGCCACGCATGGCGTTGCGCTCAGTGCGAGCCTTCAACAACAACTTTGATATCGTAGTCGAAGCCAAAGGAAAGAACCTGCACCTAACGATAAATCAAGAAGGTCGTGCTATAGCGGAACACGAACTCGCCCAAGGCGAATCCGCCGAGATACATTTACAATAATCTTTCAATTACTAGATGGCCCGGTTGCAACGTACGCCTGCTGCAGCAAATGAGTAAGTTCTTCACCATACATCGGGTGGCACCCTCAAACCAACACGGAACCGCGCGATGCCCCTTAATCGATGGTAGGATACCTACTTCGCTTCTGGACAAAGCGCCCACACGTCTTAGTTTTGAGTCGACTTAGATCTTACTCATGGAATCTTCACACGACTTCAAAAATCAACTCCCTCCCGATGACGTCGCCGCAATCGACGAACTCGGGAAAACCTATCAAGCGTTCCGCAAAGAACTTGCAAAAGCCATCGTCGGTCAGGATGAAGTCATCGAGCAATTAGCTATCTGCCTCTTCGCGCGTGGTCATGCCCTGTTGATGGGGGTTCCTGGACTGGCTAAAACTCTGTTAGTTTCATCCGTCGCTCAAACTTTTGATCTTTCTTTTAACCGTATTCAGTTTACGCCCGATTTAATGCCAGCAGATATCACTGGCACCGACATCATCCAAGAAAATGGCATCGGCGGTCGTCGCGAATTTCAATTTATCAAAGGTCCTGTCTTCGCCAACATTGTCCTCGCTGACGAAGTCAACCGCTCGCCTGCAAAAACTCAATCCGCCATGCTTGAGGCAATGCAGGAAAATAAAGTCACCGTGCTAGGTCACACTTACACGCTACAACCACCTTTTTTCGTTCTAGCAACACAGAACCCGATCGAACAAGAGGGCACCTACCCGCTACCAGAAGCGCAACTCGACCGATTCATGTTCCTCATCGAGGTAGGTTACCCTTCCCCAAGTGAGGAAAAAGAAATCGCACGCTCCACCACTGGAACATCCCGTCCAGAACTCAATCATCTGCTAGATGGAGCAAAAGTGATCGCCTTCCAACAACTCGTCCGCCGTGTCCCTGTGCCCGATCACCTCTACGACTACGCGGTGAAGATTGTACGCAGGACCCGCCCTAACGAACCTGAATCGCCGCAATGGATCAAAGATACCGTCAGTTGGGGCGCTGGACCACGTGCCGTGCAATATTTAATCCTAGGCGCCAAATCTCGTGCAGCCCTTCGTGGTGCTTATATGGCTTCACTCGAAGACCTAGAGGCCATCGCGTCTTCCGTGCTGACTCACCGCGTTATCACTAATTTCTCTGCTGAATCGCAAGGAATGACCTCTAAAAAAATTGTCGAGCGACTGATCAAGGAAATGAGAGAATTATGATAGATTGAATCTTGAAACACTCAGCAAATGAAAAAAACTGATTCCATCGTTTGGGTAAAAAAACGTCTCGGATCTAATCGATCAACTCAAGGAGAAAAACCATGAGCCGCTCATTCATCGACGATGCCCTACTCTCTCGCCTCGCCTCGCTGCCTATCAAGGCGCGGGCACCCATGCTAGGTAACGTCGCAGGCAAACACCGCTCACCCCACCGAGGTTCGTCAGTCGAATTCGCTGAATATCGAAAATACGTTGCGGGAGATGACACCCGCCGACTCGATTGGAAAGCCTTCGCTCGATCGGATCGATTTTACATCAAGGAGTTCGAGGCAGATACAAATTTACGCGCTTGTTTTGTCGTCGATGCCTCCGGTTCCATGAACTTTGCCAGTCATAGTGGAACTAAAATTCATCTCGCCCGCCGCATCGCCGCATCGCTTGCCTACTTGTTAGTCAACCAAGGTGACTCTGCTGGACTCTCGATCTGCACAGACAAGCTTCATCTCGAAGTTCCACCCAGTCGCCGCGCCGCTCACCTGGAGCGCTTTTTTTCTACCCTTGAGAATGTAAAACCCTCTGGAGAAACTGGACTAATCCAAGCACTTCACTCCATCGCAGAAAAAATCAATCAACGCGCCTTCGTTGTCATTCTATCGGATTTTTTCATTGATACCGCCACTCTTGGCAATGCGCTACAACACCTCCGATACCGTAAACACGACGTCTCCGTATTCCACCTGATGGATCCACTTGAACTCACATTCCAGTTTGACCGTCCACACCGCTTCATCGATCTCGAAGACGGAACCTCCATCGTCGCCGAGCCGAACCTCATCGCGGACGAATACAAGTCCGCGCTTAGTGATTTCCTAAAAGCCGTTCGAAACAAGTGTCACGAAGCCGCTGCCGACTATCAACTCGTCACCACAGACACGCTTTTAGAACCACTGCTGCGCGATTTTATTACCGCGCGGTTGCCAAAGTCTAAGCATTAAACCTCTCACTTCTTTTCGTTTGGAAATATAACTTAAGAATTAGTGCTTTAAAGATGCTTTTTCTCAAACCACTTCTGCTCTGGGGTCTCATCGCGGCAAGTATCCCGGTGTTGATTCACATCATCAACAAACGACGGCACAAGACGATTCAGTGGGCAGCAATGCAGTTTCTACTCAAAGCTACCCGAGAGTCACGCGGCAATAAAAAACTACGTTTCATCCTGATACTAACATGCCGCGTGCTGGCCATCGCCGCGCTGGTATTCGCTGCGGCACGACCTATTGTTTCAGGTTTTATCGGCTGGGGCGGCGGTTCAATCGATACAGTAGTTTTGTTGCTAGACCGCTCGGCTTCCATGGAATCAACTCCAAACGATGGCACCAGACCACGTCGTCAAATCGTCATCGAAAAAGTCCGCGAGGCGATGGCTAGCTTGGGTGGCGCACGTTTGGTCTTAATCGACAGCGCCAGTGGAAAACCCCAGGAAGTGCCATCACCCGAATCGCTTGGCGACCTCGCTGCTACTTCGGCGACTGACACCGCAGCGGACTTTCCCGCACTACTTTCTCGTGCGGTAGAATACCTAGCAGAAACTTCAGGACGATCCGAAATCTGGCTAGCATCCGACCTGCAATCCTCAAACTGGCGACCGGAGGATGGGCGTTGGGCCGCAGCAAGCGCGGGCGTCGCAGCACTGCCACAGAAGCCGGCGGTTCGCGTACTCTCGCTCTCTGGCTCGTCAACTTCTAACATTTCGATCCGCATTCTCAGCTCAAGCCAATCGGCGGGAGGAATGCTCTTCGATCTTGAAATTCTCCGCGCTGCTGACTCACGTGGGACGTCTAAACTTCCGCTCACTACCCAAGTCAACGGCACTCAAATCACTGAAATACTAACAATTCCTGGACAAACACTGCGTTTCCAAAAACGCATAGCGCTGCCTGCAGATAACGCTAGCGGCTCAGGCTGGTTCTCCATTCCTGCAGATGGTAATCCACGTGATAACTCGACCTTTTTCGCATACGGTCCCGCTCGTCCCACCAAATCTATCGTAGTGGCACCAGCTGGTGAGACTGCCGACTATCTCTCTCTCGCATCGGCGCCTCCTGGTTTTGGCGAACAAAGCAGCCAGCGTGTTGATCCCGAAAATGCAAACACCATCAACACGGATGGAATCGCTGCGATCCTTTGGGCTGCTCCGCTTCCTACTGATATCAACGGTAATTTCATCAAACGATTTCTCAACTCTGGCGGACAAGTTATTTTCTTCCCACCCGGCACTCCATCTGAAGTTTTATTCCTTGAAAAAAAATGGTCAAATCCCACCGAAGCCCAAGCCGAAAAATTTTTCATTATCAAAAGCTGGAACCATCTTGATGGTCCACTCCGTGATGGGATAGACGGCACACCCATACCCGCAGAGAGACTCAAAGCCATCCGACGCCAAAATTTGTTAGGTGACGCCATGATTTTTGCTAACTGGGAAGACGGAGAACCCGTCATCAGTCGCCATGTTACAGATCGCGGTACTGCCTGGTTTGTCAGCACACTGCCAGATTACACATGGTCAAATCTGGGTGACGCAGATGTGCTTCTTCCCACCGTCCAGCGCATCATTAGCGAGGGTGCAAATCGGTTTGAAGCATCCTACCTCGCCACCGTTGGAACTACCGCCGCCAAACCAGTTCTCCGTGAAACTCTTAGTAGAATCGACGATTACGGCACCCATGACCCGTCCAATTCAGAATATGAAGCAGGTATCTTTCTCCTCGGGGAGCGCCTCCTCGCCATCAACCGTCCTACGCAGGAAGACAACCCTGAAATTCTTACAAGAGAGCAGTTAGACCACGCACTGACCGGCACCCAATACACTCTGCTCGATCAAGCAGATCAATCCACCGACCCATCACTTTCTCGAGATGTTTGGCGCGCTTTCATTATCGCCGTCTTACTATTTTTCATCTCTGAGGCTATTCTCTGTATACCGAAAAAATCTCGCTCTCCAGTGCTAGCTCAAAATACCGCCACCTGATTTTTAAATAAGTTTCGCGATTCAAAGTATCCTATTTTGCTACATTTAAGTCCCACACCCCAAACTCTTTGGATCGGCACAATCGCCCTCATCCTAATGGCTGGGCTTTGTTTAATTTCGTGGTTACGTAGTCCTCGCCCTAGACGAACTGCCTTGTTAGAATTGCTACGATTTGCCTGCACTTTCGCAGTCGTGCTTCTACTCTGGCAGCCCGAATGGCGGACTACAATTCATCCTGATACAAAGCCAGAGATCGCGATTTTATGGGACGACTCACAATCCATGACCACTGTCGATGCCACCCTACCTACTATTCTATCAGACAAATCTGAGGTGGTTTCCCGCAGTGAATGGGTTAAGAAAATTCTCTCCTCCGATATCTGGGATCCTCTCAAGGCAAACGGCACTAACGAGATAGTGAAACAATCTTTTGCCACTCCGCCTCTATTAAATCCTGCCATCGCTGGAACTGACCTTGAAGGCCCACTTACCAGAATACTCGACAAACAAAGTAATCTCCGTGCCGTCGTTCTTGTTAGCGACGGCGACTGCAACCTCGGTCAACCGCCAGTGGTCGCAGCTCAAAAATTCCGCCTTCGTCACATTCCTATTTTTCCGATCTCTGTGGGCAGCAAAGTCCGCCTGCCCGATCTCGATCTTCTATCAGTCACCGCACCTACCTACGGCATCGTCGGAGAAAACGTACAAATTCCTTTTACCATCCGCTCCTCGCTTAACCGCCAAGTCCGAACCATCGTTCGTCTACGTGACGAATCCGGCAAGGAACGCACCAAGGACATTGTGATACAACCGAACACTGAGACTTATGATTCTATCCTCTGGCGACTCGAGAAACAAGGCAGTTCGACCCTCGATATTTCCATCCCAGTTGCCGAAGGTGAACTCATAGAATCTAATAATTTTCGGAAATTCACTATCGCCGGCCGTCCCGAAAAAATCCGTGTTCTTGTGATAGATACGCTACCACGATGGGAATACCGCTTTCTTCGCAACGCACTTTCACGCGACCCTGGCGTTGAGGTTTCGTGCTTG
>Ga0209190_1001816_pt1 | contig 14738 bp, 8 predicted proteins | sample M_140205_XF_Meta_FD_187315 | JGI IMG/M metagenome (GOLD analysis project Ga0209190, IMG submission 187315) | Freshwater microbial communities from Lake Montjoie, Canada to study carbon cycling - M_140205_XF_MetaG (SPAdes) (version 2) | ecosystem: Environmental > Aquatic > Freshwater > Lake... | reverse complement strand
CGCTTCGTTCTTACCAACTCTCACTCTTCTAACATAATATTCATTATGCCAAGCATGAATACCTGATGACGTACCTAAAGTTAATGATGTTGTTCCCGCAGGTTTAACAGTTGTTGTTCTTGCCGCTGCATTAATATTTAATAATTCAGCCACTCTTTTGTTTTCTTCTTTCACCACTTTAGACGCCGATTTCATATTCAAATTTAATACAGCTCCTGAACCGATACCTGTCATTGAAATTCCAATTAACGCATCCTTTTCAGTTGTTCTTTGCCAAATTGGTCTTAAGTAGTGGAAATTAGTATATCCTGCCTGTAATGTTCCAATGAAAGAAGCCGCTCTAACTCTATCTTCATAATCTTCTTGGGATACTACGTTTGATACGTTAACCTCTGTAAGATTACAGAATTGGAATGGTCTTAAAGCAATTTCACAACAAGGGTTAGTTCCCCAATCTTTATCGTTACTTAAGTAGATACCAGGTTCACCAGCTCCACTTGCTTCAATTCTCTTCCATAAATCCATGAAGTAATCTTTAGTGATTTTGTGTCTCATCAAAACTGCAGAGTTATTAGCTCTACCTCTTTGTGGATTTGTTTCCCACCAAGCTCCACTCTTACATCCAATCATTTCTTCGTCAGTCGCTGAGAATAATGAGATAAGAGCCGCTCTTCTGATACCACCAGCCAATACTGCGTCTGCAATATGACAAACAATATCATGTACTTCAATTGCTCTTAATTTATCACCATCTTCTTTTGAATCGAAAACACCTTCTAACTTAATCAAACACTCTTTAAGTGGTTGAGGTCCAGGTGCTTTACCACCTGATGTTACAAGTCTTGCCCCTTTAGGTCTGATATCACTAAAATCAAATTGAATGTGTGAACCACCAAAAAAGTAAGATTTAACTAATACTTTGATAGCGTCTGCCCATCCTTCAATTGAATCTGCAACTAACCATCTTCTTCCTCTTTCTTTGGAAGGTTTTCTAATTTCAGGTAAAGCATCTACGTGATGTTTTTGTACTGAATATCCTACACCCGTTCCTCCTAAAAGTAAAAACATAATTTCAGAGAATACTCTCCAATCATCAATCGGTGCGAAAGCACAGTTGTAAATTCTATTTGGTGAGATTTCAATTGGTTTTCCTGCGAACTGCATTGACCTCATTGAGGGTAATACTTGTTTTCTGAAAACATACATGTAATTCTCACGAATTTCTTTTTCTAATTTAGGGTAATGCTTAATATGCATTTCCATGTTTCTTGTAACTAGCTCTTGCCAAGTTTCTCTTCTCTTTAGTTCTGAAATATACTTTGCGTATTTCATATACACTGTAATATCCGATAAAATTCTGTTTGAAATGTCCATTTTTTTAAATTTTTGGTGTAGCTTTTTTATTAAAAAATCGTTGATTTTTATGATAAATATGTGGTCGACAACCAAGCGACCAATAAATTTTATTAAAAAAAATAAGTTTTTTTTTGAAAAAGTAGATATTTAATTAAAGTGTTTTTTTCTGTGCTTCTCTTTCTTTTCTTTTTTCAAGAAGCTCCTTAACTCTATCTCTTTTTCTTTCCTCTTGTTGCTCCTCAAAGCCCAAGAATGTAACTGATGATTCAGTATCTATTTCAAGAAGTTCGTTGTTGAACTTACAATTTTCAAAGACAACTCCGTCTTTACCAAGACGTGACTTTGTTATGGCAATCGTTGCTAAATTCATCTCCTTTTGTGTTAGAGTTTTAGCTACCGTGATGATTACGTGTCCAACTTGAGCTTTCTTAATTGAACCTCCCATTTGGTCAGTTGTTACAACTTCAGATGAAATTGAACTTCTATTACCTTGGGTTGCAGTCCAACCAACAAGATTAAGTTCATGACACATCGCCTCAAAACCTCTCATTACAGAACCCTCAGCTTTCCATTCATCTTTTGCACTTGATTCAGGTAATACACAATCAATGTAATCTAATAAGATTAAATCAATCTTGTTTCCGTCAGCAATCATTTTTCTAACTTGATTTTTGATTTGACCCATGGTTGTTGTATCAGAAGCAAGTTTCTTAAGGATTAACTTATTCTTCATTGTTTCTTGAATCTCTGTAATCTTACTCAACACTTCTTCTTTATGAAGTGCTAAATTATCGGGTTCAATACCTGTCCATATTGTAAAGTGCTTTCTTTGAACAATCTTTGGATTATCCTCAAAAAATATTTGAAGTACGTTATACCCCAAGTTGAAAGCAGTGTTAGCAATTTTGGTAAGGATTGTGGTTTTACCAACCCCCGTAGGAGCCAATATAACCCCAATCTCACCCTTGGCTAAACCACCCTTAAGTAGATTATCAATACCTGGTATTCCCATCGGAATTGGGTGTCTATAGTCCTCATCCAACACGGTATCAAGTCCCATGAATATGTCTGTGACATCTTTCTCGACCTCACCTACCTGAAGGGCTTCTCTAACAAGTCCTTCTACTTTGTCATAAGATTCAAAGTCACCTTCGGTGATAATCTTTTGAGCCTTATCCATAGCTTTTTGAAGTTCCTGTTGTTTACAGAATTTCAAGGCTTTCTCTTGTACGAAAACCGTCCCTTCAAATGGTGCGTCTTTTATTTGTTTTAGGGTATCCAAAACAATCTTTGCAACCAATTCTTGTGTAATTTCAGACTTAACAATTTGTTCCAAAGTATCAAAGTTAGGACAAGATTCATATTTTACATAATACTCTTTAATCATCTGTAGAATGATTTTAAAATACTTGTTGTCAAAATATGAACTTTCAATCACATCAATAATTGATGATGCGAAATCTTTGTCCTCAATAATTTGGTTAATTAATTGTAATTGAAATGTGTTCCCTAAATAATCAAAATTTTTATTCATAGTCTTCTATCATACCCCCCTGTATTATTAAATACTTACTTGTTTAGTTCGAATTCCAAATATTTGTGAGATAATTGACTATTTGAAAAAATGTCAGTTAACTCACGAAGAACATCTTTAATAAATGGTCTTACATCCACTGTATAACGAACTTTTGGTGGAAATTTTTTTCCGTCAAAAACTCTATGACATAATGTCTGTTCGCCAACTTTAATAAAAAGATTAAAAATTTCTGGTCCCTCAGTAAATGAAGTTTCCATAATTTTTGGGTCATGAATAATTGAGTCTTGGTTATCCATCATATAGATAACTGTCTTCATTTTAAGGTAATACTCTAATTCTTCTTTTAGACCTTTAACATACTCATACAACTCTAAAGAGTTTTTTGCCCTTGGGTTGTAACCTCTAACATTAAAGAATCTTTGAACAACGATATTATCGTTGAGTGTCAAAAGGAACTCCATTTTCGTACTGTCCTGTTCTTTCATAGTTTTAATTTTTGTTTGTTTTTCGTTTTTCTTTTCTTGTTAATTTCATAAATGGTTTTAGGAAGTTTACCCAAGCTTCGTCATTTTTGGGTAGATACTTAAAGAGACCATCCTCTATCATCATTCTCATTAAGTTTTTGTAACCTCTATTTGTGGGGTCAATTGTATCTGTATAGATTTGTTCAACTAATGTTTTTCCATCATCTGTAATTAATGGGTTTGTGAGGTCAACAATTTTTTTGTTTGTTATATAAAACTCTTCTCCAAGTATAGTTGATTTTGTCTTACCTGTCAAAAGATTTACTAATGTTTTAATAGGTTTCTTTTGCGGGATATTTCGTGCAATATCGAGTAATTCTTCCACAGTGCATGGTTTTTCCTGCACTTGAGGAAAGTATTTTATTAAGGTCTTTTCTCCAAGCCCTTCAATACCATCAATATTATCTGATTTATCTCCTGTAAAGATTTTACAGAGTAATACGTTGTAATGTGGAATGTTAACCTTATTAATGACGATATTATCCCCATTACCGAAGTATTGTTTTGAGATGGGAGAATACACACTAATGTTCTCGTTAATCAACTGGGTAAGGTCCTTATCAGCTGAGAAGATGATTATTTGCTCATCGATAGCAACTTTACAATAATAAGCAATAAGGTCATCAGCCTCATTATCAATTACCTCAACTTGTCTTACAAAAATTTCTTCAAGGTATTCTTTAACTCTTACTTGTTGGTTAAGATATGATTCGTACTTATACTCGTTCATATCTTGCCTTCTGTTAGCCTTATATTGTGGGTAGATAGACTTTCGAATAGATGAATTGGAATCCCAAAATACAACCACTTTATCGTGGTCATGTTCATCTAAGAATTTTCTAAGTATGTTTATAAAGTGATAGATTCCACCTAAATGGTCTCCATCACTATATAAATCTTTTACTCCGTGAAATCCTATTTTAAATAAATTGTTTCCGTCTACTAAAAGTGTCTTAGTCACTTTATTAAATTAGATGTGATAAAAATTGTTTCTTACTCACTGATATCATCAGTCGTTTCTTCTAAAGTCAACTCTCCTGTTCCTGATAAAATACCATTCCAATATTGTGAATACTCTTTTTTGTAAGATTCTAATGCTTCTTTAGTGTCCTCAATATATCCTTGTGGTACTGCAATTAACTTTCCATCATTATATCCTAAACCATTTACGTGGTTTTTCAATATTGAAATCTTAGTTCTGATTGCATATCTCACAGTTCTTCCTCCTTTAGTTGCTGTGATGTGATTAATACCCGCGCTTGCTTGATTACCGAATAAGAATACTAATGAAGATGCTAACCATAATGCCTCACCACCTTTTGCCTTGATTGTTGGTTGTCCAAATGGATTGTCGGGAAGAGCAACCCAAGGTTGATTAACTACAACTAATGTGTTGTAATACGCATAATCTTCTTTCTTCGATTTAGAAATTCTTGAGTGAACTCCCATACCAATTTTGTCGGCAAGTGTTGCTGCGTTATGTTGTTTACCACCCTTACCATCAAATGTCATCTTACAAGGAATTGAACCTACAGAATCCCAAAGGAATAAAATAGATTGTTGTATCTCACCTTTCTCTTGAGCATCTAATACTTCATTAATAAAATCTGTTACTTGTTCAATATAGTCAAAACTATCGTTAAAAATAAAATCACCGTCCCACTCACCATCAGAATTCTTTTTAGCATCCAAACCTAGCTCAACCGCGTGTTCCCAACTCCATTTCTTTTCAGTAATGATAAAGACAGGTAAATGACCTTTCTTTTGAGCATCAGCAGCAGCTAATATCATAGCAGTTGTTTTAGAACTATTACTATGCCCTAAGAACATATTAATACCTCCCATAACAGGACCTGGTAATCCACTAGCACTTAAGAAAGCATCACCACAAAAGTAGTAGCTTGTTTCTTTATATTTTGTTTTGGTTGAGAACTTATCTTTAAATCCTCCGCCGCCTTCTTTTTTTTTAATTCCCGCCATCTTCTATTTTTTTAATGTTTGGTAATTTATTCTGTTTTGGTCCTTTATAAAATGTTTCGTCTTGTTCATACAAAACTCCAACTTCTTCTTCGTGAAAAGTGATTAGACTAAATGTCATTTGACCATTGTCGTCTACTTCTTTCATCATACCAAACAAAACTGTATCACCAATTTCTTTACTTCTACCTGAGAAGTAATTTTTATCTTTAAGTTGACTTAGGAATTCATAAGACAGCATTTTATTGTCTTTCAACTGTAAGTCAATTTCTTCTTTAAATGTCATATAATAAATTAAAAAGGGTGGAGTATTACCTCCACCCGTATAAATTAGAATGGTAAATCTGAATCTACTTCAGCGTCAGCTTGTGGGTCAACAACCTTTGTAGGTGCAGCCTTTTTGCTACCACCAAAACTTTCTTCAGCCACTGTTGCGTCACCATAAACGTATCCACCTTTTTCAGTGTCCCATTTTGGTGTCTCACCTCTTGCAATTGCCTCAAGGTATTCAACAGGTTTTTTAGAATAAACATCCAACCAAGTCAACTCATCGTTAATCCATGCATTTGCTTGCTCTTTTTCTGCGTGAACAGGAGCTTGGTCTTCGTACATAATTGTTGATACACTTGTGTACTCTTTACCTGCAGGTGTTTTAGATTTTGTTAACTCAATGATTAAATCACGTCCTGTTGTAGGGTCAGTGATATCACCTTTGTTTCTCCAAATTGGAATGATTTTGTCCAAGATACCATCGTTCTTGTAATTGTGTTTGAATCTCCAAAACTTTGGTCCGTCTTCTTCACGGTCTCTGTCGATTACTTTTACGATATAGAACTTACGAGACTTATATTGTTTCGCCAATTCTTTATCTGATTCCTTACCAGTTGACATCAACTCTTCGTAAACCTCGTTTAAAGGTGAACGCTCGTTGTCATTCTTTCCTGGGTCATAGAACTTCTGCCATTGTCCACCAACTTGAATTTCGTGGTACCAAGCTTCTTTAAACGGTGATGAACCGTCTTGAGTAGGAAGGATTCTTACTCTTCTTTGCCCTGATTTCTCTTTATCTCCAAGGATTAAAGCGAAATACTTTTTCATTCTTTCGTCTTGCGACATTTTACTTTGGGCCCCGCCCGATGCGTTTTGCGATTTCTCATACTGTGCCAATACGGCGTCTAATACATTACTCATTTTTTGTAGATTAAATTATTAAAGTTATTTATTAAATATAACTATAAATAACACCTATGTCAAATAAAAAAGGTCACCGAAGTGACCTTTTCAAATTTTATTTTTAATCAATTATCTTTTAAATTCATTGTCATATGAATCACCACCACCTGGTTGGAATGAATTTTTAACATCATTTACATTCATATCAGTAACTTCGTCTGATGTCAAAACATAATCATGTTTTCCTGTTTTTTCCATCTCTTCTTGTTTGTCATCAAAAAATTGTGATAACTTTTGATTGAATGGATATGAATCATAAGTTCTTAATTCAAGTTTTTCTTGAGGAGTTTTTTCTCTGTATTTTTCAATCTTATTCTCCAAAGAATTTAACTTGTTCATAATACCATCCATTTCAGATAACTTAGCTTCAAGTTTTGAAATGTGACCAAATAAGTTTTCAAAATATTCCTCTTGTTTCTTTTCAATATTTTTTTGTGAATCAACAAGTTCGGTAATATCTAATTCTTCAGTATCTCCGCCTTTTTCATTTGATTCTCCGTTGTCATCAAGTTTCTCAACGTCAGGGTCGTTTGCAACATCAATAGGTTGAGCTCCTGCTGGTGGTAATGCACCACCTGGAGGAGGTGGAGGAGGAACCGCACCTGGAGGTGGAGGAGGAACCGCACCAGCTGGTGGTGGCGGTGGTGGAACCTCTTGTTCCGTAATATAGTTATTGATACTTCTGTATCTTTCTATTTCACTTAATATCTTTTTTTCTAAACTCATTTTATTATCCGTTTAATAATTGTTTTATTCCTCTTGATGTTTCAACTCTAACTTTTCTATTGGCAGTTGTTTGATGACCCGCTCTTTCAATAAGACCGTCTCTTTCTCTGATAGTATAACAATCACCTGTGTCTAAATCACAAACTTGTTTAGTACCATCTCCATTATCTTCTTCAGAATATCTAGTAGATTTTCCAAGATAATTGTCTAATGCTGATTTAATATTCATAAAAATCTTTTTATATAAATATACTGTTATGTATAAATGTCCTTTGTTTAATACTCCGCAAATGTAAAGTTAAATGACTGTGTTACTGATTGTGGATATTTTACTCTATCAACTGGTTGAGCGTTTAATGTGAATCGTAATAAAACAGTATCTCTAGCATTTATTGGACTTGTATTAAATGGCGGTATTGGATAATTGATTAGTAAATTAGCCACATCTTTGTAGGTAACCTTAAACACATTGTTAGTCACTAAATTATCTCTAACAGAAGTTGCGGTTTGAACTAAAGTCTTTTTAACAACATTATTTTCAACAGTGTTGTTGTAAACTGAAACTTCCATTATTACAGCAGTACTTATTATCGCAGGAGGAGTATTTGGGTTCATATAAACAATAAGTTCATCTGTAAGATTTCTAACAACTTTGATTTCAGTATTAATCATTGTTGGCGCACCTGTTTGTTGTGGTTGTGTATTTGGTGGGGCTGGTATTGTTTGTGATTGAGTTGAATTTGTTGTTGGTGCGGCAGATGATTGATTTGGTACATTTGGGTTATACGTGAAATCAGTCTTACTTTCTGTTGTACCATAAAGTGTTGTTAATTTAATTTTACCTTTAGGTGTTGGTATTGTACTAACATCAATCGTAGGTACTGCAACTCTAACGTTTTTATTGTCAATAATCACAATAGTTTTAGTATCCGCGGTTATATTCAAGAATGTAATCTGTTTAGTTGTTTCTAAATCAGTTCCTTTAATAACAATAATTTTACCAGAAGGTCCATCTATCGGTGAGAATGATGTTATTGTTGGTGGTAAACATTTAACTGTGGTTGTTGTACCAGATGTTGTTCCTGAAGTTATAGTTGTACCTGATGTTGTTCCTGATGTTGTAGTTGTTCCAGTCGATGTTCCAATTTTTTTCAATCCAACTGATTGTGCAGATTTTTGAGCTTGAACAAAAGATTGTGCTGTTTCATCAAACAACGATTTATTTGCATCATAATAAGATTCACTTACATCGCTTCCAGTCCAAAAACATACATAGTATTTTAAAATACCAATATTAATAATTTGAGAAACTCTTGGTGATAATCTTGAAGACATAAAATCAATAAACGTATTTAAATCTGCAAAGTTGGCAATAGGTACAACAGGTGAGTTCGCCTTTAATGATAAACAACTCCACTGTTTTTGGAATTTATCTATTGTTGCACCATAGTTGTTATTTAAAGTAATTGTTGCAAAATTATTATTGAATCCGTTGAAATTTCCTTCTTTTGTGTTTGAATTTTTTTCAAAGGTTCTTACATAACAAATTTCATAGATGATTGTTTGTAAATCAGTATTATTAGGTATTCTCGCTTTAATAGCATCTGCTAACGTTTGTGGCGTTATTGAAGTCAATGTTGCATCAACTCCTTGATAACTTCTTGATTTATATACATCTAAAACTCCCGCCTCACAACTATTTGGAGCTGCTTTTTGGTTATTTGCTTTTTGTACCACTTGAGTACTCTTAACATTATCAGTTGTTGCTTTACCACTTGTCTCATCTTTTTTTACCTTTAACAATTCTTCAATCTTTGTTAACAAGTTTTGATTCATACTTTGTAAGAAGTTATCAATTGCTGGCAAATCAAATACCCCTTGTCTTGTTCCCGTAAATGTTGTTTGGAATTGACCTGGTGTTATTGAATGTGAAACGTCTTGAATCAAATACGGACCGTTAAACATTGGAACATGTCTCAGGTTAAAGTACATCATTGGTTGAAGCATTGCGTTTCCTAATGATGTTACCGAACATTTGTAGCTTCTTTGTTTATATAGATTATATAAGCTAACGTTCTGTGTTGCAACGCTTCTTCCTGACGCTTGGTCTACCATGTCTAATTGAGCTTGTATCGATTCAGAAGTCGCTTTACCAGCACTTTGGTCAACACTAAAAGAATAAAATATGTTTTGATTTCTAATTCCTATATCAACTGTAAATCCAACACATCTATTTGAAACAGACCAATCTTTTTTGTTTTGAACATCTTCAATCAAAGGATTTTCTGACGCTCTTCTCATTTCAAATGCATCATCTCTAAATCTAAAATTACCTTTAGGTAAATCCAAATATTGTGATGGTTTTCCAACATAGAAACAAATCATTTTTGGTCCTGAATTTCTATAATCAACATTCAAATAAGTTCCCCACATACTATTGGCAAATTCCAAAGAACCTTCAGGTTTTGGTGTTGTAAGTCCGTCTACGTCTTGAACATTGTAAAAGTTAACATATGCTGGTAAGTTCATTACCGTAAAGTTGTTTTTAATCAAGAATCCTGAAATGAATGTAAAGACACTCATACTCATATTCAATTTTTCAGGATTTGCCGTACTCAACATATTCTTCATTTCAAATATGTCTACTAACAAAACATCACCAATATTTCTAGATGCTCTATCTAAAAACATCATGTCTTCAAACAATGTTTTAGATTTAAAGTCTGACCCAGCAATCCATTTGTCATTTAAAGCTTTGAAGACTTCATAGTTCTCAATTTTACTTTGTTCACCACTAATAACTGATTGTATTGCTTTTTCAGGTAATTGTTGTTGGTTAGGTAATTTTGCTCTAACCCTATCCATAACACCATTCAAAATATTGTTTTGTAAGTCAGTACATTGATTTTGGTAGTTACTTAATCTTTGTTTAAACTGTGAACTTGTTAATGTAGGTGTCAATAATTTTTGTGTAGCATACATCTTAATAAGTGGTGCCAACAATGTTATATTATCTACAGCGAATTCAATATCATTATCAATAAAGAAATCGGTAATATAAGAACCATAGTTAGAATATTTTACGTTATCAATTGTTGAAAATCCAACTTCCAATTCTAAAGTTCTCCAAGGTAAAGGATATGTCGATTGTGATTGAGATAAAGTCACAGAACCTGTTTTAGAAGGTAAACTACCCTTAACATATGGTTTAAACTGAATTGGGTCTGTTATGACAGGTGCAGTATTATATGATAAATAAGAATCAAAAATTCTTCTTCTAAAATTAGATGGATTACCATATCTCAAAATAACATCATATTGCATGAAAGATTGAATTGTTGTAGTAAAGTCATCAAATTGGCTGTTGATTGAATTTAAAAAATATTCACTTTCTGATTGACTTGCAGTCTTAGCGGGTATTGTCATTAATTGTTTAAACAAAGATTGGAAGTTTCTATATACCGCATTTGTATTAACTGTTGATGTATAGAAGGTTACTGTCTCTAACCCTGAATTTGAATCGGTCATTGCTCGGCTAAAATTAAGAAACTCCGCCTCAAATTTATCTAATATTGGCTTTTCAAAAACAGAGAATATTTCTTCTATTCTTGAATACTCATCTTTATTTAAAAGTTTGAATGGTGATTGAGTATTTCCTGTAACAATAGTATTAACATATGAATATACGTCAGGTTTTACAACTTGGGCATTATCAAAATATCCGTAGTTTGGAGCAGACCATAAAAGTCTAACCGAACCATTATATACTTCAGGGTTATTTGTAATTGGTAGTATTGTCAAATTATTTGATGTACAAAGTTCTTTTGATTGATTAAATGTAGAACCAAAAGATGGTACCATAAAATATCCATCCCCGCCAGATACCGCATTTGGAACACAAACATTTGAACTTACTACTGTATCTTCAATTGTGTCTTTTAATAAAACAGACCATGTTTGAAGTGTTAATGGTTTTATACCTTGGTTAACAGTATAGTTGGATGTTTCAAAATTATATAACTTCAAACCATTATTAATACTTGACTGTATTTCTTGGTCTGTATAATTAACATATAAATCATATCCATTATAGAAAACATTAAAGTCATTAATTACTTTTGGATAAAACCCAACGTTCATTGTTATTTTATCTGCCTCTTCTTTTTGCAACACCATATTAATTTTCTGTGGGTTGTTGTTGGCTACTGATGGAGGTATTGTTATTGAATATTCTTGTGTGGTAGAATTTAATTTTGGACTATAGTTTTTGGTATAATCAAAATTCTGCCAAGCTGTTGTTAATATATCAACATTGGTTTCTTTAAATTTCTTATATCTATGCCAAATTGACCCATACTTCAATATCCAAGCGTAAGGCATTTTATGTATTGCACCATATTTTTTGAAACAAGATGAAATATAATCCAAATCACTTTTATCTTGTGATTGATATCTTTCTCTAAGTGAGGCTAATGGTAAAGAATTAATAAAAAGATATGCAGCTTGAACATACGGATTTTTATTACCTTTCCTCCATTCGTAAACACCATTCAAAATTGCATTAACGAAGTAAGGTGTGTTAAGAATTGATGTTGTTGTTCTAACAGGATAAGTTGAAATTATGTTTGTCGCTGTCGGTGGCAAATAACTTACATACCCTTCGGTTGGTATGAAATTTTTCGGTTCTCTTGTTTCATAGAAAGCCCTCAAACTTGTTATTGGATTTATATTGTTTGTAACATTACCTTTAACTGGATTTTCAACATTTAAAAATGAAAAATTAGTTACGGGTCTATTTGTGCTATAATTGTAAACATCTTGGAAATTAGAAATAACATTTCTTGGTTTAAAAACCTGTAAAACATTATTTGTATTATATACCGCATCTCTACCATTTTGAGATGATAATGCCATATTATTCCTAACCCAAGTAGGGTCTGTATACGGAATCGTATCAACTATTAATGGTGTATTGTTAGTACCTTTTACCAAGTTTTCTAAACTTAAACTGTTTGTTCCTAATTGTGGTATTTTCCCTAAGTCATCTGCATTTAAAACTGTAAATGAATTTTCAGTAATACCTTTCAAATATGGTGTAACATAGAAATCTCTAATATAATCTTGATAAGCTCGTCCTGTTCCTGTATTGGATATGTTTTTAAGAAATGTACTATAGTTTGCCGCAGTTAAATCATAATTTTTTAACTTCAGTGAAAGGTAAGGTGCACTAATATTAACACTTGTAAAAATGTTACTAGATTCTATTTCATAATTCAATCTTAATAACTCATCTATTTGATTTTGTTGTGCCCTAATCAATCCACTATAATGTGATGTTATATATTGTCTTTCCCATATCTCATAAAAAAACTTAATCTCTTCTTTGTTTGCATAAGCCAACCCATTAGATGGAAACTCAATCGCATTAATATTAAGAATGTTTGTGTTTGCCTCGCTATCTATTGGAGGTTGAACAATAGGAGGATTAAATTTTTGTGTTAATCCTTTCATATACTCTTCAACAAACTGAACTTCGGGCCATTTATCATACAAGTATCCTTTTGTTAAATTAACAACTGAAGGGTCACCAATGTACTTGAGTTGGAATCTTCCCCTTTTGTCTTGTGGTGTCTCAACAAAAAACTGCGGCCAAGGATAGACAGGTATTTGTGCGGTACCAATTCCTTGATTTGCTTGTTCAGCTGATTTAGACAATTTCACGTCATCCCTTGTCTCAGGACTTGGAGCCGAAGATGGGTTATCTAATATGGCATTTTTTCTTATTGGGTCGTATTTAACATCCCAAGCATTTGTATGAACATCATCTAACAATCTGATAAATCCTTCAGCGGATGCCATGATTACCGCTAACATATTCCTAACGGTTGGCTTAAATCCAATACCTGTTGCCGAGTCTTCAAGTTTATTTGCTAAGTCTGCAGTTATCTTAGTTTCAAATTCAGATAATTTTTTATTTGCTTGTGTTTCAAGACTAGCAATTTCTTCATCAAATCTTGAACTCCCTTCAAAAACATAAACTTTTGTTTTCTCATTTTTCAAACTTGTCAATCCTTGTGTTACATCAAACGTTGGTAGAAATAGTTTACCATACCCTTGAATGACTTTATTAATATCGTCTTGCGTTGGAGATAAAATACCTGTTTGTTGTAATGTTGTTTGTTTCCAATCAATTTCACCGAAGTTCAATTGTATTTCAACCCAATCAAATTTAAGTGGATTTGGAATTGGAGCAGTTCCTTTTAAAGTACCTAAGGTTGGATTTTCCGATAATTTTTTATTATTGTCAGTAATATATCCTTCAAGTTGAGCTCTAGCTTTTGACTTGGCGTCAGCATCTAAATTTTCTTTGAATGTATAACAGAATCTACCATTGTTCAAAACTAACGCTTTTGGGCTCATGTACGTATTAAACCACGAAGTTTGAGACCCTCTTACAATGTTGAAATATGTTTTAACATTTTCTTTATATGTTCTTATGTTTGTTAATGGCTCTACATTAACTTTAGGGTAAGAATTAACAATAGATTGTTCAAAGGTTTCCAACTTATTCATTAGCTGAACTAAAGTTAATTCTGGAAAATCAGGTGGTATAAGCCCTTTTGATTTGTATTCACTATAGACTTCAACAATCTTTTGATATCCTTTTTCCGATACCAAACTTGTTGTTACTTGATTATTACTGTTTGATGCGTTCGTAGTTTTTTGACTTTCTCCCAATGGTTGTCCACCTGTACTCGAAGCTTTTGTTTGTACATCCGTTGTAGCTTGAGAAACATTGAAGGTTTGACTATACATGTGTGGTACAGCAAACAAGTGACCTAAAGCAATTTCATTTAGAATGTTGAATTTATATCCTTTGAATTTTAATTCTACAGAATAGTTTCCACTATATGAATTAAATCTAGCATTGAATGTCTCCAAGTTCAATTGATATCTAATTGCCTGTCCATAATAACCTTTTAGTGTTAAATAAAATGGGCAATATGGAAGATTGAAAAACGCAGAATATGGTGAATTATTTCCAAGTTGGAATAAAGCTTTTCCCTGAACATCTTCTAAGTTGATTGTTACTGTTGGAACAAAAGAAGTACTTGTTTGTATGTTTATTGAAGTAATACCCAACAATCCATTATCAATTACGTTTGTTTCATCCGCAACACTATTTCTATAATATGGCTTATTTTTACTGTCATGATTAACAGTTTCTTTGGGTTGGTTTACCGCTTGATACTTTGTTGAGTTTTCTCCTGTCATCTCATCATAGTATCCTGTATCTAAAAAATTATTTTTAGTTGGTTTCAAAAAATTAATCTTCGCAACAGAAATAGTTCTGATTCTATCTTCAGGACTACCACCTACGGAAA